>Ga0222421_100160_pt1 | contig 57111 bp, 42 predicted proteins | sample 3A1ome_2_FD_182473 | JGI IMG/M metagenome (GOLD analysis project Ga0222421, IMG submission 182473) | Enriched microbial communities from leaf-cutter ant dump, University of Wisconsin, Madison, United States - 3A150A (version 2) | ecosystem: Environmental > Terrestrial > Nest > Insects nest > Nest... | reverse complement strand
ACGGGCGGCGACGGGCAGTTCGAGAATGAGGGGAACGTCCTCGCGCTCGGCGGGGCGGTGGAGCAGGTCGATCGCGGCGCCCTGCGCGGCGAGGGAGATCGTCGCGGCGATGGACGCCTCGCTCACGCCGTGCAGCGCGGCCTTGGCGCGGTCGACGACGAAGCGGACCTTGGGCTGGGGATCCTCGACATACCAGTCGAGGTCGACGATGCCGGCGGTCTTGGCCATGAGGCTGCGAACCTCCTGGGCGAGAGCGACGCGCTGCGTTTCGTCGGGGCCGTAGATTTCGGCGACGATCGACTGGAGCACGGGCGGACCGGGCGGCACTTCGGCAACGGCGACGGCGGCGCCGTATTTCGCGGCAATGGCGGCGACGAGCGGACGGACGCGCTTGGCGATCGCGTGGCTCTGGTCGGAGCGCTCGCCCTTGCCGACGAGGTTGACCTGGATGTCGGCGACGTTGGGCCCGCGGCGTTCGAAGTAGTGGCGGACGAGGCCGTTGAAGTTGAACGGCGCGGCGGTGCCGGCGTAGATCTGGTAATCGCGCACCTCGCGGATCGGACGGAGCGCGTCGGCCATCTCCTGGGCGATGCGCGCGGTCTGCTCGAGCGTGGTGCCCTCGGGCGTGTTGAGGACGATCTGGAATTCCGACTTGTTGTCGAAGGGCAGCATTTTCACCTGCACGGCGCCGAACGGCACGAGGCTCGCGGCGGCGAGCAGCAGGAACGCGATCGCGGCGAGAAAGCCCCAGCGCGCGCGGGCGTGGTCGAGCAGCGGCTCCATCACGCGGTGATAGAGCCGGGTCGACCAGTCGTTGGCGGAGTGATCCTCGTCGAACATGATCGCGGCGCGTTCGGCCTCGGAGAGGTTTTCCTCGCAGACGGCGCGGCGCTTGAGGACGCGGATCGCGGCCCACGGCGTGATCGTGAAGGCGATCGCGATGGAGAACAGCATTGCGGCGGTGGAGCCGATCGGGATCGGCCGCATGTAGGGCCCCATCAGGCCGCCGACGAAGGCCATCGGCAGGATCGCGGCGATGACGGCCCAGGTGGCGAGGATCGTGGGATTGCCGACCTCGTCGACCGCTTCGAGCGCGATCTGAGGAAGCGTTTTCCTCGCGGCCCCCGGAAGGCGGGTGTGGCGCACGATGTTTTCGACGACCACGATCGCGTCGTCGACGAGGATGCCGATCGAGAAGATCAGCGCGAAGAGCGTGATGCGGTTGAGCGTGTATCCGTAGAGATAGAACACGAGCAGCGTGAGCGCGAGCGTCGTGGGGATGGCGAGCAGCACGACGAGCGATTCGCGCCAGCCGAGGAAGAACAGAATGAGGAGCGCGACGCCGAAGACGGCGATGCCCATGTGGAGCAGCAGTTCGTTGGACTTTTCGGCGGCGGTGTGGCCGTAGTCGCGCGTGATCGCGAGCGAGACGTCGGCGGGCAGGAGCGTGCCGCGGACGGCCTCGACCTTGGCGAGGACGGCGTCGACGACGTCGATGGCGTTGGCGCCGGGGCGCTTCGCGAGGCTGAGGGTGACGGCGGCTTCGAGCGGCGTGCCGGCCGAGCCGTGCAGCACGTAGTTCGCCGGCTCCTCGGCGGTGTCGGCGATGGTGGCGACATCGCGTAGATAGACGGGGCGGTTGGCGAACACGCCGACGACCACGGAACCGACGTCGGCGGCGTCGCGGAGGAACGTGCCGGTTTCCAGGAGCACCTCGGAGTTGGCAAAGGGCCGCGAGCCGGCCTGGGCCTGGCGGTTGGCGGCCTGCAGTGCGGCGGTGAGCTGCGACGGCGTGAGACCGCGGGCGGCGAGGGCGGCGGGATCGAACTGCACGCGCACGGCGCGGCGCGTGCCGCCGATCAGGGTCGTCTCGGCGACCTGCGGGACGGATTTGACGACCTCGTCGAGCTGGGCGGCGAGCCGGCGGAGCGCGAGATGATCGTAGCGCGCGCTGTGCAACGTGAGCGCGAGGATCGGCACATCGTCGATCGAGCGCGGCTTGACGAGCGGCTGGCTGACGCCGGTCGGGATGCGGTCGAAGTTGGTCTGGAGCTTCTGGTTGAGCCGGACGAGCGCGGCCTCGATGTCGGTGCCGACGAGGAAACGCACCACGACCAGCGTGCCGCCGGGCATGGAGGTGGAGTAGAGGTATTCGACGCCGGGGATCTCCCAGAGGAGTTTCTCCATCGGGCGCGTGACGCGGTTCTCGACCTCGGCGGCGGTGGCGCCGGGCATCGCCACGTGCACGTCGATCATCGGCACCTTGATCTGCGGCTCCTCTTCGCGCGGGAGCATCCAGACAGCGAAGAGGCCGAGCAGGATCGACGCGATGACGGCGATCGGGGTGAGCTTCGAGACGACGAAGGTCGACGCGAGGCGGCCGGCGAGGCCGAAGCGCTTGGGCGCGGACTCGGAGGGCTCGGCGCTCATGAACGGACCTCCAAGCGCTGGCCTTCACGGAGACCGGCGGGCGGCGAGACGACGACGGATTCGCCTGCGTCGAGGCCGGAGAGGATCTCGATCCGGTCACCCTGGGCGGCGCCGGTCTTCACGAGACGGAGCACGGCTCGCTGGTCGGCGCCGGCCACGAACACGCGCTCCATCTGGCCGAAGCGGCTGACGGCGCTGGCGGGAACGAGCAGCGCGCGCACCGGCTGGCCGGGGAGCGTCACGCGGGCGAACTGGCCGGAGCGCACGGCGGCCTCCTGCGGCACGGCGAGCTTGACCAGGACGGTGTGCGCGGCGGCGTCGGCGGCGGAGGAAATTTCGGTGACGAGGCCTTGGAACGTGGCGCCGGTCGCCGGCACGGCGACGGCGAGCGACTGACCGACGGCAAGCGGAGCGAGGAGCGAGTCGGGCACGGCGGCTTCGACCTGGAAGTCGCCGGTGCCTTCGAGTTCGAGGAGCGGCTGGCCAGGCGAGGCGAGGTCGCCGGCGTCGACGAATTTCTTCGCGATCACGCCGTCGAACGGCGCGCGGATCGTGGCGTAGCCAAGCATCGTCTGCGCCTCATGGACGAGCGACTCGGTCAGCGCGTAGCGGTCTTCGAGGCTTTTCACGAGGTCGGCGGTGCTGGCGCCCTTGGCGAGCAGGTCGCGTTCGCGGTCCAGATCGCGGCGCGCGGTGCTGAGCTGGGACTGCGCCTGGACGACCTTGGCGGAGATTTCGGCGGCGGAGAGTTTCACGAGGAGATCGCCGGCGGCGACGCGCTGGCCGAGCACGACGGGAAGCTCGGCGATCGAGCCCATGAGCTTGGCGGCGAGCGCGGCGCGTTGAAGCGGGCGGATGGAGCCGGTGAGTTCGACGGACATCGGCGTCTCGACGCTGCGGACCACCGCGAGCTGGACCGGCGCGGGCGGGAGCGACGCTGCGGCGTCGGCGGGCGCGGCCTCGTGTTGGCCGCAGCCGGCAAGGGCGACGACGGCGGCGACGGCCGGGAGAAGGCGGAGGTGTTTCATAAGGGTGCGGGACAATCTTCAGGAGGAGGGAAGCGGGGTGAGGCCGAGCGCGCGGCGGAGCTCGACGAGGGCGAGACGCTCGTCGGCGGCTGCGATCATGCGGCGGAGCCGGGCGTCGAGCAACCGGCTTTCGGCGCCGATCACGTCGGCCGTGAGCACGGCCTGTTTCTCGAAGCGGGCGCGGGTGAGCGCGGCGCTCTCCTCGGCCTGGGCGACGGCCTGCGTGCTCACGACGAGGCGCTCGGCGGCGTCGGCGTGCGCGAGGCGCGCCTGCTCGACCTCGAGGCCGATGCCGAGGGTGGCCTTGCGCTGCAGCTCCTGCGTTTCGGTGAGCCGGGCGCGCGCCTCGCGGATCTTGCCGGAGGTCTGGCCGCCGTCGAAGACGTTGAGATCGACGGCCACGCCGGCGAGCCAGCCGTCGCCGTGGCGGTCGAGCTGCCAGCCCTGGTCGTATTGATAGGAGGCGAAGGCGTTGACGGTCGGGCGGCGGCCGCCGCGGGCGGAGGCGACCATGGCCTCGGCGGCGCGGATGCGGGCGGCGAGGCCGAGCAGTTCGGGCCGCTGCGAGAAGTCGCGCGTATCGGGAACGCTGAGACGCGCGAGCGCGGGGTCGTCGTCGAGCAGCTCGATGGGCTCGTCGGTCGGCGGCAGGCCGAGCGCGAACTGGAAGGCGCGGGCGGCGAGCGCGGCGCCGTGCCGGGCGGCCGAGAGGGTTTCGCGGGTCTGCGCGAGCTGGACCTCGAGACTGAGCAGATCGGACTTGAGGAGCTGGCCGGCGTCGAAACGGGCGTGGGCGACGGCGACGGCGGCCTCGTAGGCCTTCGCGCCGCCCTCGATGGCGATCACGGCCTCGCGGGCCTTGCGGAGGCCGAGCGCGGCACGGACGACCTCGGTGGCGAGCTGTTGCCGCGCAGTGCGGAGGTCGAGCTGGGCGGCTTCGGCGCCGGCGCGGGCGGCGGTGCGCCCGGCGGTGGCGCGGCCGCCGCTGTAGAGATTGTAGGCGAGGGTGCCGGTGGCGTTGAGATTGTCGATCCGGCCGGGCTGGTTGAAATCGAGGGCGGAGGTGAATGCGCGCTGGTTGAGGATGGAGCCGAAGGCCGCCATCGGCGTGTTCGTCTGGGTGTAGCGGCTGGAGAGCGTGAGCTGCGGGAGCCAGGCGGCGCCCGCCTGCTGGACCATGGCTTCGGCGGCCTCGGCGCGGGCGCGGGCGGCACGGGCGTCGGGATTTTCCCTCAGCGCGGTGGCGATGGCGTCATCGAGCGACCAGAGCGCCGCGTGGGCACCGGCGGCGGCGAGCAGAAAGAAGAATGAAACGAGAACGCGACGGAAGATCATGACGAAGGCAGGGAGATGGAAGCGTCATTTAATAAATGACACTTTAAGTCGGTCAGGTGGAAGACGGGCGGCTGAGCGCTAGCAGTAGGCCGATGACGCTGCCGTAGAGAGCGCCGCGCCACCACGTCGACGTGAGCGGACAGGTGCCGGAAGAGCATTGGCCAAAATAGCCGAGCAGGGCGCCGAGAGCGGCGCCGATCGCGATGGGAAGCAGGAAGCGGAGGAAAGCGTTCATACGGCGAGAGAGGCGGGGCGAAAAGGCGGACGCGGTTCAGTGGCGGCCGCCCCAGTGGATGACATTGTTTTCGTCGACCCAGCCGAGTTTGCGCAGGATCAGCGTGGGTGGGCAGAAACCGGTGAAGACGGACTGGATGAGGTTGGCCCCGGCGAAGGCCGGCAGCAGCAGCCACCACGGACTGACGCGCCAGGCGAGCAGCGTGCCGAGCAGGACGACGGAGCCGGCGAGGAGGCGGATGAGGGAGTCGGTTTTCATGAGAAACAGGGGGGGGAGGAGATCTCTGGCTTGCTTTATATGCGCATATACGCATATGCTTGAAACGATGTCAACCCCGTGCTCGCTTTCCGATCCGATGGCTTTGCACAAACCCCGTCCGTTGACCGAGGAGGCGCTCGCGCTGGTGGCGCGGCGCTTCGCCGTGTTGTCCGAGCCGATGCGCCTGCGGCTGCTGCACCTCCTTTTCGAGGGCGAGAAAAACGTGAACACCCTCGTCGAGCTGACCGGCGGGACGCAGGCCAACGTGTCGCGCCATCTCCAGACGCTGACGCAGGCCCACATCCTCGCGCGCCGGAAGGAAGGATTGCAGGTGTTCTACTCCATCGAGGACGCGTCGATTTTCCAGCTGTGCGAACTCGTCTGCGGCAGCCTGGAGAAGCAGCTCTCGAAGCAGGCCGAGGTTTTCGGCGCCTGAACGCCACTTCGCCGCGCGAGGGTGCGGGAATGGACCGTAACATAAGTAAGGCGCATCGCGCCGGCCTCCCGCGGGCGGTTCGCGGATGATGCCAGCCGACGCCGGATGACGCGACCGCTTCGATCGCCTCGCGCGCGTGGCGGGCCAGGCGAACGTCGCGGGTCTATCCTCGCGAGTCCGCCCGCACCCGGTCGGATCTCGCGGGCGGCTGCGCGGATCGCGTTTCGCGCGATCCCGCCGATTGCGGCCCGGCTCCTGCTGAACCGTCGCGGCTTCGCCACCATGGCCATCCACGCCGCCCTCCACCACCGCACGTCCTATCGCTACGACCGGCCGGTCCGCCTCGGACCGCAGGTCGTCCGCCTCCGGCCGGCGCCGCACTGCCGCACGCCCATTCTCAGCTACTCGCTCAAGATCGAGCCGGCGAACCACTTCATCAACTGGCAGCAGGATCCGCAGGGCAACTATCTCGCCCGGCTCGTCTTCCCGGAACTCACGCGCGCGTTCACCGTCGAGGTCGACCTCGTCGCCGAGATGGCGGTCTACAATCCCTTCGATTTCTTCCTCGAGCCCGGTGCCGAGTCGTTCCCGTTCGCCTACGACGAGAAACTCGCCGTCGAACTCGCGCCGTTTCTGCGCAAGGACGAGCTGACGGCGGCCACCCCGGCATTCGCGGCCTTCCTCGCGGGCATCGACCGCACACCGCAGCGCACGATCGATTTCCTCGTCGGGCTCAACCGCCGCGTCCACGCACTCGTCCGCTACATCATCCGGCTCGAGCCGGGCGTGCAGACGCCGGAGGAGACGCTCGCGAAGGCCGCCGGCTCCTGCCGCGACTCCGGCTGGCTGCTCGTGCAGGCGCTCCGCCACTGCGGCCTCGCGGCCCGCTTCGTCTCCGGTTATCTGATTCAGCTCAAGGCCGACCAGAAGTCGCTCGACGGCCCGTCGGGCACCGAGAAGGACTTCACCGACCTGCACGCGTGGTGCGAGGTCTACCTGCCGGGCGCGGGCTGGATCGGCCTCGACGCGACCTCGGGCCTGATGGCGGGCGAGGGGCACATCCCGCTCGCCTGCTCGCCCGAGCCGTCGAGCGCCGCGCCGATCGCCGGCGCCGTCGACCAGGCCGAGGTCGAGTTCGACGTCGCGATGTCCGTCTCGCGCATCTACGAGTCGCCGCGGGTCACGCTGCCTTACTCCGGGGAGACGTGGGCGGCGATCGATGCGCTCGGCGAGAAGATCGACGCCGCGCTCCGCGAGCGCGACCTCCGCCTCACGATGGGCGGAGAGCCGACCTTCGTCTCGATCGACGACATGGACGGTCCCGAGTGGAACACCGCCGCGCTCGGCCCGCACAAGCGCGAACTCGCGGAGCAGCTCATCCGGCGCCTCTTCGCGCACTACGGCAAGGGCGGCTTCCTCCATTACGGCCAGGGCAAATGGTATCCCGGCGAATCGCTGCCGCGCTGGGCGTTCAGCGCGATCTGGCGGCGCGACGGCCAGCCGGTCTGGGGCGATCCGACGCTCCTCGCCGATCTCGCGAAGATCGAGCATTTCGGCGTCGAGGACGCCCGCCGCTTCGCCGCCGCCCTCGCCCGCCGGCTCCGCGTCGGCGAACATTGGATACTGCCCGGCCACGAGGACGCGTGGTATTACCTGTGGAAGGAGCGCCGGCTGCCGGTCAACGTCGACCCGCTGCGGCACGATCTCGACGACGACGAGGAGCGCGCCCGGCTCGCGCGCGTCCTCGAGCGCGGGCTGGGCGAGGTCACCGGCTTCGCGCTGCCGCTCGAGCGCGGGTCCGGCGGCTGGGCGTCCGGCCCCTGGTTTCTCCGGCCGGAAAAAATGTTCCTGATCCCGGGCGATTCGCCGATGGGCTTCCGCCTGCCGCTCGATTCGCAGCCGTGGGTCGCGCCGACGGAGGCGCGCCATCTCGTGCCGCCCGATCCGCAGGTCGACCAGCCTCCGCTGCCGCCGCGCGATGCGCTCGCGCGGCAGTATTTCCAGCCCGTCGTGCCGGCGACGCACGTCGCCGTCTCCGAGGCCGAGCGCGACCGGATCGCCCGCGGCGACACCGGCCCGCGGCCGCAGCCGGCGCCGGCCGCCGGCCGTGCGGACGCCCGCGACCGCCCGCCGCTGCCGGGCGAGAGCGCGCCCTGGATCGTGCGCACCGCGCTCTGCGTGCAGCCGCGCGAGGGGCATCTGTTCGTCTTCCTGCCGCCGACGCAGTCGACCGAGGACTATCTCGAGCTGCTCACGGCGATCGAGGCGACGGCGGCGGAGCTGTCGCTGCCCGTCGTGCTCGAGGGCTATCTGCCGCCGCACGATCCGCGGCTCGACACCGTCAAGGTCACGCCCGATCCCGGCGTGATCGAGGTGAACATCCATCCTTCCGCTTCCTGGCGCGAACTCGCCGAGAAGACGGAGTTCCTCTACGAGGCCGCGCGCGAATCGCGGCTCGGCGCGGAGAAGTTCATGGTCGACGGACGCCACACCGGCACCGGCGGCGGCAACCACCTGATCCTCGGCGGCGAGCGGCCCTCCGACAGCCCGCTGCTGCGCCGGCCCGACCTCCTCGCCAGCCTCGTCGCCTACTGGCACCAGCATCCGGCGCTCAGTTATCTGTTCAGCGGACTCTTCCTCGGCCCGACGAGCCAGGCGCCGCGGCTCGACGAGGCGCGCAACGACAGCCTCTACGAACTCGAGATCGCGCTGCGCGAACTCGAGCGGCAGAGCCGGAAGGACTTCTGCCCGCCGTGGCTCGTCGACCGCATCTTCCGCAACCTCCTCACCGACGTCACGGGCAACACCCATCGCGCCGAGTTCTGCATCGACAAGCTCTACTCGCCCGACGGCGCCACGGGGCGGCTCGGCCTGCTGGAGCTGCGCGCGTTCGAGATGCCGCCGCACGCGCGCATGAGCCTCGCGCAACAGCTCCTGCTGCGCGGCCTCGTCCTGCATTTCTGGGACGAGCCGTTCGCGCCGCACCGGCTCGTGCGCTGGGGCACCGACCTGCACGACCGCTTCTTGCTGCCGCATTTCGTGCGCGCCGATTTCGCCGACGTGATCGCGGACCTCCGGCGCTGGGACCTGCCGTTCGCGGAGGAGTGGTTCGCGCCGCACTTCGAATTTCGTTTCCCGCTCAACGGCCGCGTCGCCCACCGCGGCATGGAACTCGAGCTGCGGCATGCGCTCGAGCCGTGGCACGTGATGGGCGAGGAGGGCGCGGCCGGCGGCACGGTGCGCTTCGTCGACTCCTCGGTCGAGCGCCTCCAGGTCAAGGTCACCGGCCTCACCCCGGAGCGCTACTTCGTCGCCGTGAACGGCGCGCGCGTGCCGCTCCAGCCCACGGGCGTCGCCGGCGAGTTCGTCGCCGGCGTGCGCTACCGCGCCTGGCTGCCGCCGTCGTGCCTGCACCCGACCATCGGCGTGGACACCCCGCTCGTCTTCGACCTCGTCGACGCGTGGAACCACAAGGCCGTCGGCGGCTGCACCTATCACGCGGCCCATCCCGGCGGGCGCAACTACACGACCTTGCCGGTCAACGCCTACGAGGCCGAGAGCCGCCGGCTCGCGCGCTTCTTCCCGCACGGCCACACGCCGGGCCAGCCGCTGCCCGTGCCCACGCGCACCGTCGCCCCGGAGTTTCCGCACACGCTCGATCTGCGCGATCCGTTCAAGGTCGCGCGGTAGAACCCGCCGGCAAATGCCGCGGCGGCAGGCGCGCGGGCCCCCGCGCCTGCGCGCTTGCCCTCGCCCCGGCTGCGCGAACACTGGCCCCGCCCTCGTCCATGCCCGCCGCCCCCGCATCGTCCGCCGCTCCCGCCCCGTCCATCGATCCATTGTCCGGATACGCCGGGCTGCCGGGGCGCCACGACGAATGCCTCGCGGCCGACGGCTCGCCGCGGCCGCACTGGGCGGAGTTCCTCGCGCTGCTCGGCCCCGATCCGGCGGCGGCCCTGCAGGCGGCGCACGAGCTCTGCGCCCGCGCCATCGTCGAGCAGGACGTGACGATGAACGTCTACGCGGGCGAGCGCTCGACCGCGCTGCCGTGGCCGCTCGACGCGGTGCCGCTCCTCGTCGCCGCGGACGAATGGCGCGACCTCTCCGCCGGGCTCTGCCAGCGCGCGCAGCTCTACAACGAGCTGCTCGCCGACCTCTACGGCCCGCAGAAGCTGCTCCGCAGCGGCGCGCTGCCCGCCGCGCTGGCGATGGCGAACCCGCATTTCCTGCGCCCCTGCGCCGGGCTCGGCCGCCCGGGCGGCGTCTTTCTCCATCACTACGCCGTCGACCTCGCGCGCTCGCCCGACGGCCAGTGGTGGGTGCTGCGCGACCGGCTCGACGCGCCGTCGGGGCTCGGCTACGCGCTGCAGAACCGCATCATCACCCGGCAGGCGCTGCCGCAGGTCTTCCACCGCGCGCCGGTGCGGAAGCTCTACGATTTCTTCCGCGGCTTCCGCCGCTCGCTGCACGAGCGCGCGCCGACGCGCGGCGAGGATCCGCGCGTGGTGTTCCTCACCCCGGGCCCGGCGAACGAGACCTATTTCGAGCAGGCCTATCTCGCCCGCTACCTCGGCTTCCCGCTGGTCGAGGGCGCGGACCTCGCCACGCGCGACCGGCAGGTGTTTCTCCGCACGGTCGGCGGGCTGAAGCGCGTCGACTCGATCGTGCGGCGCGTCGACTCGGCGTTCTGCGATCCGCTCGAGCTGCAGGCCGGTTCGCTGCTCGGCGTGCCCGGGCTCGTGCACGCGGCGCAGGGCGGCCGCGTCGCGCTCGCCAACCAGCTCGGCGGCGCCGCGCTCGAGTCGCCCGCGCTGCTCGCGTTTCTCGCCCCGCTCTGCCGCACGGTCCTCGGCGAGGACCTGCGGCTCCCGAGCGTCGCCACGTGGTGGTGCGGCCACGACGGGGCCCGCGCCACCGTCCTCGCGCGACTCGCCGAACTCGTGCTGAAGCCGGCGTTCCGCGAACCCGGCCAGGCGACGCGCTACGGCGCGCTGCTCGACGAGGCGCAGCGCGCCGCGCTCGCCGCCGCGATCGAGGCGCGGCCGTGGGCCCATTGCGGCCAGGAGCGCGTGCTGCTCGGGACCACGCCCGCGTGGCGCGACGGCGCGCTCCGGCCGATGCCGTTCATCCTCCGGCTGTTCGTCGCGTGGCAGGACGGCGGGTATCGCGTCATGCCCGGCGGGCTCACGCGCTTCAGCCCGGCGGGCGAGGACGCGATCGTCTCGCTCCAGCAGGGCGGCGTCACGAAGGACACCTGGATCCTGCGGGCGCGGGAGCCGGCGGACGACTTCATCCCGCCCGCGGTGCCGCTGGCCGACACGCGGCATCATCCGACCGACACGACGAGCCGGCTCGCCGACAACCTGTTCTGGCTGGGGCGCTACCTCGAGCGCACCGCGCAGCTCGCGCGCCTGCTCGGGCGGCTCGATCCGCTGCTGCGCGACGAGATCGCGTCGATCGATCCGGCCGTCGCGGACAGCGCGCTCCGGCTGCTGCTGTCCGCGCAGGGAGTCGCGGCGCCGGCCGGCGCCGCGCTGGACGAACTCGGCGCGGCGCTCGAGGAGGCGACCGGCGATCCGGATGCGCCGTCGAGCCTCGCGGCGAACCTGGTCCATCTCGTGCGCAATCTCGACCAGGCGAAGATCCACCTCCCGCCGGAGGCGTGGCGCATCCTGCGGACCCTGCGCGCGGCGTCCGAGTCGCCGGAGGCGGCTTCCGTATCCGGACTGGCTGGACAACTCGCCGCGCTCGAGGGCCTGATGCACGACTCGCTCGCGCACGACACCGGCTGGCGTTTCCTCATGCTCGGCCGGCATCTCGAGCGCGGCCAGCAGACGGGCTTCATCGCCCGAGAGCTGCTCGCCGGGCCCGCGGCGCCGTCGGAGTTCCGCCTGCAGACGCTGCTGCATTTCGCGGACAGCCTGTTCACCTTCCGCAGCACGTATCACGGCGCGTTCCAGCCCGCGCCGGTGCTCGGCTGGCTGGTCGGCGCGGCGGAGAATCCCCGCAGCCTCGGCTTCCAGGCGGACCGCCTCGCCGAGCACCTCGCGGCGCTGCCGGAGGAGCACGCCGCGCGGGCCGTGGCCGGGCTGCGCGCGCTCGCCTTCCGGCTCGTCAGCCAGGTGCGGCTCGCGGACGTCGCCGCGCTCGCGGCCGGGCCCGGCGAGGCGGCGGCGTTCTTCACCGGCGCGATCGCGACGCTGAACGAGCTCGGCAACCAGCTCACCGCGGTTTATTTCAGCCACAGCGAACTCCGCGCCTGACCGCCATGCCGCGCTACCGGATCACGCACACCACGCATTACCGGCACCGCGCGCCGGCGACGGCCGCCTGGCAGCTGCTGCACCTGCAGCCGCGGCCGGAGCCGGGGCAGCGCTGCGAGTCCTTCGTGCTCGAGGTCACGCCGCCGCCGCCCGACCTCGCCGTGCGGACCGACTATTTCGGCAACCAGCAGCACGTCTTCACGCTGCGCGAACCGCACGAGGAGCTGTGCATCACGAGCCATGCCGTGGTGGCGCGCGACGAGCCGGCGCTGCCGATGCCGGGGCTCACGCCGACGCTGCGCGAGGCGCGGCTCCTCGCGGAGCGCGCGATCGCGGCGGAGGGCTTCGCGCTCGAGCAGTTCCGCCACGCCACGCCGCTGGTGCCGCTGCCGCCGGAGGCGAAAGCGCTCGCGGACGGCGCGGGCGACGACGCGATGCCGGTGCTCGCCTGGCTGGCGATCCTCGGCGCGCAGTTCGACGCGGCGTTCACGTTCGACGCGGAGGCCACGGATCTCTCGACCCCGCTCGCCGAGGTGCTCGCGGCGCGGCGCGGCGTCTGCCAGGATTTCGCGCACGTCTTCCTGAGCTGCCTGCGCCAGCACGGCCTGCCCGCCGCCTACGTGAGCGGTTACCTGCTCACCGATCCGCCGCCGGGCCAGCCGCGGCTGCGCGGCGCCGACGCCTCGCACGCGTGGGTGTCGGTCTTCGTGCCGGGCACCGGCTGGATCGACTACGATCCGACCAACGCCTGCTTTGCCGGCGCGGGCCACATCGTCGTGGCGCGCGGGCGCGATTTCGCCGACGTGAGCCCGGTCAAGGGTCTCTTCAGCGGCGGCGCGCACACGCTCGCGACCAGCGTGACGGTCGAGCCGGCGGACGAAACCGCCTGATCAGCCGGTGCGGCTTTCGCCCGGTGTGAGCACGGCGAAGTCGTCCGCGGCCACGCCCGCCGCCGCGCGCGCCGCGGCCAGCGCGCGCACCGGTTCGTCGCGCGCCTCGTCGGTCAGCTGCCACGTGCCCCAGTGCATCGCGAGACTCCGCCGCGCGCCGACGTCGCGGTGGATGCGCACGGCCTCCTCGGGGTTGCAGTGCATCGGGGCCATGAACCAGCGCGGCTCGTAGGCGCCGATCGGGATCAGCGCGAGATCGGGCGCGCCGAGTCGCCGGCGGATCTCGGGAAACAGCGCCGCGTCGTAGCCCGTGTCTCCGGCGAACCAGCACGTCCGCGCCCCGTTGCGGAGGAAGAAGCCGCCCCAGAGCCGGGCGTTGCGCGCGCCCGAGAGCCGGTTGCTCCAATGGCGCGAGGGCGTGACGGTCACGTCGACTCCGCCGGCGACGGCGCGGCGCGTCTGCCACCAGTCGAGCTCGACGATCTGCTCCGGCCGGAAGCCGGCGCGGGCGAGCAACGGGCCGTTGGCCAGCGGCGTGAGCGCGACCGGATCGTGCGTGCGCCGCAGCGCGCGCAGCGACGGGAGATCGCAGTGGTCGTAGTGATCGTGGCTCAACAGCACGACATCGATCCGGGGCAGCGCGGCGGGCGCCAGCCCCGGCGGATGCACGCGGCGCGGCCCGAACCGGCCGAAGGGACCGCAGCAGGGCGAGAATTGCGGGTCGGTGAGGATGTTGCCGCGCGTGGTCTGGAGGAGAAACGTGGCGTGCCCGATCCACGTCGCGACGAAGGCGTCGCCCTGCGGCGCGGGCGGCGGCGGCTGGGGCGCGAGCGGCACGGACGCGGGCCACGCCGCCGGACGGCTCGTGCGCCGCCAGCGGAGGACGTCGCGCCAGGAGCGGTCGACGTGCTCCGGACCGAAGAAGGTTTTCCCGTTGAAGTGATCGGAGAGCGGAGGTGTCATCGCGGCGTGGCTGTTATGAACTCGTCTTTCCCTGCGGTGCAACCGCTTCGCCGTCCGGAGGCGCCATGCGCATAAGCGGCGGCGGGGCGCGCGGGATCACCCTCGTGGCGCCGAAGGGCGACGCGGTGCGGCCGGCGACCGACGGGATGCGCCAAGCGGTCTTCTCGAGCCTCGGCGCGCGCGTGACGTCGGCGCGGTTTCTCGATCTTTTCGCCGGCAGCGGCGCCTATGGACTCGAGGCGTTGAGCCGCGGCGCCGAGGGCGGCGTCTTCGTGGAGAAAAACGTCAGGGCGGCCGCGTGCGTGCGCCAGAATCTCGCCGCGGTCTGCAAGAGCCTCGGCCGCGCCCCGGCGGGCGTGAGCGTGGTGCAGGCGGATGCGCTCGCCGTGCCGCTCGCGGGCGGCGCCGCGCCGGATCTCGTGTTCATCGATCCTCCCTACGAAATCATCCCCGACGTCGCGCCGGCGCTTTTCGCGCGGCTCGCGGAGACGCTCGCGCCGAAGCCGGACGCGATCGTCGTGTTCGAGATGCCCGGCGAACTCGAACTCGCGCCCGAGGGTTGGACGTGCCTGAAACGACTCGGCAAGGGCGCGCGCCAACCGACTGTGGCGTTTTTTCGCCGCACCTGACTTTCGCTGCGGCGCGATCGCCGGCTGGCGGCGCGGCTAGACGAGGCCGAGTTTGGCTCGCACGAGCGTGAGCGCGGCGAGGCATGCCGTCTCCGTGCGCAGCACGCGCGAGCCGAGGTGGACGAAGACGAATCCGCCCGCGCGCAGCCGCTCGCGTTCGCCGGCCGACCAGCCGCGCTCCGAACCCACGGCGACCACGACCGGCGCGCCGGCGGAGATGGCGAGGCCGCCGAGGGGCGCCGGCGATTCGTAGTTGTCGAGCGCGAGCCGCGTGGCGCCGGCGGGAAGCGCGGCCAGGACGTCGGCGAGCGCACGGCCGTGCGTCACCTCCGGCAGGCGCGTGTCGAAGGCCTGCTCGGCGCCGAGCCGCACGTGGCGGCGCCATTCGCCGGCGTGCCAGAGCGAACTTTGCGCGTAGCCCGGATCGCCTTTTTCCGTCGCCACGAAATGGATCGCCGCCACGCCGAGCGTCGTCGCGTCGCGCAGGATGTCGCGCGCGGTCTGCGGGCGCGGCAGGCCGGCGAGCAGCGTGATCGGATCGGGCGGCGGCGGGGGCGGGCCCCAGGCGAACGCGAGCGTGAGCGCCTCGGCGCCGACGGCGACGAGCGTGCCCTTGCCGCGCGGGCCGTCGACGAGGCCGGCGTCGAACGTGTCGCCCTCGCGCCGGCGGAGCACGTCGAGCAGGTGCACGGCGCGCGGATCGCGGCGGGGCAGCGGCGCGGCGGCTTCGGCGGGCTCGAAGAGGAGGAGGTTCACGTCGCCGGAGTGATGACGCGTCCCGGCGCGGCTGACGAGGAAAACGCCGGCGGCCGCCCGTCCGCCGGCCGGAAAAGCCGGTCGATCGCACCGCGAGGCGGCGAGTGCGATTGTGTCGGCCGCAGTCCGGTGTTTGGGTGCCGGCCCGCATGAACGACCTTCCGCCCGTCCCTCCCGCCGCATCCGCTCCGGCACCCGAACCCTCGGGCTGGCGGCGCACATTGAAGAAACTCGGGCCGGTCGGCGTGGCGCTGCTGTTTGTCGCGAACCTGTTCGGCAAGTTGAAATTCGTGCTCTGGCCGTTGCTGAAGTTCGGGCTGCCGATGCTGAAGACCGGCGGCACGATGCTGGTGTCGGTCTGGTTCTACGCGATGACGTGGGGCTGGTGGTATGCCGTCGGTTTCGTGCTGCTGATCTTCGTGCACGAATGCGGGCACCTGGTCGTGGCGCGGCAGTTCGGGCTCAAGGTCGGTGCGCCTGTTTTCATTCCCTTCATGGGTGCGGTGATCGCGTTGAAGGACGCGCCGCGCAACGCCTGGGTCGAGGCCTGCGTCGGCCTCGGCGGACCGCTGCTCGGCACGCTCGGCGCGGCGGCGTGCGAGGGGCTGTTTCAGCTGACGGGCAATCCGCTGTTCCGGGCGCTGGCCTACACGGGATTCTTCCTGAATCTGTTCAACCTCGTCCCAATCGGGTTCCTCGACGGCGGCCGGATCGCCACCGCGCTCTCGCCGTGGATGTGGCTGGCGGGTTTCGCGATCATGCTCGCGGTCACGGTGCTGCGGCCGAATTTCCTGCTGATCCTCATCCTGCTCCTGTCGCTGCCGCGGCTGTGGTCGCTGTTCCACCCGAAGTCGGACGAGGAGAAACGCTATTTCGAGGTCACGCGCGAGCAGCGCGTCACCGTGGCGGTCGTCTATTTCGGACTGGTCGCGCTGCTGGTGCTCGGCATGCACGCGACCCACATCGTGCCGCGGGCCTGAGAAAGGGCGAAGGCGGCCGGACCGGCCGGCGGCAACGCATTCGCGCGCGGGAAGACGCCGGAGCGGCGGATGGAGCGGGTGGACGGAATCGAACCGACGATACCGCTTTGGAAGAGCGGAGTTTTACCACTAAACTACACCCGCGAGGTGCGCCGGCAGCTTCGGGCGCGGGGTGGCGGCGGGTCAAGCCTCCGTTCGGCGGCGGCGATCTCCGCGCCGGTGCCATGATGCGGCGGACGCGGACGTCGCACGGAAACCGCGCCTGCAGCCTCCGGCGGCAGCCGGCGGCCGGAATGGGATTGCGGGCGGCGGCGGGCTCCGTTTGCTGGGCCCATGGCTTTAATCACGTCGGCACCCTCCGGCCCCGGCGCGGCGGCACGGCCGGATGCGACCCGGAAGGCGCCGCTCGACGTGAAGGCGGCGCAGGCGCTCGCGAAGCAGAAGTCGCTCGAGAAAAAAGCCCGCCGCTACAAGCTCCCCCTCGGGGAGCTGGCCCTTTTCACGCAGCAGCTCTCGTCGCTGCTCGTGGCCGGCCTGCCGCTGGTGCAGTGCCTGGAGGCGCTGCAGGATCAGACGGAGGATCCGTGCTTCCGGATCATCATCCGCGACGTGCGGCTCGACATCTCGTCGGGCAACTCGTTCTCGTCGGCGGTGAAGAAGTTCCCGAACGCGTTTAACAATCTCTTCACCTCGATGGTCGAGGCGGGCGAGGCGAGCGGCGGGCTCGCGGAAATCCTCGGCAAAGTCGCCGGCTATTTCGAGTCGACGGTGAAGCTGACGAAAAAAGTGAAGTCGGCGATGACGTATCCGATCGCGGTCATCGGCCTGGCGATCGCGCTGGTCAACGTGCTGCTGATCTTCGTCATCCCGGTGTTCGCCGCGATGTTTGCCGATTTCGGGGCCAAGCTGCCGGCGCCGACGCAGGCGCTGATCGACCTGTCCGACTTCCTGAAATCCTGGTGGTGGGCGCTCGGCCTCGGGGCCTACGGTGCGTGGTGGTTGTTCGGCCGCTACACGTCCACGCCGGCCGGCCGGCGGCAGTGGCATGCGTTTCTCGTCCGCGCGCCGATCTTCGGCAACCTGATCCACAAGATCGCGCTGTCGCGGTTCTGCCGCACCTACGCCACGCTCGTGCGCTCGGGCGTGCCGATCCTGCGCACGCTGGAGATCGTATCCGCCGCGAGCGGACGCGCCCAGATCGAGGAGGCGGCGGCGGAGATCGCCCGGCACGTGAGCCAGGGCGGGCAGGTCTCGGAGGTGCTGGCCGCGAATCCGTTTTTCCCGCCGATGATGAAGCACATGGTCAAGGCCGGCGAGGCCACGGGCAACGTGGACGGCATGATGACCAAGATCGCCGATTTCTACGACGTCGAGTGCGAGGCGACCATCGCCGCGCTCACGTCCCTGATCGAGCCGCTGCTCATCGTGTTCCTCGGCGTCGTGGTGGGCGGCATCGTCATGGCGATGTTCCTGCCGATCTTCCAGCTGGGCGCGGTCGCGGGCGGCTTGCAATAGGCGCCGCGCCTTCCCGCCGGTTGACTTCGCCGCCCGCTCCGGGAACGAATATCCCCCAATGCCTTCCGTCCTCATCGTCGATGACCTGCTCTCGATCCACGAGATGCTCGAAGCGGTCATCCAGCCCACCGGCTTCATCACCGCCTTCGCCACCGACGGCGAGAAAGCGCTCGCACGCTACAAGGCGGAGAAGTTCGACCTGGTGCTGGCGGACATCGACATGAAGCCGATGGACGGCATCACGCTGCTCAAGCAGCTCAAGCTCTACGATCCCAACGCCATCGTCGTCATCATGACGGCCTACGCCTCGACGGAGAGCGCGGTGCAGGCGCTGAAGTATGGGGCGTTCGACTACCTGCAGAAGCCGTTCCGCGTCGACGAGCTGATCGCGACGCTGCGGCGCGGGATCGAGTTCAAGCTGTTCCAGGCCGAGCGCGCGCTCGCGGGCGCCGCCGCCGGCATCAAGCCCGCCGACATCGAGGCCCGCCTCATCGGCCAGAGTCCCGCCGTGAAGCGGCTGGTCCAGCAGGTGCGCAAGCTCGCCGCGGCGCGCACGCCCGTCCTCCTCATCGGCGAAAACGGCACGGGCAAGCTCTCCGTCGCGGAGCTGCTGCACGCCGCGCTCGGCGCGGGCGACGCGCAATTCGTCCGCATCGACTGCTCGCTTTCGTCCGAGGCCAACATCCGCGAAGGACTCCTCGGCCAGAACGGCGAGGGCGGCTCGTGGGTGCGCCAGGCCAGAGGCGGCACGCTCTTCCTCCACCACCTGCAGTGTCTGTCGTTTCCCGTGCAGAAGGAGCTCGTCAGCGTCCTGCGCAACACCGCGCATGGCTTCCGCCTCGTCTGCACGACGACGGAGGACCTCGAGCTGCTGACCGACGAGGGCAAGTTTCACGACGAGCTTTTCTACCGCGTCGCCTCGCTGCCGGTGCAGATGACGCCGCTGCGCGAGCGCGTGGAGGACATCCCGCTGCTGGTGAAACACTATTCCGGGCGCGCCACGAATCCGCATTTCGACGCCAATCTCGTGGAGTTCACCGACGACGCCCTCGCCGTGCTCACCGCCTATCACTGGCCGGGCAATCTCGCGGAGCTGAACCAGGTCGTCTCGAAGATCGCGACGACGACGGAGACGCGCATCGTGACCTCGGAGCAGCTGCCGCTGCGCCTGCGCGAGCTGCGCCACTGGCCGACGCTGGCCGAGCATCTTGCGGAGCAGGAGAAGAAATACCGCGAGATGGTCGTGCACGCCTGCCGCGGCGACAAGGAAGCCGCCGCCAAGGTCCTCGGCGTCGACGTCCGCACGCTCGGCTGAGCGGAGCGGTCACTGCTTCCGGCGCGCGCGCCACCAGGCGCTCAGGCGCCGCCAGCGCCCGCGATCCCAGAAGCGGTCGCGATAGCCCTCCGCCTGGATTTGGTCGAACAGTCCGGCGTCGATCCAGAGCGGTCGCCGGCCGTCGCGCAGCAGCGACTCCCGGTGGGCGATGAAGAACTCCAGCAGCGCGGCCTGCTGCGCGGCGATCCGGGGCAGCATCTCCTCCGCATGGCCGCGCCCGGCCGCCGGGCCGGCGAGCAGGTGGCGACAGTCCGCGGCCATGGCGCGGAGCACGGCGAGGTGGCGGAAGAGCTTGTTCTCGGTGGCGGCGCCGGGCGAGCGGCCGTCGGCCAGCCGGTGCACCCACTGGCCGGCGTGGACGCGATACCGCAGGAGGCGCTCGCGCGTGTGGTGGAAGCCGCCGCGCAGCGCGCCGCGGAACGGCACGATCCAGTCGTGTCCGAGAAACAGATACTGCGTGTCGAGGCGCGGGAAGTCCGCATGCACGCGCCGCCGCCACGCGAGCGCCGCCCCGAGCATCGGCGGCAGCCAGCCGCGCGCCACGATCTCGCCGGCGGGGATGAAGCCGTCCGCCGCCTCGTAGTCGCGCGGCGACAGCCGGCCGTCCTCCAGCAGGAGGAGGTCGGTCGAGACGACGTCGGCGCCGGTCGTCGCGAAGAGGTCGAGGATCCGCCGGAATCGCGCCGGTTCGCTGAGGTCGTCGCCGTGCTGCGCGATGCAGAACTCCGTGGCGGCGGCCGCGGTGAGCTCGGCGTTGGCGTCGAGCCCGCGATGCGGCTGTCCCGTCCAGAGACGAATCCCGTGCGGATGCGGCGCGGCGGCGGCGAGCGCGGCGCGGATGCGCGCCGCCGTGTCGTCGGTCGACGCGTCGTCGAGGATCAGCACGTCCAGGACGGCGTCCCGCGCCGCGAGCACGGACGCCAGCGCCTCGCCCACGGTCGCGGCGGCGTTGCGCACGGGGAGCAGCACCGAACCCTGGCAGGGTGCGGTCGCGGGGCGGGCAAAGGCGGGAGGTCCGAGGTCCATGGTGTTCAGCCCTGCGGGCCGCGGTAGGGAGGAAACCAGCCCGGCGTGCCGCGGGTGGCGGCGAGCGCATCGCAGGCGGCGGGATCGAGCACGGCGGTCACCAGGTGCACGGGCGTCTGGTCGTTGGCAAAGCGGGCCTTGAAGCGCGCGATGCCGGGGCCGGCCGGGCCGCCGGGCGCGCCGCCGAAATAGATCGTCCGGTCCGCGCCCCAGCGCGCCACGGCTTCGCGATAAAGCGCGTAGAAGGCCCGCTCGCGATACGCGCGCTCGTCGCCCGCGATCGCGTGGAAGTGGATCCGGTCGTCCATCGCCGCCACGAGCAGGCATGCGGCCGGGCCGGCGTCGTCCTCGGCGAACAGCGCGGTGAACGCCGGCAGCGCCGCCAGCCGCGCGAAGTGCGCCGCCGGCAGGCTCGCCTGGGCGCTCATCTGCCGCCGCCGCGCGAGCGCCTCGTGCCAAGCGCAGACCGCGGCGAGATGGTCCGCCAGCGGTCGCTCCGCCACGCGCCAGGTGCGGCGGGCGCGGGCGAGGTTGGCGCGCGTCTTGGCGCCGGGCGCGGGCGCCGGCCGGTCCGGGCGGAGGACGTAGTGTGTCTTGAAGGGCCGCACCGCGAAGCCGGCCGCGGAAAGCGCCGCCGCATCCACGGGTTCGTCGGGCCGCGCCAGGGCTTGAAACGTCACCGCGCCCGAGGCCCGGAACGCGGCGAAGGCCGCGTGTGCGGCATCGGAGCCGACCGGCGCGCTCGCATAAGGCCAGACGCCGATGAGGTCGTGGTGTATGGTGCCCGGGATCGCGCGTCGCACCAACGGTCCCGGCCAGCCCGCGGCGAGCCAGGGTTCGCCGAGGTGGGCGAGCGCGGGACCGTAGGCCGGGTCGTCGAAAGGGGTGGGGCGCATCCGGGGCGAACCGCGTTTCTGTGCGGAGGATTGATGCAATTCAAGCGCGCCGGCCGTGCGGGGCGAATTGGAGGCGGCGGAGGGCGTTCCGGCCGGGGCGATGCGCCCCTCGCGTGACGCGCGCGGTGCGCTTTCCCGCTTGCCGCGGCTTTTCCCGGTCTCAACCCTCGCCGAAATCCACGCCCATGCCCAAACGCTCCGATCTGAACTCCATCCTCATCATTGGCGCCGGCCCGATCGTCATCGGCCAGGCCTGTGAGTTCGACTACTCCGGCACCCAGGCCTGCAAAGCGCTGAAAGAGGAGGGTTACCGCGTGATCCTCGTGAACTCCAATCCGGCCACGATCATGACCGATCCGGAGTTCGCCGACGTCACCTACATCGAGCCGCTCAACGTCGACATCCTCGAGAAGATCATCGCCGCGGAGCGCCCGTCCGCGCTGCTCCCGACGCTCGGCGGCCAGACGGCCCTGAATCTTTCGATGGAGCTGCACAAGGCCGGCGTGCTCGCGAAATACGGCGTCGAGATGATCGGCGCGAAGCCGGACGCGATCAACAAGGGCGAGGACCGCGAGCTCTTCAAGCAGTGCATGCTCAAGATCGGCCTCGACGTGGCGCGCTCGCGCACGGTGAAGTCGATGGAGGAGGCGCGCGCCGCGGCCGAGGAGCTCGGCGCGTATCCGCTGATCATCCGCCCGTCGTTCACGCTCGGCGGCAGCGGCGGCGGCATCGCCTACAACAAGGAGGAGTTCGAGCGCATCACCGCCAACGGCCTCGACCTTTCGCCCGTCCACGAAGTCCTCGTCGAGGAGTGCCTCCTCGGCTGGAAGGAATACGAGATGGAGGTCATGCGCGACCACAAGGACCAGTGCGTCGTGATCTGCTCGATCGAGAACTTCGACCCGATGGGGGTGCACACCGGCGACTCGATCACGGTCGCGCCCGCGATGACGCTCACCGACAAGGAATACCAGGTCATGCGCGACGCGTCGTTCGCCGTGATCCGCGAGATCGGCGTCGAGACCGGCGGCTCCAACATCCAGTTCTCCGTCGATCCCGTCTCCGGCCGCATGGTCGTGATCGAGATGAACCCGCGCGTCTCGCGCTCCTCCGCGCTCGCCTCGAAGGCCACCGGTTTCCCCATCGCGAAGATCGCCGCCAAGCTCGCCGTCGGCTACACGCTCGACGAGCTGCGCAACGACATCACGCGGCTCACGCCGGCCAGCTTCGAGCCGACGATCGACTACGTCGTCACGAAGATCCCGCGCTTCACCTTCGAGAAATTCCCCGACGCCGACGCCACGCTCACCTCCGCGATGAAGTCGGTCGGCGAGGCGATGGCCATCGGCCGGACGTTCAAGGAGTCGATGCAGAAGGCGCTCCGCTCGCTCGAGACCGGCGCCCGCGGCTTCGGCGGCGGCGGCAAGCACGGCGGCGACGAGATCCTCGAGGAGAAGGTCATCAACGCCAAGCTGGGCACGCCCAACGCCGAGCGCATCTTCTACCTCCGCCATGCCTTCCGCGCCGGCTACTCCGTCGAGCGCATCTTCGACCTCACCAAGATCGATCCGTGGTTCCTGCACCAGCTGCAGGAGATCCACGAGATGGAGCAGGCGCTGGCGCGGGAGACGCTCGCCTCGATCGACGCGACGCTGCTGCGCCGCGCGAAGCAGTTCGGCTTCTCCGACGTCCAGCTCGCGCACCTCCTGAAGAGCGACCTCGCCACCGTCCGCGCCGCCCGCAAGCAGCGCGGCGTCCAGACGACCTACCGGCTGGTCGACACCTGCGCGGCCGAGTTCGAGGCGTTCACGCCGTATTATTATTCCAGTTACGGCGACGAGAACGAGGTCCTGCCGCCCAGCGGCAAGAAGAAGATCATGATCCTCGGCGGCGGGCCCAACCGCATCGGCCAGGGCATCGAGTTCGACTACTGTTGCGTCCATGCCTCCTTCGCCCTGCGCGAGATCGGCTATGAGAGCGTGATGGTGAACTCGAACCCCGAGACCGTCTCGACCGACTACGACACCAGCGACCGGCTCTACTTCGAGCCGCTCACGCTCGAGGACGTGCTGGAGATCTACCAGCAGGAGAAATGCGACGGCGTGATCGTGCAGTTCGGCGGCCAGACGCCGCTCAATCTCGCGACCGCCCTGAAGGCCAACGGCGTCGCCATCATCGGCACCTCGCCCGAGTCGATCGACGCCGCCGAGGACCGGAAGCTCTTCGCCGCCATCCTCGACAAGCTGCAGCTCAAGTCGCCCGCGCACCGCACCGCGCTCAACGAGACCGACGCGCTCGCGTTCGCCCAGGAGCTGGGTTTCCCCGTGCTGCTCCGCCCCTCGTTCGTGCTCGGCGGCCGCGGCATGTTCATCGTCTATTCCGAGGAGGAGTTCCGCAACGTCGTCCGCCAGGCCTTCGAGGTCATGCCCGGCAAGCCGGTCCTCATCGACAAGTTCCTCGAGGACGCGATCGAGCTCGACGTCGACTGCATCGCCGACGGCGAGACGTCCGTCATCGGCGGCATGCTCGAGCACATCGAGTTCGCCGGCGTGCACTCGGGCGACGCCGCCATGGTCATGCCGCCGCACACGCTCGGCCGCGCCATGCTTGAGACCGTCCGCCGCGCCACGCACGCGCTGGCGAAGGAGCTCAAGGTCATCGGCCTGATGAACGTCCAGTTCGCGATCAAGGACGGCGAGCTCTACATCCTCGAGGTCAACCCGCGCGCCTCGCGCACCGTGCCGTTCGTCGCCAAGGCGATCGGCGTGCCGCTCGCCAAGCTCGCCGCCAAGGTCATGACCGGCGCGAAGCTGAAGGACCTCGGCTTCACCCGCGAGCAGACGCCGAAGCACTGGTGCGTGAAGGAGGCGGTGTTCCCCTTCGTGCGCTTTCCCGGCGCCGCCATCGTGCTCGGGCCCGAGATGCGCTCCACCGGCGAGGTCATGGGCCTCGACGCCGACCTCGGCATCGCCTTCGCCAAGGCGCAGGCCGCGGCCAAGCCCGGCCTCCCGACCAAGGGCAACGTGTTCCTCTCCGTGAAGGACGCCGACAAACCCCGCGCCGTCGACATCGCGCGCCGGCTCGAGGCGCTCGGCTTCACCATCTACTCCACCAGCGGCACCGCGAAGACGCTCGCCGACAACGGCGTCGCCGTGAAGCGCCTCTCGAAGATCAACGAAGGCCGCCCGACCGCGGTCGACATGATCAAGAACGGCCAGATCCAGATGGTGATCAACACGCCCAGCGGCATGATCCCGCGCCGCGACGAGAACGCCATCCGCGCGGCCGTCTACGCCCACAACGTCTGCATCATGACCACGATCACCGGCGCGCTCGCGGCGGTCGAGGGTATCCGCGCCTTGAGGACGAAGCCCGTCGGGGTAAAGCCGATCCAGCAGTATCGCGGCAACGTGAACGTGGTGTGAGGAGGATTTTCCCTTCGAAGTTTCCGCCCGCCCCCTTCATCGTCCCCCTTCTCCCGCCGTGACCGGCCCGGCCGGAGCGGGGCAGCCCGCGAAGAAGGGGCCGGTCGCGAACCAGAGAACGCTCCGATCATGCCCGCCCATCTCATCGCCCTCCTGCACGGTCCCGACCAGCCCGGCCTCGTCGCCCGCGTGGCCGGCTGGATCTTCGAGCGCGGCGGCAACATCCTGCACGCCGACCAGCACCGCGACATGGAGGCGGGGATTTTCTTCCAGCGCATCGAGTGGGTGCCGGTCTACGCCACGGTCGCGGCCGGCAGTCCCTCCGAGGTCGAAGCGGCCGAGCTCCAGGCGATCGCCGAGTTCCGCGCCTTCGCGGCTTCGCTCGGGATGGAGGCGCGCGTCGTCTCCACCGCGCATCGCCCGCGCGTCGTCGTCTTCGTCTCCAAGGAGAGCCACTGCTTCCACGATCTCGTGCTGCGCTGGCGCGCGGGCGAGTTTTCCGGGGAGCTGGTCGCGGTCGTCTCCAATCATCCCGCGCTCGCCGACGCGGCGCGCGGCTACGGGTTGCCGTTTCACGTCATCCCCGTCACGGCTGCGACCAAGGCGGAGGCCGAGGCGCGCCAGCTCGCGCTCCTCGCGGAGCTCCGCGTCGATCTCGTCGTCCTCGCTCGCTACATGCAGGTGCTGTCGGCGGATTTCCTGCGGACGCTGGCGCGGCCGGTGATCAACATCCACCACTCGTTCCTGCCCGCGTTTGCCGGCGGCAAACCGTATCATCAGGCGCACGCGCGCGGCGTGAAGATCATCGGTGCCACCGCGCACTACGCGACGGCGGACCTCGACGAAGGCCCGATCATCCATCAGGACGTGACGCGCGTGACGCACCGCCACGGAGTCGACGACCTCATCCGCCTCGGCCGCGACCTCGAGAAACGCGTCCTCGCGCAGGCCGTCCGCTGGCATCTCGACGGCCGCATCCTCGCCTACGGCAACAAGACGGTCGTCTTCGACTGAGCCGGGATCATGCGGTCGAGGTGAGTGGAACCGCTCCTGCGGAGCGGTTTTTTCATGGCGAGAGTTCCCCCATCCATCCGTCCGGAGCGGAGGACGGGTTTCCCCTTTGATGGCGCGACGTTCCCGTGGAGATTGACCGTCCCACTGCCTGCGTTCGGCTGGGCGACGGATCGGCGCCGTGAGCTCAATCGGGCGCGGGCGCCGCGGCGGAGAGGAGCGTTCGGAGTGCGGAGCCGAGCGGGCGCGAGTTTTTTTCGTGTGCAGCGGCAGTGCGCTTGGGGCCGCCGGCGAAGACCGCGTGAGAACGTGCACCCAGGCAAGCGGGGAAAGTAGGAAACGGTTCGCGACTGCCCGGGCGCGGCCGGTCCGCCTGTTCCGCGTCCGCACCACCCCAGAAAACCCGGGATGGACAGCGCCACCGGGTTTTGCTCTCGTCTCCGTTTCAACGAAATCTCTCCCGTTCGCATGAGCACCCCCGCTTCTCCTTCCGCGCCCAAACCCGCTGGCGACCATCACGATCCCGCCGTCGTCATCCATCCGTCGTTCGAAGAGCGCATGCACGCCTTTTGGGAAAAGAACCGCGGCACGGTGATGGCCGTGCTCGTCGTCATCCTCCTCGGCATTCTGGCCAAGGGCGCGTGGGATTATTTCGCCGCGTCGCGCGAGCAGGGCATCCGGGCCGACTACGCCGCGGCGACCACGCCGGCCAAGGTCAAGGAGTTCATCGCCAGCCACGCCGGCCACCCGCTGGCGGGCGTCGCCCAACTCGGGCTCGCCGACGATGCTTATGCCGCGGGCAATTACGCCGAAGCGGTCGCCGCCTACGAGAAGGCCGTGCCGGCGCTGAAGACCGGCCTGCTGACCAGCCGGGCGAAGTTTGGCCTCGCGATGGCGAAGCTCGCCGCCGGCCGCACCGCCGAGGCCGAGACCGGGCTCGCCGCGATCGCGTCCGACGCCGCGGAAAACAAATCCCTTCGCGCCAGCGCCGCCTACCAACTCGCCAGCCTCGCCGCCTCCGCGCACCGCGCGGCCGATGTGAAGAAATACACCGAGCAGGTCATGAGCCTCGATCCGGCCGGCATGTGGGTGCAGCGGGCGATGGCCCTGCGGGTCCAGTTCCCCGAGTCGGAGGTGGCCGCCCCGGCTCCTGCCGCCGCTGCGCCCGCGATCAAGCTCGAACCGACGAAGTAACGCCTCCGCCCGCCAGGGTGTGACCGTGTTTCGTTCCTGCCTTTGAGCCCGCCGCAGACGGCGGGCTTTTTCGTGTCCGGGCCCGCCGGGCTCGCGAGTGTGATGTCGCGCGGACGATTCGCTCCCTGTCGTTCAAGTGGCCGGTTGGCGGCGAAGTGTCACGGCGACGGTGCCGGGGCGTTGCGGACTCAGTCGAACGCGGGGAACTGGATGATCGATCTCCCTGGGGAGAGCGGCGTCCGGACGGGTTGGTGGATGCACGCCAAGGCAAAACCGCTCCGGAGGACCGGTTCCACCCACCTCAACCGCACGATTTTCCGGTTCAGCCCCGGGCCGGAACCGGCGTGCCGCGCGAGCGGCGACGATAAAGCGCCGCCCCCAAAAGCGCCGCGCCGGCGACGATCGCCACGGTGGTGGCAGGCTCGGGGACGGCGGCGTAGGAGAGGCTGAAATCGTCGATGCCGAGGACATCGAGACCGGAGCCGTTCGTCCCCGACGATGTCGTGCCACGCACGCGGATGTAGATGGGATTGGCCTGATTATTCAGGGCGGCGAGGGTGACGGAATTCGCAGTGATCGTGGTGGCGTCAAACACGTTGCCGGTCGTGTAGGTCGCCCCGATCTGGGTGAAGGTGCCTGAATTCCCCACTCGGTATTCCACCGCGTAGGTTTGATCCATGGAAACGTTGTTCGGGGAGAACAGCGTCAGGCTCAGGGTGAAGTTGCTGAGACCGATGCTGTTGTTGATGGCAAAGGTGACGGCTCCATTCCGGGAATCGGCAGTAGCCGGTCTCCAGCCCAAAGCCCGGTTCGTGTTGGCAGACTGCGTTACCGAACTGGAAGTGGAGAGGATATTGGCGCTCGAGATATTGCGGAAATTCAGCGGCTCGGTCGCAAGCGTGGCCGACCAGTCCGTCTTGGTGCTGGCGAAGTCGACAGAGGAGCCGAAAGTGGTGGAAGTCGCTCCTGTGGATACAGTCCAACCGGCGGGGAGGCCTGAACCGAGGGTGTTGAAATCCTGGAAGTAGGAAGTCCCGGATAACGTCACTTGCGCATGCAAGGTGACGAGAGGGGCCGAAAGCACGATCGCGAGCCGGATCCAGTTCATACGTGGAGCGTGTTGAGGCTGGGGATTTGATGTGGAATGCGTGGAGGATCCTCAAGGCCGTTTTATTGCATTATCGAATGCTATTAGTTTTGGCCATGTTGTTGCATGAGAAAAGTGCGGATCCTGCTGCCAAATGGCCTCGGTGGATCGGAAGAACGGGCGCTTTCGGTCGGCGCGGAGAGTGGCGCACAAGGTTGTCCACATTGACGCGAGTGGGGGTGGATGGATCGCTGCATGGAGGCTGCAATCCTGCGATTCGGGAAGCGAACGGTTGCGCGAAATGGCGGCCCGGGCGGATGCGGGTATCAGCGATGCGTTTCTCGGTGGCCGGGTAGCTGTTCATGGCAAAACCGGTCCATCGGACCGGTTCCATCCACAGTAACAGCAGGGGGGGCGGCTCAGGCCGCGGCTACTTCTTCCGCAGCTCCTCGAGCTGCCGGCGCGCGTCGGCGTAGTCGGGCTTCAGTCGCAGGGCGGCTTCGTTGTGCATGATCGCTTCGGCGGTGCGGCCGAGCCGGGCGAGCGCGAGGGCGAGATTGGCGTGGGCTTCGGGGAAATCGGGGCGCAGCGCCAGCGCGGCCTCGTAATGCGTCACGGCGTCGGCGGACTGGCCGGCGCGCAGGAAGGTGTTGCCGATGTTGTTGTGGAGGCCGGCCGAGGGGGCGAGTTGCAGCGCGCGGTCGTAGCAGGCGATCGCGTCCTTCAGCCGGTCGAGTTGATAGTAGGTGTTGCCCAGATTGCTCCAGGTGGGGGCGTCGTCGGGCCGGAGGTTGAGCGCGGCGAGGAAGTGGGGGAGCGCCTCGGCGCTGCGGCCGGCGCGGGCGAGGGCGAGTCCGAGATTGGCGTGGGCGTCGGGCCGGTCGGGCGCGAGCTTGAGCGCGGCTTCGAAGCGCGCGATGGCGTCGTCGGTCCGGCCGGCGTCGAGCAGCGCGCGGCCGAGATTGCTGGCGGCGTCGAAGGTGGGGCTGGCCGCGAGCGAGCGCTCGTAGGCGGCGATGGCGTCGCCGGTGCGGCCGAGGAGCCGGAGGGCGTTGCCGTAGTTGGTCTGCGCGTCGGGCTGGCCGGGGTCGAGCCGGCGGGCGAGTGCGAACTCGTCGAGCGCGCGGCGGTGGTCGCCGGAGCGGGCGAGGACGATGCCGAGGGCGTTGTGGGCGGCGGCGCTGCCGGGCGCGAGCTGCAGCGCGCGGTCGGCGTGGCGGCGGGCGTCGTCGAGCCGGCCGGCATCGGCGAGGGCCTCGGCGTATTTGAAATGGAAGTTCGCGGCGTCGGGCTCCGCCTGCACGGCGAGCTCGAATTCGGCGAGGGCCTCGGGCAGCCGGTCGAGCAGCTGGAGCGCGCAGGCGAGATTGAAGTGCGTGCCCCGGCCGGCGGGATGGAGCTGGAGCGCGCGTTCGAAATGCGGCAGCGCTTCGGCGGCGCGGCCGGCCTGCAGGAGGCAGTAGCCGAGGTTGTTGTGGGCGCGGGCGCTGCCGGGGAGCTTGTCGACGGTGTCGCGCCAGAGGGCGACGGCGGTGCGGTAGTCGTGGTTGCGGGCGAGCGTGAGGCCGCCGAGCACGACGACGAGCAGCGCGGCGGTCGCGAGCGCGGGCCGGCCGAACCGGGCCCAGGCGAGGAGCGCCAGCGGGACGACGACGCCCGCGAGCGGCAGATACATGCGGTGCTCGGCGAGCGTCTGCGTGGCGACGGGGACGAAACTCGAACTCGGGGCGAGCAGGGCGAAGAACCACGCGCCGGCGAAGCCCCAGGGCGATCGGCGGACGATCGCCACGACGGTGGCGAGGCCTAGCAGGGAGAGCAGCGCGGCCTGCCGCCAGACGGCGGCGAAGGCGGTGACGGCGCCGTTGCCGTAGTCGAAGACGAGAGGGTGCGGCCAGAAGGCGAGTTTCAGGTAGAGGACGATGCCGCCGCACTGGGTGAGAAAATAGCGCCAGGTGGAGACGGGCAGGCCGAAGCCGGCGGAGCCGCCGCGATCGTGCGTGCCGAGGATGAGCCAGGCGAGCAGGAGCCACGTGGCCGCGAGCGCGATGTAGAACCAGCGCCGCGCTCGAAGCGCCTCGCGAAACGATCCACTCACAAACGTGCGATCGTAGAGCAGGACGAGCAGCGGCGCAGAGGCGGCAGTCTCCTTCGCGGCCATGCCGAGGAGACAGGCGATCACCGCGGCGGCGAGCCAGCGCCGATCTCCGGCGGGCGCCGCAGGCGAAAGCGTATCGGTGAGGCCGGGCGCGGCCGTGTCCCGGGCACCGGCCGCCGTCGCGCGCACGAACGCGTAGAGGGTTAACAAATACAACAACGCGGCCAGCGACTCGGCGCGCTGCACGATGTAGGTGACCGATTCGGTGAGCAGCGGATGCAGCGCCCAGAGTGCGGTGGCGGCCGCGGCGACCGGCGTTGCGGCGCCGCCGAAACGGGTGCGCAGCGGCGGCAGCAGGAGCGTGCGGCGGACGAGACCGAAGAGCGTCAGCGCCGCGAGGACGTGGATGAGGAGATTGCCGACGTGGTAGCCGGAGGGATCGAGCCCGCCGGCGGCGTAGTTGAAGGCGAAGCTGAGGTTGAGCAGCGGTCGCCCGCTGACGGTGAGTCCGCCGGTGGGCGGCGAGAGCGGGATGGAGAGCGGCCAGAGCTGGCGGATCGTGGGATTCTCGTCGATCAGCGTCGCGAGATCGTCGAAGACAAACGGGACGGAAAACGTGTTCAGGTAGACGAGAACGGTGGCGACAGCGAGGAGCGTGCCGGCGAGGGCCGGCGTCAGCCGCGTGCGAACCGGTGCTGTCGGGGGCGGACGGGAATCGCGCGGAGTCGGCACGCGACGAGTGGAACGCGGCGTGCGCCGGGCGTAAAATGGAATCGATGCGGGTGTTGTCCGCGGGCGCCCTTAGGAGAGCGACTCGAAAAGCCGGCCTTCCTCGGCGCGACGCAGGAAGCGCCCCATGGAGAGAGCCCGCATGAAGCCTACGCCGTAGCGATTGTAATCTTCGGCGCCATAAGAGGCCGTCGGAAATTGCGAAAAAAGCATCCTCATCCGCGGCACGTCGAGGCAGCGGGAAGCGAGATCACACCGGCCGATGCGTTCGATCTCTTCCGCGATGGCCGCTTTGTCCTGCCCCAGGTGAAACAGAATGTCGGCGGACTGGCGCCCGTGGCGTGTTTCCCGCAGCACGGCTTCCGGCAGCCGGCCGGTCATCGCGTCCCGGATCAGCGAGCGGGGCACTCCATCCCGGATGAAATGCTCTTCGGGCACCGACAGACAGAACTCGGTCACCCGCCGGTCGGTCGTCGGGTCGGTGAATTCGACTCCGGCCAGACGGCGAGCGGCGGCAGCATGCGGACCGATGTCGAGCCGGCGCAGGCACCAGATGCGCAAGGCGCAGCCGTCGAGGTTTTGGGCGAGAGCGATGGCGCTTGAGGGCGGGATGCCGTGCGCGATGGCGAATTCGGCGCGCAGACCGGTGGCATCCTCGATCGGGACCGGAGACCGGCTTCGCCGCAGTTGCGCCAACGCGGGCAGCAGCGGACGGACGCACGCGCCGAGCAACGGCCGCCAGGGCCGGCCGCCCCGATGCAGAGCCCGGGCCAGTGCGGCGGCGGCCAGCAGCCGGCCGCGCCCCGCCAGCGTGGAGAGGGCGCGGCGTCCGTCGTAGCTGCTGGAATAATTCCCACCCGTGCCAGTGAGCAACACCCGCAGCCCGCGCCGCCGGGCCTCCATGAGAATGGCGTGAAACCAGATGATGTTGCCGGGATTCAACTGCGGGCACTCCGCCGCGTCGCTCATCCGGTCCAGCGGCTCGAGAAGACGGCTGGAATTGTTCGGCACCAGCACGTGATCGATGGCGGGATACATCGCCGCGGTCGCGGCGGCATGGAAGCGCTCGTCGCAAAAACGCCCGCGGAAACGGTGGTCGTCCATCGGCGTGGCCGGCACCGCGGTGAAGGCGGTGACCCGGCCGCCGCGCTCCGCCAGCAGCCCGGCCGCCGTGGCAGTGACGCTGGAGCTGTCCAGTCCGCCGCTCAGGTGCGAAGCGACGGTGCTCTCGCCCGCGATCCGGGCGGCGACCGCCTGCTGTAGCACGCAGCGGAGGCCCTCCGCGTAATCGCGCGGATCGGCCAGCCGCAGAAGAGGGATGTTTTCCGGTGCCCAGAAGTCGCGCAGCACGATCCGATCACGTTCAAACACGAGCGTGTGCCCGGAGGGCAGGCAGGAGATGTTGCGAAAGAAACTGGCCCCGCCAGCCGCGGTCCGCGTGAGCCACTCCGCGACCCGGATCTCGTCGATCGCGAGCGGGATGTCGCCGAAGCCGAGCAGCCCCCGCGCTTCACTGGCGAAACGGAATTCGCCGCCGCGCACCCAGTAGTGAAGCGGCCGATAGCCGGCGGGATCTCGGGCCAGGACCAGGCGGCGGACGTCCGCATCCCACAGCGCCAACGCGAAATCGCCGAGCAGACGGGACGGGAAATCGACTCCCCAGCGACGATAGGCCTGAAGCAGCACGCCTGTTGTGGACGGCCGGTCGAGCTTGAGGGTGGCGGCGAGGTCGGCAGCGTTGTCGAGCCGTCCGTCGAAGAGCACGCACATGTGGTGCAACCGTCCGGAGAGCGATTCGTCGCATGCACCCATGTCCACGCCGGTCTCGCGCCAATGGGCCGCGGGCGATTCCGGCCGGCGCTTCAATGCAGCGAGTCCCCACCCGATCGCCTGATCATTCCCGCACAGGAGTGCGCCGATGATCGACATGAAAACGTTGCCGTGCTCTTGGGTGCCGCCCGGCGGGCCAAACGCACGGAATCAAGAGGCCAGACCGTCTCCCAAGCCGTCGTCGTGGATGTCGGGGTCGCCTTCCGTGCGGTCGATGCCCAGCGCAGCGATCATCGGAGCCTGCCACGGCTTCCGCACCGGAGAGAAGCCAGCGTCGGCCGGAACGATGCCTGAGTCGGCGGAAGGGCAAGATTGCATCTCCATGATTTTGAAACTGCGCATGGTTGGAGTCTGCGGTCAACAGTAGAAAAATCACATGGTGCCTTCCGACTCCTGTTGCGGCTCAGAAGGTCTGGATTCCGCGCGGTCGGATCGGATATACAGCCAATATGCGCCCGGGTCGCGAGGCTGCCTAATGGAACTGAAACGAGCATAGCCGACGGGGGCGGTCTCGCATGCGAAGCAGGCCAGCGGCGCGCGCCTGGGGGAGGAGGCAGGGCAGGGAGACCGGTCGATCACTTTTGTGCCTAGAAACGAAATTTAGCGCGGGCGTTGACATGGCAGGCGGCGGCCGGCCCGATGGCCGTGGTTGTCCGAGGTGTAACTTGGCTTGATAGAGCGCCTGATTCTGGGCCGGGAAGCTGCAGCCTCGAATCCTGGCGCCACGGCCAGCATGAATGGCCGCCGCTGTGCGGTGACGCCGATGCGATCGTGACAGACAGAACGGCGGACACGATGATTTGGATTCCTTGGATGGTTTGCCAAACGAAGAAGTAAGGCGCCGTCTTTGCCAAACGTCGGGCTTCTGCGAGAAGCTTGTCCGCGATCTTCTGCCTGCTCGCGACAGGCGGGGCCCACTCATGAACCAGGACTCGCCCCCGTCTCCCTTCAGCGGTCGGCCGGTGAAGCCGGTCAGGCTTCCGCGGTCTCGAATTCCGCCATGAGCTTTTGCGCCATCTCGGGGCTGATGCCGTGCGTGAGCCGCACGCCGTAGACCCGCGTGAGATATTCCTCGAAACTCATCCATTCGCCGTTGTGGCGGATCTTGCGCGACCAGGCACAGACGGTGACGAGCCGCTTCAATTGCGCCACGCGGCGGCCGAGCCAGATCAGCGCAACGACGAATATCCCCTGCACGGCCAGCAGGCCGGTGACCAGACTGAGCTGCCGCGTGCGCACGGTCTCCATTTCCGCCTCGCGCTCGCCGAGGAGGATGCGCACCTGCGCATCCATGGCCGAGAGCGTCTGGCGGATCCGGGCCATCACCGGGTCGTCCGCGAAGGCCGGATCGCCGTGGGCGGCATGGAATTCCTCGCGCGAGCGGATCATCCCGTCGCACAAGGCCAGTTCGTGGGTGACGAGCGATTCGAGGGCGAGTCGTTTGCCCTCCTGCCTAGGATCGTCGGCAGTGAGGATTCTGACTTGCTCGAGCAATCCGTCGAGGCGCGCGGCGGCGGCGGCGTGGGAGGCGAGGGCCTTGGGGTCGCCCGTGTAATGATAATCGCGCGCACTGGTTTGGAGATCCTGCAATCCCGCCATGGTGCGGCTGAGCGCCGCCGAAACCTGATAGCTGTGGCGCACCCAGTCGAGGGAGCGCCGATGCGACTCCCATCCCCAGCCGACCAGTGCGACGGACAATCCGAGGAAGAGAATGCCGGCGGTGATGTAGAACCGGAAGAGGCGCGTGTAACTGTCGAACTTCATGGTTATCTTTCACCATCGGCCGATTCTTTGCATGATCAAACCGGAGCCATTCAGGGAATGGATGAGGTGCAGCCCGGGCCGCCGAGGTCCGTGGCTCCGAAGAGAATCGGCTGACGGAGCGGCACGCGGACGTTGACAGGCAGAGAGGGGGAGGGTCCGATGGCAACCGGTCGTCCGGGGTGTAGCTTAGCCTGGTAGAGCGCCTGGTTTGGGACCAGGAGGTCGCAGGTTCGAATCCTGTCGCCCCGACCACTCTAACTCACCGTTTTTACCTCTGAAACAGACGGGAGTCGCGAAGCGACGCTGCGAAGTGAGGCGCGCGACCGCACGAAGGCGATCGCTTGCGCCCCTGTGAATGCTTGGATGGGCGCGCGCAGCGCAGCGATGGCGCGGCCCCTCCGAAATCCATGAAAGCGACGGAGAGCGGAACCGACATCAGGAACTCGCCGCCCGATTGCTTCCGGCGGGGTCTCCCGTGGGCGGAGGAGCCCGATCTTCGCTGGCACGAGGTCCGAGCAGTTCGGTCAGCAGCGGGGTGAGATTGCGCGCCCAGATTTCGTAGCCCGCGAGGGACAGGTGCAGCCGGTCGACGGTGACTCCTTCGAGCAATTGGCCGCTGGGATCGGCCAGTTGGTCGTTGATGTTCAGGAAACGGACCTTCTTCCCGTCGGCGAGCCTGGCGATGCGACGGTTGGCCTCGTCGATCATCGTGTTGCTGCCGGGGCTGTCGTTGCGCGGAAAGATCGCCATGACGACGATCGTGGCGTCGGGCGCCTTCTCGCGGCAGGTCTCGATGAGCGCGGCCACGCCTTCGGCGGCTTCGGCCGCAGAGCCGGGTTTGTCTCCTTTGCCGATGTTGTTGGTGCCGGCCAGAAGCACAATCGCCTTGGGGTTGAGGCCGTCGAGTTCCCCGTTCCGAATGCGCCAGAGCATGTGCTGCGTGCCGTCGCCGCCCCAGCCGAAGTTGGCGGCGTTCCAGCCGAAGAATGTCCTGCGCCAATGGGCGAGAAACTGGGGATAATCGGTCGCCCCCCAGCGGCGGGTGATGGAGTCGCCGAGGAAATAGAGATCGATCCGGCCGGAGTGCGCCTTCGCGACCATCTGGGCATGACCGATCAGGCCGTTTTCGTTCCATGGTTTCCAGGCCGGGTGGTGTTGCGCCGCGCCGGCGCAGGCGGACGGAACCGGGATCGTCCCGGAGGAAGCGTTGCCGGCGGTGGTGGAAACGCGGATACCGTCGACAGGGCTGTCGCCCGCGGACCGGCTCGGCGCATCCGGCGTGTTGGCCGGGGAAGTTGCGCCGGTCCGGCCCGGTGCGGCGGTTGATGATGCGAGGGTGTCGTCGATATCGAACCGGGCGCCAGCCGCGGAGATTGAAATCAGAGCCGGCAGGGAAACGGCGGCCAGGATCGTGAGGCAGGATTTGAGAGAGGGCATGGGATCGAAAACGTCGGGAATCGGTCATTCGCCCATCGGGCCGAAGTAGCTCGGGCGGACGGGACCGGTGTGGACGATCAGCTTCTGCAGGACGATGCCGGGATCGACCATCCACACCTTGAGCGTGTGCACTCCGGGCTGGGCGACCGAGTGCAGCGATTTCAGCGTGACGGCATTGTCCTGCACCCACGCATGCCAGTCGCGGATGGCCGGCGCCGACTTGTCGCCGCGCTGGGTCGGATCGGCGTAGCGCTGACCGTCGAACCCATCGACGATTTGCGGCGGCTGATCGTCGAATGAAACCGCGAGGCGGACGCCGCGGCCGGGCAGGGCGGCGAGCGCCACTCCGATGATCAGATCCACCTGGACTTGGCCGGAATGAGGGAGGAGCACCCGATACTCGAGGCGAGGCGAACCCTCCGGCGGCGCGACGCTGGCGGCCGTGACGGGGAAGAGGCTCATCCCGGAGGGGCCGCGGCCGTAGTCGGGGATGACCTCCCAGCGCGCAGCGGTGGCGGGGATGTTGGCGGAGGCGTGAGCCGCCTCGATGGCAACCGGATCGGTGAGATTGCCGAAGAACGGATTTTCATCGGAGCGGACATACTGGTCGGAACGCAGGGCATCGATCTGCACGCGCACGCTTTCTCCTCCTGGCCGGGCGATGGTGACGTAGGCCTGTTGCCGTCCGACCGGGACGCGTGCCCAATCGAGATCGACCCAGAGGCGTTGGTCTTGGGCAAGGGAACCGGAAGTCGCACTGAGTCTCACCCAGGGTGCGCTGACGGAAGCCGTGAATGAGACGTCGAGCGTGCCGCGCCGGAACACCTCGATCCAGCGGCGCTGGCGACCGAGCGAGTCGAAGGCGGGAAGAACGGCCGGCGGCGAAGCGCCGGGCCAGGCGGATTCGGAGCCCTCGATCGCGACGCCCAACGAGGCGGCGACCGGGAGCGCGGGCTCGCTCAGTTGGGGCATGATGTTGGTTTTGGGATCGGACCAACTCGTGTAGCCGATGCGGGTCTGGTCCATCATGTGCTGCCATTTGCCTCCGGCCAGCCGGTGATAGGCGTCGGCGAGGTCTCGATCCAGGGCGAAGAGTTCGCGGACGCGGGCGGCCTGTTCGCGGGCGCTGGCGCGGCCTTGGCGGGCGTAGAGCCGGTTCCAACCGGTCGCGAGATACAGCTGGGCCACGGTGGCCGAGGCCTTGACGGGATAGTGCACGAGCTGGGTGTAGGCGTCGCGGTATTCGGTCGGCAGGGCGGCGCCGATCCTCTCGGAACGGGCGGCCAGATCGTCCCATGCGGCCAGCACCCGTTCGGCCTCGCCGTAGTTCACGAAACTGAAAGTCTCCGGCTCGAGGAGCTCGGGTTTCCGCCAGCCGTTATACTTGGCATATTTGGATACGAGGCCGGCGATTTCGGCGGCGTGAGCCGGCCCGAACTCACGCTCCGCCCAGCGGCGGGTCCAGTCCGCGATCCGCTCCTTGGGCAACGCCTTCGGATTCCAGGCCAGGCGCAGGAAGAACTCGATGGGGATCTCCATCGGCTTCAGATCGCCGACGTTCACGACCCAGATCCTGTTGGCGTCGTAGGCGGCGGCGAGGTTCATCTGCTCCCAGATCCGGGGAAGCGGATTGGTGTTCACCCACTTGTAGCTGCGGGGCGAACCGACGTAGTCGAAATGATAATATATGCCGGCTCCGCCCGCGCGGAGGCGTTCCTGGGGCGTGGGCAGGCGACGGAGGTTGCCCCAGTTGTCGTCGCACCACAGGAGCGTGACATCGTCGGGCACCGTCATGCCCTGCTCGTAGTAATCGGCGACCTCCTTGTAGAGGGACCAGACCTGCGGGACCCGGCCAAGGTCGGGATTGATGAGTTCGGCGAGGATCCGGCGCTGGTCCGCCACCACCTGCTCGAGGAGGGCGATGTTGGCCGGCATGTTGTTGTCTCCGGCCATGGGCTCGTCGCCATCGCCGCGCATGCCGAGGGTGACGAGCGTTTCGTAGTGCTTGCTGCGCTCGATGCCTTCGCGAAAGAACCCCCGCAGGCCGTCGGCGTTGGTCGCGTAGTTCCACTGGCCGTTGCCGATCCCGTCGCGATGCCGGGTCCAGTCCTGGTGGGCGCGCATCATGGGCTCGTGATGGGAGGTGCCCAGGACGATGCCGTATTCATCGGCCAGATGCGCGCTCTCCGGGTCGTCCTCGTAGAGCGACTTTCCCCACATGGCCGGCCAGAGATAGTTGCCGCGCAGGCGGAGCAGCAGCTCGTAGAGGTGCGCATACATCCTGGAATTCACGCCGCCGAACTTCGCGCGGGCCCAGGGGCCGAAGGCGGGCTCCTCGTCGTTGATGAAGATGCCGCGGTATTTGACCGTAGGTGGTCCCTGGATATGCGCGCCCGCCTTGATGGCCAGCGACTCGCTCTGCCGCACCGGCACATCGGCCCACCAATACCAGGGGGAGACTCCGATCTGTTCCGAGACCTCGTAGAGGCCGTAGATCGTGCCGCGCCGGTCGCTGCCGGCGATCACCAGCGCCTGCGCAACGCCCGGCAACGGGTCGGCCACCGTGGCGATGAGAAAGGACTCCCATTGGCCCGCAATGGCCTGGACGTCGATTTTGCCCGCCCGGACCAGCCGGTCCACCAACGGGCTCCGCCCGAGCGTGCCGATGATGACCGCCGGCCCGCCGGCCGGCGCCCCGTCTGTCGTCAGCCCGGGCTTTACGCCGGTCACACGCTGGATGTCGGCCTGCAGATCGGCCGCGGCCCGGCGCACGCCGGCAAATTCGGTCGGATCGAGCAGCAGCGGCGCGGCCTGCCTGTCCCGCACCAGCGGAAAATTCCCCGGCTCCGCCTGCAGCGCGACCAGATCGCTGGAAAGACCCAGGCTCGGGGCCGCCCAAGCCGGAGCCGGCGCAAAGGTCGCGATGCCGGCGGCGACAAACGGGAGCAGAAGGCCTTTGATGAACCGGGAGCAGAAGGAAGGTTGGGGTGCTTGCACGGGAAGAAAGATCGTTTGTTCCAGAGACAGCGGTCGGGGCGCTGACCGCATCTGCATCTCTGCGATCGTGAACAAGGGAGGGGGCTCGTTTCCAGAAGCAAAAGAGAAGATTCTGCTCTTCCGCAGGATCATGGCCCGGCAAGGTCGCGCGATGCGAACCGGGGAGAACCGCGGGCGACGTGCCGGCCGGGTCCATCCGCTTGGGTTTCAGCATTCATTTCTGGGTGCGAGAAGAAATCGCCCTCATCGGCAGGAGAGAGCCCGGCTGGATGCGGTTCATCCATCGGCCGCGGTTTCTGTCGCGGAGCAGGCGTTCGCTCCGGCAGACCGCTTCTCGTCGCCGGGCGCGCGTTTGCGGGCCGGCGGGGGCGGAAAATCGGCGGCGGTGACGGCCGGGGCGGCGTCCGGTGACCGTGGGTGAAGATTGGATACGGAATCGGCGGTCCGGGGCGAGACGCGGTTTCACCGGGCCGGATCCGGCGGTTGGGGCCGGCGGCGGACGGTCTCCCGGGGTGAATCGGGGCGGGAGAGGGCGTGGATGCCGCTGGCGGAGGCCGGGTTTTCGCTGGGGGATGTGAATAATCTATTCTTGCGTCGACGGGCGGTTCCGCTAGTCGTGGCCGTCTAACTTTTCACCTATGGATACCATTTCTCGCGAAAATAACAGCATGCTGCCGGTGGCCGGTGTCGTCGTCGGCGTGCTCGCCCTCTTGGTCGGCGCCTACGGCGCGATCAAGGCCTCGAGCCTCTCGAAGGTCGTGGCGGCGCAGGAGGAGAAGGTCGCGAAGATCGATGGGATCGAGGCGCAGGCCGGTTCCGCGGCGGCCGCGGCCGACAAGGCGGCGCGCGACATCACCTCGCTGAATCGCAGCACGCAGGATGCGTTCAACACCGTCGCGGCGAATCTCGGCACCATCCAGGCTTCGATCACGAAGCTCGAGGAGGCCGCGAAGCGTCCGGTGGCGGCCGCCGGCAAGAAGGGCAGCGGCGAGCCCGTGGTCGCCGGTCCCGGCGAATACGTGATCAAGGGCGGCGACACCGGTGCGAAGATCGCCCGGGCCCAAGGCGTCTCGCTCAGCGATCTCCAGGCCGTGAACCCGGACGTGAACTGGACGAAGCTCCACGTCGGCCAGAAGATCAAGCTGCCGAAGAAATAATCTCCCGCGCCCCGCGCGAATCATTCCCGAGCCTCCTTGCCCTCGCGGGTGGGAGGCTTTTTCGTGGGCGGATGAGTCAGCCGTCCTCCGGTCCGTCGCGTTGGGAAAAACTCGGTCACACCTCGCTCGTGAAGACGCGGGTGCTCGACCTGCTGAGCGCGCGTTTCCGGCATCCGGTGCGGCAGACGGAGCGCGATTTCATCGTGTGCGATCCGCCGGACTGGGTGAACGTGATCGCGCTCACGCCCGACGGCCGGCTCGTGCTCGTGCGGCAGTTTCGCTTCGGGATCGACGGCTTCTCGCTGGAGATTCCGGGCGGCGTGATGGAGCCCGGCGAGGATCCGGTGGCCGCGGGGCTGCGCGAGCTGCGGGAGGAAACCGGATACACCGGCATGCCCGTGCGGCCGCTGGGCAGCGTGCATCCGAATCCCGCGATCCAGAGCAACCGCTGTCATTTCGTCTTCGTCGACCAGGCGGTGCGCACCGCCGAGCTGGAGTGGGATGCGGACGAGGAGATCGAGGTCGTGACGCAACCGGTGGACGAGGTCTACGCGCTCGCGCGCGGCGGCGGCATCACGCACGGGCTCGTGCTCGACGCGCTGATGCTGTTTGAGCCGTTGTGGCGGGAGCGGCGGGCGACGGTGTAGGGCGCGGCGGGAATAGCGGCGCGACGGCGCGGGCGATGCGATGCGCGCGTCCTGGGTGGCGCGATGCGCGGTGTGTCGGGCCGGTTCGCCGGCGTGGGCGGGATCGTGTGCCTCCCATGTTTCCGGAAGATGCCGCGGAGCGGATGCGGGCGCCGCGGGGGCGCGTTTGACTTCACCGGCAGCCGACACTTACTGCGGCCTCCACCGATGTCCGCGTCCCTGTTTGCCAACGCTCCCGCCACGCTCGGCTCCGCCGTCGACGATTTTCTGCCCGAGCCGCTCGAGCGCGAGGTCCGGCGCATCTACGAGCGCAGCCCGCTTTACCGGGAGCGTTTCCCGCTGCATCGGGAGCCGCTGCAGTGGTCGTGTTTCCGCGAGATCCCGGCGCTGTCGAAGCGGGAGATCGTCGAGCGCGGGCACCAGGCGTTCTTCGCCGACTACGCCGCGATCGAGCGCGGGCTGGCGGACAAGCGTTTCGAATACGAGAGCACGGGCGGCACCACGCAGTCGCCGATGACGGTGATCATGGAGGAGGGCTGGTGGAATGCGCAGACGGACCGGGCGTATCTCGCCTCGCCGATCCTGCGCGAGTTCGTGGGCCGGCCCTACCGCAAGTGCGTGCTCGCGCCGGTCGGCTGTTCGAGCAACCTCTGTCCCTACGAGGACCATCCGTTTCCGAACCGGTATTTCAACGGCACGGTCTACCTGAATCTCTCGAGCGATCCGTTCGCGTTTCCCGAGGCGGAGTGGGATCGCATCGTGCTCGAGCTGCAGGCGACGAAGCCCGAGGTGATCGAGGGCGAGCCGGTGTATCTCTCGCTGCTGGCGCGCGCGGCGCGGCGGCGCGGCGTGTCGGTGCCGAGCGTGCGCGTGGTGATCCTGACCTACGGCAAGGCGAGCACGCAGCACGGGGCGCGGATCGCGGAGGTGTTCCCCGCGGCGCAGGTCGATCTCTACGGCTCGACCGAGGCCGGGTATTTGTTCGTCGGCGAGGCGTTCAAGGACAATTCGCGCGTGATCGACGCCAACGCCTTCGTGGAGCTCGTGCCGTGGCGCGCGGGCCTGCCGGACGTGTTTCAGATCTACGTGACGACGCGCGACCGCGAGGCGATGCCGCTGCTGCGGTATCACACGGGCGACATCGTGCAGCGTTTCCCGCGGGGTTTCCGGCTGCTGGGTCGCGAGGCCAATCTCCATTTCCGGACGGACGGTTCGCTGGTCTCGCCGACGGACATCGACGCGGCGCTGCCGGCGGAGTTCGCGTGCTGGCACTATTCGCTGGTGCAGACGGGCGAGAAACGCTGGGACTTCCACTACGTGGCCGACGAGATCGCGCCGGCCGGGATCGAGCAGGCGCTGGCGCGGATGCTGGGCGACGGCGTGCGCGTGAGCGCATTTCGCCGGAGGGTCATCGCGCCCGCCGCGAGCGGAAAATTCGCGCTGCTCAAGCCGCTCGCGCGCTGAACGCGGATCGGGGGGCGCTTCGCGGCGTGATGCCGGAGTTGCATGCGCCGGAACGCTGCGCCGGCGGGACCGCGAATCGTGCGGACGGACCGATGCGTGCGGGCGGACGGGGAAAACGGTGACGCCACCGCGGTGGATCGGCTCCGACGGGTGCGGCGCGAGGTGCTGGCCTGACGAGACGGTGAAGGCCGAGTCGTTAGGCTACGCCGGCCGGCCGGTCTGATGGCGGCGGCGGGCGATCAGCACGATCAAGGCCGCGCCGACGAGGCCGGCGCCGTAGGTCGAGGGCTCGGGCACCGGGCTGCGGTGAAACAGGACGCCGTTGACGGCGGCCAGATCGAGACCGGTCGTGCCGGTGGCGTCGGAGGTGTCGGTCGGGTAGTAATTGGAATTGGTCCAGTCGATGAGGTTCGAGGTGGAACCGCCGGTGGTGGTGTCGGCGGCCACGATCGAATAGCCGTAGATCGTCGTGCCGGCGGCGACGCCGAAGTCCGAGAGATTGAAGACCACGCCGCCGATGCCCTGCGTGCTGCTCTCGGTGTTGTCGTCCCAGCTGGAGAGATTGTTGCCGTTGCTGTAGCGGTAGAGGTCGTAGGTGGCGTCGCCGGTGACGTTGGTCGAACCGTAGCTGGCGGAGGTGGCGCTGAGCAGCAGGCTGCTGTAGGCGGTGACCTGACCGGTGGTGGCGTTGAAACCGGTGATGAGGACGATCTTGAAGCCGTCGTGCACGCCCACATCGCCGCGATCGAAGACCGCGAACGCCATGTCGGAGGTGGCGGTGACGCCCTTGTTGTTGAGGATGAAATCGACGCGCTCGATGTTGCCCTGCTGGGCGCTCGTGCCGTTGGCGAAGGTGTTGTCGGAGCCGCGCGTGAGATTGTTGCCGAGCAGGAGCGAGCTGGCGGTGGTGGAGTAGGTGCCGAGCATCCGGCTCGAATCGTTGGGGTCGACGGCATACCACGCCGAAGTCTGATTCGCGTCGGCGTAGCTGTTGTTGCGGCGGACGTAGGCGGCGACGCCCGTGCTCGAATACGTGTAGCTGTTGCCGCTGCTGTCGCTGAACGTGCTGAGGGCGACGGTGGTGTTGTCGAAGGTGACGCCGTTGACGGTCGTGTTGCGGGCATCGGTCGTCGTCGTGGTGATCGATGTGATGGCCGTCTGGGCCTGCGCCGTCGCGACGGTGCACAAAAAGGCCAGCGCGATCGACAGGAGTCGCGAGCGAATCATGCCTGTTTCTTCGACGTGGGTGCGCATGGCTTTAGGGAATACAACTAGGGTGTATTACCCATTTGTCAAGCCGACACTGGCTGAGCACGGGGGCGGGAAAGGTGGAATCGGGCGAAAATTTCATTCGTGCATCTCATGCTTCGTCCACGTTTGGCAGCGGATGGGAGCTTCGTGGGTCATGCCCGGAAACGAGGGCAAAACTAGGGGGTTGACCTTGATCGAATGACGGATCGCGGCGTATTGAAACGCCAGGGACGGGCGAAGCGGCCATGGCTTCTCGAAAAGGTTAGGGAGGCTAATTATGAGAGGGTGGCGGACGCGGCTCTTTACATCCCGCGGCTGGCTGTGAAAGCTTCCGGACCCTCAGTCTCCGTTACCACCCATCCAGCGAAACTCGCGATGAACTTCCTTCGTTCCTCCATCGGCCGAAAAATCCTCATGGCCCTGACCGGCCTGATCCTGGTTGGGTTCGTGACCGGGCACCTGATCGGCAATCTGCAGATCTTCGGTCATCCCGACCGCATCAACGGCTACGCATCGTTCCTCCAGTCGCTCGGGCCGCTGCTCTGGCTGGTGCGGCTGGTGCTGCTCGCCACGGTCGCGGTGCACATCTGGGCGGCGGTCACGCTGTCGCTCGAGAACGTGTCCGCGCGCGGTCCCGAAGCTTACGGCGTGCGCAAGTGGCTGCAGGCCACGTTTGCCTCGCGCTACATGAAGCAGACTGGCTTCGTGGTGCTGGCCTTCATCGTCTATCACATCGCGCAGTTCACGGTCGGTGTCGGCGGCACGCCGTTCAAGACCGAGCTGCCGGGCTGGACGATGCTCGAGGATGCGAAGGAGTTCGGCTTCCCCCTCGCGGCGAAGGGCCAGGAGGTCCATGACGTTTACAGCATGGTCTTCCTCGGGTTCGCCAACCCGGTCGTCTCGATCTTCTACATCATCGCGGTCGGGCTCCTGAGCCTGCACCTGCTGCACGGTGTCGATGCGCTCTTCCAGACGCTCGGCCTGCGCAATCATCGCTGGGCCGGCTGTCTCCGCCGGGTCGTGGCGGTTTACAGCCTGCTCTATTTCCTTGGCAGCCTCGCCATCCCGGGCGCCATCCTGACGGGGCTGGCGAAGCCGGCTCCCGACACCACGGCCGCGAAACAACTGATCGCCCAACGCTAAGCTCCTACCGCCATGGCCACCCTCGACTCCAAGATCCCCTCCGGTCCCCTCGCCGACAAGTGGCGCAAGCACAAGACGGAGATCAAGCTGGTCAACCCCGCCAACAAGCGGAAATACGAGGTCATCGTCGTCGGTGCCGGCCTCGCCGGCTCCTCGGCCGCCGCCACGCTCGCCGAGCTGGGCTACAAGGTGAAGTGCATCGTGTTTCACGACAGCCCGCGCCGCGCCCACTCGATCGCCGCGCAGGGCGGCATCAACGCCGCGAAGAACTACCAGAACGACGGCGACAGCGTCTACCGTCTCTTCTACGACACCGTGAAGGGCGGCGACTACCGCTCCCGCGAGGCCAACGTCCACCGGCTCGCCGAGGTGTCTGTCAACATCATCGACCAGTGCGTCGCCCAGGGCGTGCCGTTCGCCCGCGAATACGGCGGCCTGCTCGCCAACCGCTCCTTCGGCGGCGCGCAGGTGTCGCGCACGTTCTACGCCCGCGGCCAGACCGGCCAGCAGCTCCTCCTCGGCGCCTACTCCGCGCTGTCCAAGATGGTCGGCCAGGGCGCGGTCGAGCTCGTCACGCAGCACGAGATGGTCGACCTCGTCGTGATCGGCGGCCACGCCAAGGGCGTCATCACCCGCGACCTCGTCACCGGCAAGCTCGTCCGCCACGCGGGCGACGCCGTGATCCTCGCCACCGGCGGCTACGGCAACGTCTTCAACCTCTCCACCTACGCGCGCGGCTCCAACGCCACCGCCATCTGGCGCGCCTACAAGCGCGGCGCGTGTTTCGCGAATCCGTGCTTCACGCAGATCCACCCGACCTGCATCCCGGTCTCCGGCGACTACCAGTCGAAGCTCACGCTGATGTCCGAGTCGCTCCGCAACGACGGCCGCATCTGGGTCCCGAAGAAAAAGGAGGACTGCAAGAAGGATCCGAACACGATCCCCGAGGAGGACCGCGACTACTACCTCGAGCGCATCTACCCGAGCTTCGGCAACCTCGCCCCGCGCGACGTCTCCTCCCGCGCCGCCATGCGCATGTGCGACGAGGGCCGCGGCGTCGGCGAGACCGGCCTCGGCGTGTATCTGGATTTCTCCGACGCGATCAAGCGCCTCGGCGAGCCCGCGGTCCGCGAGCGCTACGGCAACCTCTTCGACATCTACCACGAGATCACCAACGAGAACGCCTACAAGACGCCGATGCGCATCTTCCCCGCGGTGCACTACACCATGGGCGGCCTCTGGGTGGACTACAACCTGATGTCGAACCTGCCCGGCCTGTTCGTCCTCGGCGAAGCCAACTTCTCCGACCACGGCGCCAACCGTCTCGGCGCCTCCGCCCTCATGCAGGGCCTCGCCGACGGCTACTTCGTCATCCCCTACACGGTCGGCGACTACCTCGCCGGCCAGAAGCCCGGCTCGCGCCCGAAGACGGACGCGCCCGAGTTCCAGCAGGCCGAGGCCAGCGTCACCTCGATCATCCAGCGCCTCCTCTCCGCCAAGGGCAAGGAGCCGGTGAACTACTACCACAAGAAGCTCGGCCAGATCATGTGGACCGGCTGCGGCATGGCCCGCAACAAGGCCGGCCTCGAGAAGGCGCTGCGGGAGATCCCGAAGCTGCGCGAGGAGTTCTGGGCCAACGTCAACGTCCCCGGCTCCGCCGACAACCTCAACCAGGCGCTCGAGCGCGCGAACCGCGTGGCCGACTTCATGGAGCTCGGCGAGCTGATGTGCCGCGACGCGCTCGCCCGCGAGGAAAGCTGCGGCGGCCACTTCCGCGAGGAATACCAGTATCCGGACGGCGAATGCAAACGCGACGACGTCAACTTCGCGCACGTCGCCGCCTGGGAATTCCAGGGCGAGGGCCAGCCGCCCGTCCGCAACGTCGAGCCGCTCAACTACGAGACGGTGAAGATGAGCGTCCGTTCCTACAAGTAAGCCGGCGCCACCGCCGAGAAATCGAACCTCGAAACCTCCAATCGAATATCTCCATGGTCGCCGAAAACACCACGAAACTCATCGCCGTCACGATCCGCGTCTGGCGGCAGGCGGGCGCGAACCAGCCGGGCAAGTTCGTCGAATACAAGGCCGCGAACCTGAACCCGAACATGTCGCTGCTCGAGATGCTCGACGTCGTGAACGACGACCTCGAGCGCAAGGGCGAGGAGCCGATCGCGTTCGCGCACGACTGCCGCGAGGGCATCTGCGGCACCTGCTCGCTGGTCATCAACGGCAAGCCCCACGGCCCGCACCGCGGCGTCGCCAGCTGCCAGACCTACATGCGCAGCTTCGTCGACGGCGAGACGATCACGATCGAGCCGTTCCGCGCCAAGCCGTTCCCGATCATCAAGGACCTCATCTCCGATCGCAGCGCCTTCGACAAGATCCAGCAGGCCGGCGGCTTCGTCAGCGTGCGCACCGGTTCCGCGTGCGACGCCAACGCCACGCCGATTCCGAAGGGCGTGGCCGACCTCGCGATGGACGCCGCGTCCTGCATCGGCTGCGGCGCCTGCGTCGCGGCCTGCAAGAACGCTTCCGCGATGCTCTTCGTCTCCGCCAAGGTCTCCCAGCTCGGCCTGCTCCCCCAGGGCCAGCCCGAGCGCGACCGCCGCGTCCTCGCGATGGTGAAGACGATGGACGAGGCCGGCTTCGGCAACTGCACCAACCAATACGAGTGCAGCGCCGCGTGCCCGAAGCTGATCTCGCACGACTTCATCGCCCGCATGAACCGCGACTATCTCGCGGCCTCGGTCCGCAGCGCGCTGCGGATGGAGTCGAACGCCTCCGGCGGCGCCGCCTGATTCCGGGCGTCCCTCCCCTTCGGCCGGCCTCCCTGCGAGGCCGGCTTTTTTGCGCCCCGGCGCGGCCGGACGGCGTCCCGGGCTGGCGCGGTGTCGCGCTCCGGACGGAGCGGCGCATCCGACGATGGACCACGGCGCGCCGGCGCGCGGGGACGCCGGCTGTAACTTTTCGCCGCGAGCCGTGTTTTCAGGACAACCACCACTCAGCCATGAAAACACTTCCCATCGTCACCTTCCTCGCCGCGCTCGCCGCCGCCATCGTCCTCCCCATCAGCCTCGAACTCGCCGGCTCGCTGCTCGTCGCCAGCGGATTCGCCGGCATTCTCCTCGCCGATTACGCGGCCCCGAAAACGGGCCGCCTGCTCTCCGCCACCCTGGCGGCGCGGCCGGCGCGGACCGCCTTGCGGCTGGCGGCTTGATCGGCCGACGGCCCGCACTGGAAGCGGTCCCTGCCTGCGGGCGGGGGCCGCTTTTTTTATCGGGCCGCGAGCGGCGACAGGTCGAGGCTGCCGTCGGCGTGGAGCTTCACCTTGTAGTCTTCCTCGCCCACGGTCTCGAACAGGGTGCTCTCCAGCCGGTAGCGGACCGGCGCGCCGGAGGCGGCCAGCTGGCGGACGAATCCGGCATTCTCGAAATGGATACCGACCGGCTGCGCGGTGAACTTCATCGGCGGGATGCCGACGGCCGGCGCATCGTCGATCCGGGCCACGGCGGTGCCGTTGAGATAAAGCCGGTGCGACGATTTCGACACGCCGAGGGCGTAGACGCTTTCGTTGGTGTAGCGCAGCGTGAGCGTGGCGTCCGCGCCGTCGGCGCCCGCCCCGATGCAGTCGACGGCGACCGAGATGCCGCTCGGCTCCATGCTGGAATTGCAGCCGGCGATGAACAGGCCGAGGACCGCGGCGGACAGGAGGAGGAGAAGACGTTTCATGGGGCGCGGAGGCTACCGATGGCAGGAACGCCCGAAACTGCAAGGATGCCGGCGCGGCCGCCTCAGAAAAGCGTCAGCGCGCGGGCGCTTTCGAGCAGCACCCAGGCGCCGCCGCCCGCGAGGACGCCGACCAGCAGCCGGCGGACGAGCCGGCGGCCGCGCAGCACCGTGTCGTGAAAATCGGCGTCGTGGCGCCGGCGGTTGTTGTCCGCCAGAAAGCTGACGAAACCCGGCGCGCGCAGCCGGCTGCGCGGATCCCGCGCCAGGCCGAAGCGGCGGTCGGATCGCAGACAGGAGCGGATGAAGGCGCGGAGCACAGTGGGTGAAATGTCGGAAATTTGGGGTCGTTTTTTCAAGGGGAATCCCGCTAGCGTCGCGCGCTTCACGCATTTTTCCCGCGCCATGCACCATTTCCGCTATTCCGGTCCCGATCTGCAGTGCGAGTCCGTCGACCTCGCCGCGGTCGCCCGCCTCTACGGCACCCCGACCTACGTCTACAGCGCGTCGACGATCGAGGATCACTACCGGCGCCTGCAGCGCAGCCTGGCCGGGCTCGACCTGCAGATCTGCTACGCGATGAAGGCGAACTCGAACCTCGCGCTGCTGAAGCTGTTTTCCAACCTCGGCGCGGGCTTCGACCTCGTGAGCGGCGGCGAGATCCGGCGCGTGATCGCCGCCGGCGGCCACGTCCGCACGAGCGTCTTCGCGGGCGTCGGCAAGACCGAGGCGGAGATCAAGCTCGCGCTGGAGAACGGCATCTTCGCCTTTCACGTCGAAAGCGAGCCCGAGCTGGCGCGGATCAACCACGTCGCCGGCACGATGGGCGTGAAGGCGCCGATCGCGTTTCGCATCAATCCCGACGTCGACGCTCAGACGCACGCGAAGATCACGACCGGCAAAAGCGACAACAAGTTCGGCGTGCCGCTGCGCGCCGCCGTCGCGGCCTACGAGGCGGCGGCGAAGTTGAAGAACATCGAGATCAAGGGCGTGCAGATGCACATCGGCTCGCAGCTGACCTCGGTCGGACCCTTCGTCGAGGCGGTGAAGAAGCTCGCGCCCTTCGCCGCGGAGCTGAAGGCCAACTTCGGCATCCAGTATTTCTCCATCGGCGGCGGCATGGGCATCGTCTACAAGGACGCGCTCGCGAGCGGCCAGCCGGCGTGGTGGGAGGCGCTGCCCGCCGACCAGCGTCCGCTCACGCCCGAGCTCTACGGCGAGGCGCTCACGCCGCTGCTCGCGCCGCTCGGACTCAAGATCCTCCTCGAGCACGGACGCTTCATGGTCGGCAACGCCGGCGTGCTGCTCTCGCGCGTCGAGCACCTGAAGCGTGGCGCGGCCAGGAACTTTCTCATCATCGACGCCGCGATGAACGATCTCGTGCGGCCCGCGATGTATGACAGTTATCACGAGATCGTGCCGCTGCATCGCGACAGCTCGCGCCGCGCGCTCGTGGCCGATGTCGTCGGCCCGATCTGCGAGAGCGGCGACTGCTTCGCCAAGGACCGCCAGCTTCAGGAGGTCGGCGAGGGCGAGCTGCTCGCGTTCATGAGCGCGGGCGCCTACGGCTACGCCATGGCGAGCCGCTACAACACCCGCGGCGCGCCGGCCGAGGTGCTCGTGAAGGGCAGCGGCTTCGAGCTGATCAACGCGCGCGAAAGCTTCGAGCACATGGTCGCGGGCGAGAAGGTCCCGGCGTTTCTGAAATGATGAGTTTCACCACGAAATACACGAAGAACACGAAAGCGCTGGAGCAGCTGATGCGTTGCTCGGCGAAGCGGTCTGATTCGACCGAACATTTTCGTGTTTTTCGCGGTTAACCCGGTCCCATGAATTTTGTCGTCGTCGGAGCCGGGGCGTGGGGGACGGCGTTTGCGCTGCATCTGGTGCGCACCGGCCATGCCGTCGCGCTCGTGCCGCGCCGCGCCGCGCAGGCCGAGGCGCTGAACGCCCGGCGCGAGAACGCCGACTACCTGCCCGGCATTCCGCTGCCGCCGGCGCTGCGCGTCACCGTCGATCTGGCCGCTGCGCTCGCCGATGCCGACATCGTGCTGCTGGCGTGTCCCTCGCAAGCGCTGCGCGACACCTGCGGTCGCGTCCGTGACGCCTTGGGCGCGCACCGGCTGCGGCTGGTCGTGAGCCTGGCCAAGGGGCTCGAGAGCGGCACGCATCTGCGTCCGTCGGAGATCATCGCGGACGTGCTGCCCGCGGTGCCGGCCGGTTCGCTCAGCGGCCCGACCAACGCCGCCGAGGTGGCGCGCGGACTGCCCGCCGCGATGGTGCTCGCCGCGACGGTGCGCGGCGGCGCCGCGCAGGAGGCGCAGGCCGCGCTCAGCAGCCCGGCGCTGCGCGTCTACACGAGCGACGACCTGCCCGGCGTGGAATTCGGCGCCTGCCTGAAGAACATCTACGCGATCGCCGCGGGCTGCTGCGACGGGCTGCGGCTCGGCGATAACACAAAGGCGGCGCTGCTCACGCGGGCGCTGGCGGAGATGGTGCGCGTGGGTGCGGCGCTCGGCGCGCGCACGGAGACGTTTTACGGTCTGAGCGGCTTCGGCGATCTCGTGGCCACCTGCCATGGCGACTGGAGCCGCAACCGGCAGTTCGGCGCCGAGATCGGCGCGGGCCGCGCGGTGGCGGACCTGCTCGCGCAACGGAAAACCGTGGTCGAGGGCTACAAGACCGCGCAGTCGTTTCACGGCCTGTGCCAGGACCGCCGGATCGATGCGCCGATCCTGCGCGAGGTCTACGCGGTGCTTTTCGAGGCCAAGCGTCCGGCCGATGCGTTGAACAGCCTGATGACGCGCGGCCTCAAGAGCGAGTGAGGCCGGCCGCGGCTGCGCGGTTGCGCTGCGGTCGCGCAGTCCGTGCCGTTTTTCCCCGGTCCGTTTTTCTTCCGATCTTTTTTCGCCCCCGCTCCGGTCGCAGCCGCGCGGCAAAGATCGCCGGCCGTCCTCGGCCGCAGGGGAAACGTCGATGGATTGAAAAGAAAAAGGCCGCGGCGCGGCGCTCAGTGCGCGGGGCCGGCGGAAACGTGCTCCTGGATGTATTCCTGCTTGAGCCCGAGTTTTTCCGGCGCGTGCAGCACGAGCATCTTCATGCGGATGTCGCCGGGCACCGACGCCGCGGTGAGCTTCGACACGACGATCATCAGCGCGATCGCCAGCGGCACGCTCCAGATCGCCGGCTGTTCGCAAAGGATGCGGAGCAGGGGATGCGCTTTCCAGAATGCGGCGAGGTCGACCAGTTTCAGGTCGCTGAGATTGATGACGGTGGTGCAGGCGAGCGCGGCGAGCCCGCCGCCGAGCATGCCGGTGGCGGCGCCCGGCATCGTCATCTTGCGCCACCACACACTCATGAAGAGCAGCGGGAAATAGCTGGCGGCCGCGATGGCGAAGGCCTGTCCGACCATGAAGTTGATCTGGAGCTGCTCGACCTGGGTGCCGAGCAGGATGGCCACGCCGCCGACGATGACGGCGGCGATCTTGAAGGCCCTCAGCCGCTGCTCCGGCGTGGCGCCGGGCCGCAGGATCCGGCCGTAGACGTCGTGCGCCAGTGCTCCGGTCATGGATACGAGCAGGCCGCTGAACGTGCTCATGAACGCGGCGAACGCGCCGGCGCAGGCGATGCCGCTCATGACCGAGCCCCACACGCCGTGGCGCTCGTTGATGAGGCGCGGAAGCTCGAGCACGATCTTGTCGGTGCCCTTGGCTCCGGTGGCGGCGTAGAGCTCCGGCAGGAGGTTGCGGCCGAGCACGCCGAAGACCGGCGGGAAGACGTAGAAGACGCCGATCAGGATCATCACCCACATCGTGGTGCGCTTGGCGGCGGCGCCGTCGGGGTTGGTGTAGAAGCGCACGAGGATGTGCGGGAGGCCGGCCGTGCCGCAGACGAGCGCGATGATGAGCGAATAGGTGTAGAGCAGCGAATACGGCTTCGACTCCTCCGCGGACAGGCCGGCGGCCTTGGCGGCCTTGGTCGTGAGCGGGCCGAAGGGCGAGAGCCACGCCTCGTCCTTCGGCGCCTTCTCGCCGAGCGGGCGGCGCTCGAGGCCGGCGGCCTGGACCTGCGCGGCCGGCTCGCCCGGCGCGGCCGTCGCCTGCAGGTGGCCGTTGTAGAAGCCGAACACCGCCATGAGCACGAAGAGAGGCACGCTGATCGCGAACAGCTTCATCCAATACTGCACGGCCTGCACGAGCGTGATGCCCTTCATGCCGCCGAGGGCGACGTTGAGCGTGATCACCGCGCCGACGAGCACGACGCCGCCCCAATACGGCATGCCGGGGAAGATGTAGGCGAGCGTGGTGCCCGCGCCCTTCATCTGCGGCATGGTGTAGAAGAAACCGATGAACAGCACGAAGCAGACGGCGATCTTGCGGAAGAGCGGCGAGTCGAACCGGCCCTCGGCGAAGTCCGGGATCGTGTAGGCGCCGAAGCGGCGCAGCGGCCCGGCGATGAACAGCAGCAGGAACAGGTATCCGCACGCGTAGCACACGGGATACCACAGCGCGTCGTAGCCGGACGACATCACCATGCCGGCGATGCCCATGAAGGACGCGGCCGAGAGGTATTCGCCGGAGATGGCGGAGGCGTTCCAGCCGACCGAGACCGAGCGGCCGGCGACGAAGAAATCGCTGGTGGTCTTCGACGTCCGGGCGGAGCGGAAGCCCATCCAGAGCGTGACGGCGACGGTGAGGAGCGAGAATCCGAAGATCCACGGATCGACGCCGCCGGCGAGGGCGGCGACGGGTGCGGGCAGGGCGAGGGCGGCGGCGGTCATGGTCAGGACCTCCGGTGTTGGTCGACCGCCTTCACCTCGTCGTTCTCCAGCGCGATCGAGCGCCGGATGAAGAACCACGAGATCGCCCACACCGCCGGGAAGAACAGCACGCCGAGCAGCAGCCAGCTCAACGTGAACCCGGCGACGCGCGTGGCCATGAACGCCGGCGCCAGATAATTGGCGACGGGCAGGCCGAGCAGCACGACGAGGAAGGCGGCGGCGCAGACGATGGAAAGTTGCAGCTGGCGGCGCATGAGCGTGCGAAGAAACGCTTCGCTGTGCACCACGTCGTCGGGGGGAGGGGTCGCAAGGGGCATGCGGGCGCCGACGATGCGCCGCGACCGCGCCAAGACAAGTGCGGATTAGCCGGACGCGGAATGAGCAGTGGGTTTTCTTATGCCCTGGCCGGGAAAAGCGTCGCGATCCGCTCCGCCCGGTGGTCGAAAATGCGCGCAAGCTGGCCCCGGATCCACAGCGGCTCGGCGAGCCGTTACTCGTCGACAAATATTCGCCGGGGCGCACGTGCGTGATCTCGGTGGGCCAGCGCAGCGGGACGCCGGGCGCCCGGCGATCCGGTATTCGATCATTTGCCCGGCCTCCATGACCGGCTCGACCGGACGCACGATCCGGAAGTCCATGCCGGGCGGCGTGAGCTGCTCGAGATTGCCGGCGACGAGAAGAACGCTCAGCTGCGATCCGGTGCGCCGGGCGCGAATTGCTCGCGTTGGAGAAGATGGATCACGGCGCGGCGGAGATGCGGGACGGCGCGCTAGCCGGCCGCCGGCGGCTTGGGCTGCTCGAGGGCGCTGACCTTGCCGTCGGTGAAGATGACGCGGATGTTCTCCTGGGTGTTGAGTTCATACACATCGGCGTAGACCGGCTCGCTGTAGACGCGGTAGCGTTTCGCCTTCGGATCGTAGACGAGGAAACGGCGATAGCCGGCGTGGGCGGTGCCGGCGTAGTCGCGGCGGTAGGTGTTGTAGATCCACGTTTCCTCGCGCTTCCCGGCCGAGACAGTCTCGGATTTCTCGTCGGGGTCACCGAGCGCGATGTAGACCATGTCGGGCGTGTAACCGATCTCGATCGTGCCGTGCTCGAGCTTGGCACGCGTGGCGGGGTCGAGGGCGGCGAAGGTGTCGGCGCGCGCCTGAGCGCGGCGCGCGAACGTGTCGCAGCCGGCGAGCAGTCCGGCCAGCATCGAGGCCAGCAGCAAGGGGAGGAGTCGTTTCATCGGAAAAGGAACGGCGGAAAACTGCCCCGGGTCGCGGACGCGCGCAAGTCGAGGGCTCGCCCCGTCCCCGGCGCGAGGGGCGGAGCGTCGCGTGTTCCGGAGATTGGGTGTGACGCAGGATGAGGCGGGATGGTGGGCGCAAAAAAACCTGCGGCCGGAGAGCCGCAGGTTTTTCGCAAGGTATGAAGAGGCAAGAGCCGGCTCAGGCGGCCGTGACGACCGGGGCGAGGGCCAGCTGCCGGCGCTGACGCAGGCGGAAGCCGACCAGAGCGGCGACGAGCAGCGCGCCGGCGATCGCGGCGACCGTGCCGGATTCCGGCGTCGGCGCGGGCTCGACGACGAGCTGGGAGAAGCCCCAGTCCGTGCCGAGATTGGTGAGGGCGCCGCCGGCATTGGTCTGCCGGACGTTGTCGCCGAGGGCGAAGGAGTCGTCGTTGGAGAAGGAAAGACCGATGGTGGAATTCGTGGTCGACGTCAGGACGAGTGCGTAGGTGAGCGAGGGATTCGTCACCTGCGACAGCGTGATCGTGTAGTCGAAATAATACACGTTGAGATCGCTGTCGTAGCTCCACGTCGAGGTGGCGGGCACGGTGATGGAGCCCACGTTCTGGACCACGGAACCGATGGCGGTGGAGACATTGGAGGTGTTGTTCCACTCCACGAACGAGGCGGACAGATTCAACGCGGCGGCGCTGTTGGAGGCCGAAGCGAAACGATAGGTCATGCTCTCGACCTGCAGCACATGGGAAAAGGTCTGCGCATAGGCCCGGTTGGCGGTGAAAGTGTAGACCGAGCCCGTCCAACTGGAGATCGTTTCGAACGTGGTAAGCTGGGCCTTGGACGACGTGGCAAACGCGACGAAAAGCGCGGCGGACAAAGAGAGAAATCTGGCGAAGGTCTTCATACCGGGAAAACACCCTAGGTCAACTAGGGTGTTTGGCAAGCTCAAAATTCGAACTCTATTACGGTGGAGTTCAGTGGTTAACGGGATTCGGCGAGCGGGCGCTCGTCGGGACCAAGGCGGTTTCGATGAGGTGTTTCGCTTGGGCGGGTGCATCGTGACTCCACGGCAGGGTGAGGGTGAAGAGCTGCGCGGGCTGGTGCTGCCGCGCTTCGCGCACCTCGGTCCACTGCTGCGCCCACCACTGGCGCCAGGAAAGGATCTCGCCGGGGCGCACCAGGGGACGCCCGCGGGACGAATCCCAGATGATGAAGGCGACGAGGATGTCCTCGTTCATGCGTCGGAATTTATAGGCCAGGAACGCCATCTCTCCGCCCGTCCAGTGCACGGGGATGGGATCGAGCGGCGCGATCAATTCGCAGCCGGACAACGGCAGGCACACGGTCGGATTGTGCAGGAACGGCACGGAGCGGGCGGCCTGGCCTTTGCGCCACTCCATGTAATAGGCGCCGACGCGCTCGTCGGGCGTCAGTTGCCAGGTTCCGGCCGCGTAAGTGTCCGGACGCAGCAACTCGCGCGCCGGCTCGCTCAGCGGCGAGGCGTGGAATCCCGCCTGCCCGACCGGCAGCCGGATGGTCCACTGCGGGACGACCGAGCGGGCGGCTTCGCCCTGCGCAAACCACAGGCGCGTGGCGACCTCGTCGACGAGAAACAACGCCGCGACGACTGCGAGCCACGCGCCGGCGGGCGACGAGGCGCCGGCGACACGCGGAAGGCTGCGCTGCTGCGGCCAGCGGTAACCGGCCCACCGGCAGGCGAGCCAGCCGGTGAGGACGAGGCTGCCCGCCATTGCGATCCAGCCGGCGAGATCGTGCACCGATTCCAGCGCCTGGGGACCGGCGCCGGCGCGCAGCGAGAGGAAGATCACCCGGCCGAAGTTGCCGAGCAGGGCGGCGGCGACCGCGGTGCCGAGCAGCGCCAGCCGGCGGACCCAGCCGCAGCGAAACCACTCGCCGAAGAACAGGCCGATCATCACGCAGGCCTGCAGCGAGCGGATGCCGCCGCAGGCCTCGTCGATGCCGACCCAGCCGTTGCCCAGCCGGATGGTCGTGCCCACGGCGAGGGCGGGATGGCCGAGGAGATTGCTGAACTCGGCGGCGAGGACGGCCATGCCTTCGCGCAACGGGATGATGAACGACGTCTGGATCATCGCCGGCGCGGGGATCGCGCTGAGCGTGAGCAGGAGCGGCCCGGCGGTCCAGCGGAGTCCGGCGCGGCCGGCCGCGAACCACGCGGCTGTCAGCGCGGCGGCGCCCGCGAGCGCGGTGTATCCGACGATCAACGACGGCGAGAGCGGAAACGGCGTGAGCAGCAGCCGCAGCGGCAGCGCGAGCAGGCCGAGGGCGGCGGCGAGCAGCCAGCCTCCGGCGCGGAGCGGCGCGCGGGCGGACGGCGCGGGACGTTCGCCCCAGCGCTCCCACCACAGATACGCCATCAGCAGCGGCACGGCCCAGGCGTGGCTCAGGTCCGGGGCGTTTTCCCACGCGCCGCTGACGGGCAGCAGCCAGAGGGCGCCCAGGGCGAACCCGGCCGGCGCGAGCCAGTCCGGGGCGCGGCGGGTCTGGCCGGCGGCGGTCCCGTCCACGGCTCAGGTTCCGCCATCCGCGGCGGGTTTGGCCGGCTTCGGCTTCTCCGGCTTGCGCGTCAGCGCCTCGCGGCCCCGCACGAACAGATAGTTCTCCTCGGGCAGATAGGAAGCGTCCGCGCCCAGCGAGATGCAGCGCTCGAAGTCGTCCGCCTTCCGGGCGATGCCATTGACGAAGGCGAGATAGGGCTGGCGCGGCGGGTAGTCGCGTTCGGCGGGCGTGAGTTTCTGGATCACGGCCAGCGCATCCTCACCCTTGCCGGACAGCGCGAGGGCGAAGGCGTAGCCGGTGGCGTAGGTGGCGTTGGTCGGATCGCCCGTGTAGAGCCCGCGCATCGTTTCCTTCGCGGGATTCCAGTTGGAGGTTGGTTCCACCAGCAGCGTCAGCAGCGCCCAGTCGTGCTGATAACGCGGCACGGAGCCGTCGGCCTCGCGCAATGCGGCCATGACCTCGCGCATGCCGCCGGTGTTCTTCTTTTCCCGATAGGCGTTGAAGAGCGTCTGGTGGGCCCAGGTCTGGTCGGGGAAGGTGCGCGCGATGCTCCAGAGCGTGCGCTCGGCCTCGTCGGGCCAGCGCCACACCGTGGCCAGCCGGTGGAGGATGCGCAGCGTGCTGAGATT
>Ga0222421_100159_pt1 | contig 57276 bp, 44 predicted proteins | sample 3A1ome_2_FD_182473 | JGI IMG/M metagenome (GOLD analysis project Ga0222421, IMG submission 182473) | Enriched microbial communities from leaf-cutter ant dump, University of Wisconsin, Madison, United States - 3A150A (version 2) | ecosystem: Environmental > Terrestrial > Nest > Insects nest > Nest... | reverse complement strand
AACAAGGTGAAACTCCGCCTGAAGTTCCGCGGCCGCGAGATGGCGCACACCGAGATCGGTTTCAACGTCATGAAGCGCGCCGTCGCCGAGCTCGTCGGCATGGGCCACCCGGATGCGGAGCCGAAGCTCATCGGCCGCAACATCCACGTGATGCTTTCGCCGCTGCCCGTGAACAAGCGCAAGCGCAAGTTCAAGGTCGAGGACGAAGACGAGCCGATCGAGGACGGTCCCGATCGGGATTCGGGCGACGAGGACGGCGAGGATTCCTCCGGCGGTCCGGTCGCCAACGGCTGACCGCCTGCCGCCATGCCGTCGGCGGCTCATGTCTTCGCGCTCGCCGCGCTGCTGCTGGCGAGCTGCGCATCCGGTTCGGCCGACGTCCCGGTGCGCTCCGCGCCGACCCGGCCGCGCGACAGCGCCGCTCCGGCGGCGTCCGCTCCCGCCCGCCGCACCGAATCGTCGCCGGCGCCGGCCAAACGTCCCGCCGCGGCGCGTCCGTCGGCAGCCACGGCCAGCATGGCGCTGCCCGATGCGGCCTCCGCCCTCGGGCTCACGTTTTCCTGGATCGAGCCCGGCCGCCGCGCGCGGCTGAGCGGCCGCGGCCAGCGCATGGAATTCGAGGCGCGCAGCCGCGAGATCGAGGCCAACGGCCTGCGCATTTTCCTCGGCAGCGCCGTTCAGGTGAAGGGCGACGAACTCGCCGTCAGCCGGATCGACTACGAGACCTGCCTCGTCCCGATCCTCAATCCCTCGCGCATCCGCGCCGCGGCGCCGCGCCCGAAGGTCATCGCGCTCGACCCCGGCCACGGCGGGCCCGACAACGGCACGCAGAACGTGAAGCTCGGGTTGAAGGAAAAGGTCTTCACGCTCGACGTGGCGCTGCGGCTGAAGTCCCTGCTCGAAGTCCGCGGCTTCAAGGTCGTGCTGACGCGCGACACCGACGAGCGCGTGGAGCTGCTGCAGCGCGCCCTCATCGCCAACCGCGCGGGCGCGGACCTGTTTCTCAGCATCCATTTCAACTCGCTGCCGGCCGACACCAAGACCAGCGGCACGGAGGTCTTCACCTTCGCGCCGCAGTATCAGCGCTCGACGAACTCGTGGGGTTCGCAGACCGACGACACCGAGGACGAGGCCGCGCCGGTGAACCGCTACGACGCCTGGAGCACGGTGTTCGCGCACGCGCTGCACCGCGAACTGATCGAGGACCTGAAGACCTTCGACCGCGGCAAGAAACTCATGCACCTCGGCATGCTCCGCGGTCTCAAGTGCCCGGGCGCGCTGGTCGAGTCGGGCTTCCTCTCGAATCCGGAGGAGGCGCGGAAAATCTCGACGCCGGCCTACCGCCAGCAGATCGCGGCGGCGCTCGCCTCGGCCATCGCCGACTACGTCAGAATTCTCGACTCGGCGAGGCGTTGACCGGCAGTCTGCCGGCATGAAATCGCATCTTTGGGTTTGGGCGGTCGCGGGCCTGACGCTCGCCGTCGCGCCGGCGCGGGCGTGGGACTACGCGGGCCACCGGCTTGTCAACGAAGTCGCGCTCGCGGCGCTGCCGCCGGAGTTTCCTTCGTTCGTGCGCGAGCCGCGGAACGCCGAACGCATCGCCTTCCTCGCGGGCGAGCCGGACCGCTGGCGCAACACGGCCGACCTGCCGGTCAAGCAGGCCAACGGCCTCGATCACTACCTCGACGTCGAGCAGCTCGCCGCCGCCGGGCTCGACGCCTCGACCGTGACGTCGTTTCGCTACGACTTCGCCGTGCAGTTCGCCGCGGGCCGCGCTGCGCACGCGGATCGTTTCCCCGGCATCGACTGGTCGAAGAACACGGATCACTCGCGCGAATGGCCGGGCTTCGCGCCGTGGGCGGTCGCGGAAAACTACGGCAAACTGAAGTCCGCGTTTTCCTACCTGAAGGCCTTCGAGGAGGCGGGCACGCCCGGCGAGATCGCCGACACGAAGGAGAACATCCTCTATGTCATGGGCGTGATGGGGCACTACGTCGGCGACCTCGCGCAGCCGCTGCACACGACCGACCGGCACAACGGCTGGACCGGCGACAATCCGCACGGCTACTCGACCTGGTCCGGCCTCCACGCCTGGATCGACGGCGGCTTCCTCGCCAAGGCGGGCGTCGGCTTCGACGAGCTGCGGCCGCAGGTGAAGCCGGCGCGGGCGATCGCGCTCGCGCCGCGGCCGGACGGACGCGATCCGCTGTTCGTGGCGGTCATGGCGTATCTGCTCGACCAGCACGCGCAGGTCGAGCCGCTCTACCAGTTGGAAAAGGCGGGGAAGTTCGGCCACGACGACCAGCCGGTGACGCCGGAAGGCCGGGCGTTCATCGACGGCCAGCTCGTCCGCGGCGGCGAGATGCTCGCGGCCGTCTGGCTCACCGCCTGGCGCAACGCCGGCCCCGATCCCTATCTGCGCGCGCAACTGCTGAAACGCCAGGCCGAGGCGGCGCGCTGAGGCGCGGCGCGCGAGGTCCGCACGGAAAGCGCGGCCGGCCTACGCCGGCTTCCACGCGAGCACGAGGGCGCCGGCGACGATGAGCGCGCCGCCGAGCCCGTGCTGCCACGTGAGCCGCTCGCGCAGGAAAAGCGCGGCGAGCGCGATCGCGAAGACGACGCTGAGCTTGTCCACCGGCGCGACGCGCGAGGCTTCGCCGAGCTGCAGCGCGCGGAAGTAGCACAGCCACGACAGTCCGGTCGCGACGCCCGACGCCGCGAGGAAGAACCACGTCCGCCGCGGCACGGTCGCGAGCGACGACAGCGGCACCACGGCGGCCGCGATCGCCCAGGTGAACACGAGGACGACCGCGGTGCGGACGGCGGTGGCGAGGTGCGAGTGGATGCCGTCGACGCCGATCTTGGCGAGGACCGCCGTCAGGCCGGCGAAGATCGCGGAGGCGAGGGCCCAGGGCAGCCAGTTCGCACTCATGAGGAAGGCGTGGATACGTCGCCCGCGGCCGCGTCGGCCGCGCCGCGGTAGTGGAGCACGCGGACGGTTTCCACGGTCACGAGCCCGCCGCGGCCGTCCATCAGTCGCTCGAGCACGGGGAGGAAGGCGGTGATCGCCGCCTCGCGGTCGACGATCTCGATCACGAGCGGCAGGTCGGCGGAGAGGCGCAGGATCTTGCTCGTGTGCAGGCGGCTGCTGGCGCCGAAGCCGATCGCGCCGCGCAGCACCGTGGCGCCCGCGAGATGCGCCTCGCGCGCGGCGAGCACGATGACCTCGTAAAGCGGCCGGCTGTCGCGCCGGTCCGATTCGCCGAGGAAGATGCGGAGCAGGGTGGATTCGGCGGGAAGTTGCATGGCTCAGTTTCCGTGGGGTTGGTTGAGGTAGGCGGCGCCGGCGTGCCCGAGCCACACGCCGAGCAGGCAGACGACGACGGACGCGACCACGTAGGCGGCGGCGCGCAGCCAGTCGCCTTCGCGCGCGAGGTTCAGCGTCTGCAGGCTGAAGGAGGAAAACGTCGTGAACCCGCCGCAGATCCCCGTCATGAAAAACTGCCGTGTCTCGCTGCTCGCGAACCAGCGGCCGTCCGGGCCGGTGAGTGTCGCGAAGAAGCCGATGACGATGCAGCCGGAGACGTTCACCCAGAACGTGCCCCAGGGAAACGTCTCGCCGACCTGCGTGGCGATGAGGCCGGAGAGCCAGTAACGCGCGACGCTGCCGAGCGCGCCGCCGCCTGCGATGAGAAGGTAGAGAAGCATGACGAACCGTCCGGAAACGATGAACGCAGGAGTCATCAGCCTGCGGTTGCAGGCGGTTTTCCCTCGCGGGAAGGCGGAATCCATCGCCGCGTCCAACCAAGGGACTCGGTGCCGTTTTGGCAAGCGGCGCGATTCCGGCTCGAAAAGCCGCGCGCGGTCCGCAACCGTTTTCCCCGTTGATCGCGCTTCGCACACTCTTCGCCGCGCTCCGGTTCGCCGGGCTGCTCGTCATCGCCGGCGCGGCGTGGGCCGGATCGCCCGCCGACCGGGTCGTGATCCTCGCCAACCAGTCCGACGCCGATTCGCTCGCGGTCGCGCGGCACTACGCCGAGGCCCGCCACGTGCCGGTGGACAACATCATCGCGCTGCCGATGTCCGTGCGGGAGACGGTGACGTGGACCGAATTCGTCGCCACGATCTGGTCGCCGCTGCAGGCCGAGCTCGTGCGCCGCCGCTGGATCGACGCGATCCCGATGGACCTGGCCGACGAGTCCGGCCGGAAGAAATACGCGATGTCCGGCCATCGCATCTCCTATCTCGTCGTGTGCCGCGGCGTGCCGCTGCGCATCGAGCACGACGAGGCGCTGCTCGCGGCCGCCGGCGGGCCGCCGGTGCCGAACCCCTCGTTCCGCGTCAACAGCGCCGCGGTCGACTCGGAGTTCGCGCTGCTCGCGCACGCGGCCTACGGGCTCACCGGCTTCATCGGCAATCCGCTTTTTCGCAACGACCGCCCGACCGGCTACGAGCTGGGCCAGATCGTCAAGGTCGCGCGGCTCGACGGGCCGACGGTGGACGACGCGCTCGCGCTCGTCGACCGCGCGATCGAGGCGGAGCAGCGCGGGCTCGTCGGCCGCGCCTACATCGATCTCGGCGGCAATCATCCCGACGGCGACCGCTGGCTCGAGGATGCGATCAAGCAGCTCGCGGCCCTCGACTACGACACCGACGTCGACCGCCAGCCCGGCACGATGCCGGTGACCGCGCGCTTCGACGCGCCGGCGATCTATCTCGGCTGGTATTCCGGTGCGGTGGACGGACCCTTCACGCTGCCCGGATTCCGTTTCCCGGTCGGCGCGATCGCGCTGCACATCCACAGCTATTCGGCGGCGACGCTGCGCTCGACCGGGACGCACTGGTGCGGACCGCTGCTCGCCCGCGGCGTCACGGCCACGGTGGGCAACGTCTTCGAACCGTATCTGCAACTCACGCACCGGCCCGACCTCCTGCTGCGCGCGCTGGCCCGGGGCGACACATTCGGCGACGCCGCCTGCTACGCGATGCCGGCATTCAGCTGGCAGGGCGTCGCCGTCGGCGATCCGCTCTACCGGCCGTTTGCCGTGCCGCTCGCCGAGCAGCTGAAGGGCCGCGGCCGGCTGCCGCCGCGACTGGCGGGCTACGTGACGATCCGGCGGATGCTCGAACTCGAGCGGACGAAGCACGCCGACGAAGCCGTGGCGCTCGCGCGCAAGGCGCTGGCGGACGAGCCGGGCATCGCGCTCGCCTTCGCCCTCGCGCAACGCCTGCAGGCCGCGGGCGATCTCGCGGGCGCCGCCAACGCGCTCGGGTTTCTGCCGTTGTTGAAAACGTATCGCCCCGACGAATGGGCGCTGGTCCGCGCGGCGGCCTCGCTGCTCGCGACCGCGGGCCGGCCGCAGCGGGCGGCGGATGTTTACGCGAATCTGCTGGCCGAATCGGCGCTGCCGGTCGAGTTCCGCCTCGGCTGCCTGCGCGAGGCGCGGCAGGCGGCGCTCGCCGGACAGGACATGGTGCGCGCCGTGGCGTGGCAGAAGGAGATCGACCAGGCCGCCGTCGATCTGTCCGGAGGCAAAAAATAAGGCGGACCGCGATCGGTCCGCCTCGAAAGGCCGGAGGGGAGGGCGCGCGGGTGCGCCGGCTCAGAGCTTCTCGACGATCCGGTCGGCGAGGCCGTAGGCGATCGCTTCCTTGGCGTTGAGATAGAAATCGCGGTCCGTGTCCTGGTTGATGCGCTCGATCGGCTGGCCGGAGGCGTCGGCGAGGATCTGGTTCAGCTCGGCGCGGAGTTTCTCCATTTCCTTCGCCTGGATGTTGATGTCCGTCGCCGGGCCGACCATGCGGCCGGAGATGAGCGGCTGGTGGATCAGCACGCGCGAGTGCGGGAAGAGCAGCCGGCGGCCCTTCGGCGCGCCCGACAGCAGGATCGATCCCATCGACGCCGCCATGCCCGTCACGATCACGGTGATCGGCGACGAGATGAGCTTCATCGTGTCGTAAACCGCCATGCCGGCGGTGACGGAGCCGCCCGGGGAGTTGATGTAGAAATAGATTTCCTTCCCGGGATCGGTGACCTCGAGGAAGAGGAGCTTTTCGGTCAGGTCCTTGGCGGACTCGTCGGTCACCGGGCCCCAGAGGAAGATCTTCCGCTGCTCGAGGAACTTCTTCTGGATCAGCATCGCGACCGGCGCGCCGTTCTTCCTGGCCTGGGCGTTTTCCTTCTCGTCGTCGTCATCATCATCGTCGTCGAGACGCGGAAGCGGAGCGGACAGCGAGGGTTGAAGATGGTCGAAATGCATAGGCCGCCAACGTGTGTCGCGCCCCGCCGGTTGGCAAGTGCACAGGCGGAGTCGCGCGTGGCGCCGCGTGGACCGCGGCGCTCAGTAACGGACCTTGTCGGCCTTGTCCCGCCACTCCTGGAACGCGGACTGCGCCTCGTCGCGGAGAAACAGCTCCATCTTGATCGTGCGCTGCTCCGGCGGCAGCGGCACCTGCTGGTAGATGAAGTCGTCGTCGAAACCGATCGCGGCGGCGTCCTGGCGCGTGTTGCCGTAGAAGACGTGCGGAATCCGCGCCCAGTAGATCGCCGAGAGGCACATCGGGCACGGTTCGCAGCTCGTGTAGAGCGCGCAGTCCGCGAGCTGGAACGTCTCGAGCTTCGAGCAGGCGTCGCGGATGGCGACGACCTCGGCGTGCGCCGTCGGGTCGTTGGTGGACGTCACGCGGTTGTGGCCGCGGCCGACAATCTCGCCGCCGCGGACGACGACGCAGCCGAACGGGCCGCCGCGGCCGGAGCGCATGCCATGCTCGGCGAGGCGGATCGCTTCCCGCATGAAGTTTTCATGACTCATATGTGGCGTGGAATTTGCAGGAGGTGGTTTCCGCTGGCGAGCTAGTTGCATGCCGTTTCACTGCGGCCGGCACACGCCGCCGGTTTTCGTTTTCCCTTCCCATGTCATCCACTCACATCGCCGGCCTGGAAATCTCCGGGCCGATGGATTCCCGCTACGCTGCAATCCTCACGCCGGACGCCTGCGCCTTCCTGGCCGGACTTTTCCGGACCTTCGGCCCGCGCCGCCTCGAGCTGCTCGCCCGCCGCGGCGAGCGCCAGCGCGAGATCGACGCCGGCCGGCTGCCGGATTTCCTGCCGGAGACGGCGGCCATCCGCGGCGGCGACTGGCGCGTGCCGCCGCCGCCGCCCGATCTCGTCGACCGGCGCACGGAGATCACGGGACCGGTCGAGCGGAAGATGGCGATCAACGCCCTCAACTCCGGCGCGCAGTGCTGGATGGCGGACTTCGAGGACGCCAACTCGCCCACCTGGTCCAACGTCATCGAGGGCCAGCTCAACATGCGCGACGCGGTCGCCCGCACCATCGGCTACACCTCGCCGGAGGGGAAGGTCTACGCGTTGAAGGAGCAGGTCGCCACGATCGTCGCCCGGCCGCGCGGCTGGCACATGGAGGAGAAGCACGTGCTGTTCGAGGGCCGGCGCGTGTCGGCGTCGCTCTTCGACTGGGGCCTCTATTTCTTTCACAACGCCCGCGCCCTCGTCGCGCGCGGCAGCGGCCCGTATTTCTACCTGCCGAAGCTCGAGAGCCACCTCGAGGCGCGGCTGTGGAACGACGTCTTCCTCCACGCCCAGGCGGCGCTCGGCCTGCCGCGCGGCACGATCCGCGCCACGGTGCTGATCGAGACGATCACCGGCTGCTTCGAGGCCGAGGAGATCCTTTACGAGCTGCGCGAGCACGCCTCCGGCCTCAACTGCGGCCGCTGGGACTACATGTTCAGCATGGTGAAAAAATTCCGGAATCACCGCGGCTACCTCTTCCCGGACCGCACGCTGATCACGATGACGGTGCCGTTTCTCCAGGCCTACTGCCTGCATGTCATCAACGTCTGCCACCGCCACGGCGCCTACGCGATGGGCGGCATGGCCGCGCAGATCCCGATCCGCGACGATCCCGCGGCCAACGCCGCCGCGCTCGCCAAGGTCCGCGCCGACAAGCTGCGCGAGGCCTCCACCGGCTTCGACGGCACCTGGGTCGCGCACCCGGGCCTCGTCCGGACCGCGCTCGACGCCTTCGCCGAGCACATGACCGGCCCGAACCAGCTGCACCGGCGGCACGACGTGACGATCGCCGCCGCCGACCTGCTCGCGCCGCTCCACGGCCCGATCACGGAGGGCGGCGTCCGCTGGAACATCCACGTCGGTATCCGTTATCTGGAGGCCTGGCTCGGCGGCTCCGGCGCGGAGCCCATCCATCACCTCATGGAGGATCTCGCGACCTCGGAGATCTCCCGTTCGCAGCTCTGGCAGTGGCTCCGCTTCGGCGCGCGGCTCGACGACGGGCGCCCGGTCTCGCTCGAACTCTACGGCCGGCTCCTGCAGGAGGAGCTCGCGAAGATCCGCGCCGAATACGGCCCCGCGCTCTTCGACGGCGGCCACTTCCCGGAGGCCACGGAGCTCTTCATGCGCATGGTCAGGAGCGAGGACTTCGCCGAGTTCATGTCGCTGCCCGCCTACGAACTGCTGCCCTGAACCGGACGCCCGCGCCGCGGATCGCCGTGAACGCACGGACCGCGCCGCGGATCGCCTTCGGGCCCTTGTGGGAAACCTTCACCGCCGATGACGCTTGAGACCTTGAACCAGCTCGACCGCGCCGCCTTCACCGCGGCGCTCGGTCATCTGTTCGAACACTCGCCCTGGGTCGCGCGCGAGGCCTGGCCGCTGCGGCCGTTTCCCGACGCCGCGCACCTGCACGCCGCCCTCTGCGGAGTGATGCGCGGGGCCTCGCCCGAGCGGCAGCTCGCGCTCGTCCGCGCGCATCCCGATCTCGCCGGCCGGCTCGCGCAGCAGAAAAAACTCACCGCCGAATCGACGCGCGAGCAGGCGAGCGCGGGGCTCGACGCGCTCGGCGAGGCCGAGCTGGCGGCGTTCACCGAACTCAACGCCGGCTACCGCGCGCGCTTCGGTTTTCCCTTCATCATCTGCGCCCGGCTCAACGCCCGGGACGCGATCTTCGCGGCCCTGCAGGCGCGCCGCCACCACGCGCCCGAGGCCGAATTCGCCACCGCGCTCGGCGAGATCGAAAAGATCGCCCAGCTCCGCCTCGCCGATGTCCTGAAATCCTGAATTCTCCGGCCCACGGAACACACGGAAGACACGGAATTCCGGCGGTTTTCTTTCGTGTGATCCGTGTGTTCCGTGGGTAAACCATCCTCTCATGCCCGCCAGACTTTCCACGCACGTCCTCGATCTCACCACCGGCCGCCCCGCGCCCGGGATGCGGATCGATCTGTTCCGGCGCGACGCCGCGCCCGTCCTCCTCAAATCCGTGGTCACGAATGCCGACGGCCGCACCGATGCGCCGCTGCTCGCCGAGGCCGAGCTGGCCGCCGGCGCCTACGAACTCGTTTTCCACGTGAAGACCTATTTCGCCGGCCGCGGCATCGCGTCGCCGTTTCTCGACGAGGTGCCGATCCGCTTCGCCGTCGCCGACGCGACCGCCGGCTACCACGTCCCGCTGCTCGTCACGCCGTGGGCCTACAGCACGTATCGCGGCAGCTGATGAGCACCTCCCGCGATTCCCTCCCGGCGGCCGCGCGACTCCTCGTCCGCCGGCTCGACGAACTCGGCCGCGTCTCCGACGACCGGGGCCGCCTCACGCGCACCTTTCTCTCGCCCGCGATGGAGCGGGCCAACCAGCTCGTCGGCGGCTGGATGAGGGAAGCGGGCCTCGCCGTCCGCGAGGACGACACGGGCAACCTCATCGGCCGGCTCGAAGCGTCCGCGCCGAAGGCGAAGACGCTGCTGCTCGGTTCGCATCTCGACACCGTGCGCAACGCCGGCCGCTTCGACGGCGCGCTCGGCGTGGTGCTGCCCATCCTCGCGCTCGCCGAGCTGGGGCGCCGCGGCGTCGCGCTGCCGTTCGCCGTCGAGGTGCTGGGCTTTTCCGAGGAGGAGGCCGTGCGGTTCGCCGGCGCCTACATCGGCAGCAAGGCCTACGCCGGCTGCCTGCGCGCGAAGGATCTCGCGCTGCGCGACGCGCGCGGCGACACGCTGAAGACCGTGATCGAGTCGCACAGCGGCCGGCCGTTTTCCCCGCCGAAGCGCGCCCATGCGCCGAAGGAGCTGCTCGGCTATCTCGAGGTGCACATCGAGCAGGGGCCCGTGCTCGAATCGCAGCATCTCGCGCTCGGCACCGTCTCCGCCATCGCGAGCCAGACGCGCGGCCGGCTCGTGTTTCGCGGCCGGGCCGGGCACGCCGGCACGACGCCGATGGCGCTGCGCCGCGACGCGCTCGCCGGCGCCGCCGAGTTCGTGCTCTTCGCCGAGGATTTCGCGCGCGAGCTTCCGCCGCTCGTCGCGACCGTCGGCACCGTCTCCATCCCCGCCGCCGCCGCCAACGTCATCCCCGGCGAGGCCGTGCTCTCGCTCGACGTGCGGCATCCGCACGACGACGCCTGCGCGCGCGCGGTCGCGGCGCTGGTGCGGCAGGCGCAGCGGATCGCGCGCCGCCGCGGGCTCGCCTGCGGGTGGACGCCCACGATGCAGCACCGGGCCACGCCGTGCTCGGCCCCGCTCAACGCGCTGCTCGCGCAGAGCGTGCGCGCGGTGCAGCGGCGCAGCCCGTCGCTCGTCAGCGGCGCGGGTCACGACGGCGTCGTGATCGCCGGGATCGCGCCGATCGCGATGCTGTTCGTCCGCTGCCGCGGCGGGCTCAGCCATCATCCGGACGAATACGCGTCGCCCGCCGACCTCGAAGCGGCCTTGCGCGCGGTGGTGGATTTCCTTGAACGTCTGGCGCGGAGGGAAAGCCACCGGCAGCCATGACGAACCTCGTCCGTCCCGGACCGGGGCGCCTCCGCCTTTCATCACCGTGAAGAAAAAGCGCCAGCCCGCCCCCGCCGACAGCACGCTCGACCTCGTCGTGCGCAGCGGAAAAATCGTCACCGCCTACGGCGTGGTGCACGCGGATTTCGCCGTCGCCGGCGGCCGGATCGTCAAGGTCGCCCCGTCCATCGACGAGGCGGCGGCCGAGACGCTCGACGCCGCGGGCCGCTACGTGCTGCCCGGCATCATCGACGCGCACGTGCATTTCAACGAGCCCGGCCGCGCGGACTGGGAGGGACTCGCCAGCGGGTCGGCCGCGCTCGCGACCGGCGGCGGCACGTGCTTCTTCGACATGCCGCTGAACTCCGAGCCGCCCGTGCTCGACGCCGCGGGACTGCGCGAGAAACGGAAGCTGGCGGAGGAGAGATCCTGCGTCGACTTCGCGCTGTGGGGCGGGCTCACGCCCGGCAATCTCGACAAGCTCGCCGGCCTGCACGCCGCGGGCGCGATCGGCCTGAAGGCGTTCATGTGCGCGAGCGGCATCGACAGTTTCCCCCGCGTCGACGCGAAGGCGCTGCACGACGGCATGAAGCGCGCGGCCAAGCTCGGCCTCGTCGTGGCCGTCCACGCCGAGGACGACGCGCTCGCGGCCAAGTTCACCGCCGAGCAGCGGGCGCAGGGCCGGCACGACGCGCGCGCGTTTCTCGATTCGCGGCCCGTCGCAGTCGAGCTCGAGGCGATCCGCGTCGCCCTCGAACTGGCGGGTGAAACCGGCTGCGCGCTGCACATCGTGCACGTGAGCAGCCCCGAGGGGCTCGCGCTGATCGACGACGCCCGCCGGCAGGCTGTCGACGTCACGGCCGAGACGTGCCCGCATTATCTTCTGCTCAACGACAAGGACGTCGTGCGCCTCGGCGCGCCGGCGAAATGCGCGCCGCCGCTGCGCGACGAGAAGCGGCGCAAGGCGCTCTGGGAGGACCTGCGCGCGGGCCGTATCCACACGATCGGTTCGGATCACTCGCCGGCGCCGCCGGAGATGAAGACCTCGGACGATTTCTTCGCGATCTGGGGCGGCATCGGCGGCGTGCAGCACGGTTTCGAGCTGCTGCTCTCCGAGTCGGCGCCGCGTCCGGACCTCGACCACGAGCTGGCGCTGTTCGCGGGCGTGTTCGCGAGCAACGTGGCGCGGCGGTTCCGGATCGACGCGCGCAAGGGCGCGATCGCCGACGGTCGCGACGCGGATTTCTCGCTCTGGGAGTTCGGCCGGCCGCGCGAGATCGTGGCCGACGAGCTCTGGACGCGCCACCGCATCAGCCCCTATCTCGGCCGGCGCAGCCGCGCGCGCGCGACGCACACCTACGTGCGCGGCGTGCCGGTGCGGGCGGACGGCCGTTTCACCAACCGGCCGCTGCGCGGCACGCAGGTGCGGCCGGCGCCCGCGGCCTGAACCGATTTCCCTTTCCCATGAGCATTCCCTACGGACAGACCCGCACCCGCATCGCCGCGCGCCACGCGCTCATCGCGCCCGACGGCCACGTGAAAAGCCAGATCCCCGGCATCACCGGAGCGGCGGCCGTGGTCCTGCTCAGCCCCGGCATGGGCGCGCGCGTCACCCAGCTGCTCGTGACCTTCGAGGAGGGCGGCCGGGCCGCGCTGCCGGCGAACGGCATCGAGACCGCCGGCTACATCGAGACGGGAGCCGCCACCGTGACGATCGGCCGCGAGCAGCGCCGCTGCGGCGACGGCGGCTATTTCTTCGCGCCCGCTGGCGAGGCCTGGACGCTGACCGCGCCGCTGACCGGGACGCGCGTGACCCTGTTTCAGAAAACCTTCGCGCCGCTGGCCGGCGTCGCCGCGCCGCGCGCGCTCATCGGCGAGGCGCGCGCCGTGAAGGGCGAGCCGTTTCTCGGCGATCCCGACGCGCGGCTGCAGGTGCTGCTGCCCGATGCGCCCGAATACGACCTCGCGATGAACGTCTTCACGTATCAGCCCGGAGCGACGCTGCCATTCGTCGAGACGCACATCATGGAGCACGGGCTGCTGATGCTCTCGGGGCAGGGCGTCTACCGGCTCGAGGACTCGTGGTATCCGGTGGCCGCGGGCGACGCGATCTGGATGGCGCCGTATTGCCCGCAATGGTTCGTCGCGATGGGCAAGACGCCGGCGAGTTACCTTTACTACAAGGACGTGAATCGTCCGGCGCTGTGACGGTGTGCGGCCGCGGTGCGCCGGCCCGGGAGGCTTCCGCCCGGGCAAACGAAAAGCCCCGGCGTCAGGCCGCCGCCCGGCGGCGCGGGCTTGCCCGGCGCGGTTTTTGCTAAACGTTGCGCCATGACCGGATCTTCCTCCGGCGCCGCGGAGTCCGCGGTCGCCGGCAGTTTTCATTTCGTCCTCAACGGCACGGCGGTGCGCGTCGAAAACGAGCCCGCCACCACGACGCTGCTTGAGTGGCTGCGCTCGTCCGGCCGGACCGGCACGAAATGCGGCTGCGCCGAGGGCGACTGCGGCGCGTGCTCGGTCGCGCTGGTGGAGCGCACGGCCGCGGGCGAGCCGACCTATCGCGCGATCAACAGCTGCATCGCGCCGCTGCCGATGTTCGCGGGCCGCGAGGTCGTGACCGTCGAGGGTCTCGCGACCGGCGGCGCGCTCCATCCGGTGCAGGAGGCGATGGTCCATCACTACGGCTCGCAATGCGGCTACTGCACGCCGGGCTTCGTCGTCTCGATGTTCGAGGCGTATTACCGCCGCGGTGCCGCCGAACCCGGCCGGATCAACGACCAGCTCTGCGGCAATCTCTGCCGCTGCACCGGCTACCGCGCGATCCGCGACGCCGCGGCCGCGGCCATCGCCGCGCGCACGCCGGCGTCGGATGAGACGGATGTCTTCGCCCAGCGGCTGCAGTCGCCGGTCGTCGCTCCCGGGGCGGCCGCCTACACCGGCGGAGGGGAGACGTTTTTCCGGCCCGGCACGTTCGAGGAACTGTTCGCGTTGAAGGCGCGGTTTCCGGCCGCGCGGCTCGTGGGCGGCGCGACGGAGATCGGCGTCGAGCTGAACAAGAAGTTCAAAAAATTCCCGGTGCTCATCTCGACCGAGGGCGTGCCGGAGCTGACGCGGATCGCGGCCACGCCGTCGGCCTGGCGGATCGGCGCGGCCGCGACGCTGACGGCGATCGAGGAGGCGGTCGCGCCCGAATATCCCTCGCTGGCGAAGATGCTCTCGGTCTTCGCCGCGCGCCAGATCCGGAACCGCGCGACGCTCGGCGGCAATCTCGTGACGGCGTCGCCCATCGGCGACAGCGCGCCCGCGCTGCTCTCGCTCGACGCGAGCGTCGTGCTCGCGAGCGCGGCGGGCGAGCGCACGGTGCCGCTCGCGGAGTTCTTCACCGGCTACCGGCGCACGCAGCTGCGCGAGGACGAGGTGATGCGCGAAGTCGTGCTGCCGCGCGGCGGCGCGGCCGCCGGGCTGACGCGGCGCGCGGATTTTCAAAAAGTGTCCCACCGCCGCGAACTCGACATCAGCATCGTGGCGGCGGCGTTCTGTGTCGATTGCGACGCCGACGGCGTCGTGCGGCGCGCCCGCCTCGCCTACGGCGGCGTGGCGGCGATGTCGCTGCGGGCGCGGCGCGCCGAGGCGGCGCTCGAGGGCCGGACGCTGGCGGCGGCGGCGCGGGACGTCGCCGCGGTGCTGCGCGAGGAGTTCACGCCGATCGACGACGTGCGCGGCAGCGCGGAGTATCGCCGCGGGGTCGTGGTGGCGCTGTGGGAGAAGTTCGCCGCCGGGGAGACGAGCCTCGTGGCGGACGCGACGCCGACGTTTGCCGGCCATGCGCCGTGGGGCGTGGACGACGCGTCGCGGAAACTGCGGCACGAGAGCGCGGTCGGCCACGTGACCGGCGGCGCGCGCTACGTCGACGATCTCGCGCAGCGCCGGCCCATGCTCGACGTCTGGCCGGTGATGGCGCCGCACGCACGCGCGCGGATCACGCGGCGCGACGCGGCGAAGGCGCTGAAGGCGCCCGGTGTCGCGGCGGTGCTGCTCGCGGAGGACATCCCCGGGCACAACAACACCGGGCCGGTGCGACACGACGAGCCGCTGCTGGCGGTGGACGAGGTGTTCTTCCAGGGGCAGGTCGTCGCGCTCGTGGTCGGCGAGTCGCTCCGCGCGTGCCGCGCGGCGGCGGCGCTGGTCGAGGTGGACTACGAGCCGCTGCCGGCGGTCGTCGGCCTGCCGGCGGCGATGGCGCAGGGCAGCTATCACACGGAGCCGCACACGCTCGTGCGCGGCGACTGCGCGGCCGCGCTGGCCGCGGCGGAGTGCCGGCTCGACGGCGAGTTCGCGTTCGGCGGGCAGGAGCATTTCTACCTCGAGACGCACGCGGCGTGGGCCGAGGCGTCCGAGGACGGCACGGTGCAGCTGTATTCGTCGACCCAGCACCCCTCGGAGATCCAGGCGCTCGTGGCGGAGGTGCTCGGCTGCGCGCGGCACCAGGTCGTGGTGCAGTCGCCGCGGATGGGCGGCGGCTTCGGCGGCAAGGAGACGCAGGGCAACGCCTGGGCGGCGCTGGTCGCGCTGGCCTCGCGGAAGACCGGCCGGCCGGTGCGCGTGCAGCTCGACCGCGACGTCGATCTCGCGCTGACCGGCAAGCGGCATCCGTTTCACGCGCGGTTTTCCGTCGGACACGACCGCGAGGGAAAAATCCTGGCGGCGGACGTCGCCCTCGTGGCCGACGGCGGCTGGTCGCTCGACCTGTCGCAGGCGATCCTGGACCGCGCGCTGTTCCACCTTGACAACGCCTACTACCTGCCGGCGGTGCGCGTGACCGGGCGCGTGGCGCGGACGAACGTGACCTCGCACACGGCCTTCCGCGGTTTCGGCGGGCCGCAGGGCATGCTCGTGATCGAGGAGATCGTCGACCGCATCGCGCGCCGGCTCGGGCTGCCGCCGGAGGTCGTGCGCGAGCGCAATCTCTACCACGGCGCGGGCGAGACGAACCGCACGCATTATCACGAGGACCTCGGCGACAACCGCCTGCAGGACATCTGGCGGCACGTGCTCGCCGACGCGCATTTCGCCGCGCGGCGGGCGGAGATCGCGGCGTGGAACCGCGGCACGGAGCGGGTGAAGCGCGGGCTCGCGGTCACGCCGGTGAAGTTCGGAATCTCGTTCACGCTGACGCATTACAACCAGGCGGGCGCCTACGTCGTGATCTACGCCGACGGCAGCGTGCAGGTGAACCACGGCGGCACGGAGATGGGGCAGGGCCTGCACACGAAGCTCCTCGGCATCGCCATGCGCGAGCTCGGGCTGCCGGCGGAGTGTATCCGGATGATGCCGACAAGCACGGACAAGGTGCCCAACACGTCCGCGACCGCGGCGTCGAGCGGCGCCGATCTGAACGGCGCGGCCGTCGCCGCCGCGTGCGCGACGCTGCGCGAGCGGCTGCGGCCGGTCGCGGCGCACGCGCTCGGCACGATGCCGGACCGGGTCGAGTTCGCCCACGGCTGCGCGCACGAGCGCGGCACGCAGCACAAGGTTCCCTTCGCCAAGCTCTGCAGCAAGGCTTACGCGGAACAGGTCAGCCTCGCGGCGACCGGCTACTATCGCACGCCCGGCATCCACTGGGACTGGGCGACGGCGTCGGGCCGGCCGTTTCACTATTTCTCCTATGGCGCGGCCGTCGCCGAGGTGGAGGTCGACGGCTACACGGGCATGAGCCGCGTGCGGCGCGTCGACATCGTGCACGACGTCGGCGACTCGCTGAACCCCGGCGTGGACCGCGGCCAGATCGAGGGCGGTTTCGTGCAGGGCATGGGCTGGCTCACGAGCGAGGAGTTGAAATGGGACCCGAAGGGCCGGCTGCAGACGCACAGCGCGAGCACGTATCAGATCCCGGCGATCAGCGACGCGCCGATGGAATTCAACGTCCGGCTGCTGCCGCGCGCGGCGCAGCCCGGCACGATCCACGGCAGCAAGGCCGTGGGCGAGCCGCCGCTGATGCTGGCGTTTTCCGTGCGCGAGGCGCTGCGCGACGCCGTCGCGGCGTTTGGTGCGCCCGGCGGCGAAGTGCCGCTCGCGTCGCCCGCGACGGCCGAGGCGGTGTTCACCGCGGTCGCGGCCCGGCTGCGGACGCCGGATCCGGCGGCGTAAGCGGCGGCGGGAGCTGGGCGTCGGCGTCACATTCCGGTCAGAAACGCGGTTCGCGCTCCCCATGGTCGGCTGACGCGCCGAAGGAAAGGGTGGTCCCGGTCACCCATGCCCCTCCGCGCCGATCATCCTTCGGTCTGTCGTCCGAGCCCGCACCGGCTGCGGCGCGCGACCTGGCTGGCGGCATTTGGGTTGATCGCAGCGGTCCGGCTGACGGCGGACTCCGACGATGCGACGACCGACGGATTGCCGTCCGCGGATGACCGTTTTCTCGCCGAGATCGAACGGCGTGCGGTGCGGTATTTCGTCGAACAGACGCAGCCCGCGACCGGATTGACGCACGACCGCGCCCCGGCCGCCGGCGGCCCCAACGGCAGTCCGGCGAGCGTGGCCGCCACCGGCTTCGCGCTTTCGGCGTGGTGCATCGCCGATGCGCGCCACTGGCTGCCGCCGGGCGAGGCGCGCGATCGCGCGGTGGCGACGTTGCGCTTCGTGGCCGACCGGGTCGCGCACGAACGCGGCTGGCTGTATCATTTCGTCGATGCCGGCACGGGCCGGCGCGCGTGGCGGTGCGAGGTTTCCACGATCGACACCGCGCTCTTCCTGTCGGGCGCGCTGACCGCGCGGGAATATTTCAACGACGCCGAAGTGAGCGCGCTGGTGGCGGCGATCTACGACCGGATCGACTGGCGCTGGGCGATGAACGGCGGGCCGACGCTGGCCCACGGCTGGACGCCGGAGACCGGTTTCCTGCCTCATCGCTGGGATCGCTACGCCGAATTCATGGGCCTGTATCTCCTCGGGCTCGGCGCGCCCGTGCAGCCGCTGCCGGCCGCGGCCTGGGATGCCTGGCGGCGCGGACCGCTGGTGACCTACGGCGGCCGGACGTTCATGGCCGGCGGACCGCTTTTCACGCATCAATACGCGCATGCGTGGTTCGACTTCCGCGGCCGGCGCGACGCCCACGCCGACTATTGGCGCAATTCCATCGACGCCACGCTCGCGCAGCGCGACTGGTGTGCGGCGCAGACGGCGCGGTTTCCGCGCTGGTCGCAGGATCTCTGGGGGCTGACGGCGTCGGACGGCGCGCATGGCTATGTGGCGTGGGAGGCGTCGGACGGGATCGTCGACGGCACCGTGGTGCCGTGTGCGCCGGCCGGATCGCTGCCCTTCGCGCCGCGCGAATGTCTCGCCGCGCTGCGGCGGATGCGTGCGGTCGGCGGAGCGGAGGTCTGGGGCCGTTACGGTTTTGCCGACGCCTTCAATCCCGAGACCGGCTGGGTCTCGCCGGACGTGATCGGCATCGACGTGGGGATCACGCTGCTGATGGCGGAAAATCTCCGCTCGGGCCTGGTGTGGCGGATCTTCATGGAGGCGCCCGAAGTGCGGCGGGCGATGCGTCTCGCCGGCTTCGAGAACGAGCATCCGCAGTGGGAAGGTGCGGCCGCCCGGCTGGTGATGCGCTGACCGGAGCCGGGGACTTGATCGCCGGCGGCGGCGTGATACAAACGAGCCGAGCGCGTTCGCGGCGCTTCCGCGCCGTGAGATGCGCGCAACAAGTCAGGAAAGGAGATTATCATGAACTCTCGTGTCGTCGGCCTTCGCATTGCGAGCGCCGTCTTTGGTCTCATGGGTCTCGGTCAACTGGTGCGACTGATCGCGCGGATCCCAATCCACGTCGGCAGCCATGCCGTGCCCCTGTGGTGCAGCGGCCTCGCGCTGATCGTCACTGCGGGGCTGGCTGTCTGGCTGTGGCGGCTGTCGCCCGACGAGGCCAGGCCCGTCCCGCCCGCGACCGCCTGAGCGCGGAGCGAAGAGGAACACCGCGGCGCCGGACGGCGCCGCGGTTATTTTTGGGCGAGCCGGTCGCGCTCGGCGAGCAGCTGGGCGGCGATGCTCAACGCGATCTCGTGCGGATGGTTCGTGCCGAAATCGAGCCCGATGGGGCAAAAAAACCGCGCGGCGCGCTCGGGCGCGAGTCCGTCGGCGATCAACTCCTGGCGGAGCACCGCGGCCTTCGCGTCGCTGCCGATGCAGCCGAGGTAGGGAAACCGCCGCGTGGCCAGCGCGCGCTGGAGCACGGGCCGGTCGGTCTTGTGGCCCTGCGTCATGCAGAGGACGAAGCAGTCGTCGGGCAGCGTGTCCACCACGGCGGCGAGATCGGGCACGCAGGCGCCGCGCAGGTTCCACGCGCGGGGCAGCTTCGCGATCCATTCCGGACGCGGATCGTAGACGTCGACGGAGCACGGCAGCGGCAGCAGCACGGGCAGCAGCGCCTGCGCGATGTGGCCCGCGCCGAAGATCGCGATCGGCCACGCCGCGCCCGCGCCGCCGGCGGGATGCGGCTCGAGGTAGAACTTCACCGATCCGCCGCAGGTCATGCCCACGTCGCCCTTCAATGTCCACGTGACGAAGCGCGGCGCGGCGCGGGCGGCGTCGGCCACGGCGAGCATTTCCTGCGCGAGTGCGATCGCCTTGGCCTCGACGCGGCCGCCGCCGACGGTGCCGGCGTGCAGGCCGGCGGGCGTGACGAGCATCTTGGCGCCGGAATCCTGCGGCGTGCTGCCGAGCGCCTCGACGAGCACGACGAGCACGAACGGCGCGCGGGCGCGCTCGAGCGCGACGAGTTGTTCGTAGAGGCCGGCGGTGGCGTCGTTCATCGGGAGGAAAGCGGCTCGATCCGCACGTGGCGCAGCTCGAACGGCGCGCCCTCGAGCTGGAAACCGATCCGCCCGGCGGCGGGCGTGCAGGCGGTCGCGCGGTTTTGGACGACGCCGTTGATCGCGATCTCGAGGGCGCCGTCGCGGGCGACGATGTCGCAGGCGTTCCATTCGCCGGCGGGGCGCTCGCTGTCCGCGGCGGTGCGATCGCGCTGCGGCGTCTTCGCCCCGGGTGCGGTGGACAGGCTTTCGGCAAACGTGGCCCCGGCCATCGGCAGCAGGTCGCCGGCGCGGGCGTGTTTCGTCTGGATCTGGAAGCAGCGCGGCCAGGGCCGGCCGCCGGCCGGCCCCGAGGCGATGTGCACGAGCACGCCGCCATTGCCGGGCGCGCCGCTCCAGCGCCACTCGAGATGGAGGCGGAAGTTTTCCCAGGAGGACGTCGTCTGCAGGTAGCCGACGGGCTGGCCGTCGATGGCGACGGCGCCGTCGGGAAGCGCGCGGCACACGGAGGCGAGCGCGGCGCGGTCCGCCGTGACGAGTTCCCAGCCGGCGAAGGCGGGGCCGAGGAGATCCGTCGGGCCGCGGTCCGCCGGCCCGGCCGAAGCCGGCACGGCGAGGAGAAACGCGGCGAGAAGGGCGGACGGCACCGGACGCATGGCGGGACGTTGGGAAGAAGGCGCGGGCGGCGCAAACGGGTAATCGCCGCAGCCGACTGGCATCACGGCGGCGCGGCGTCGCGGGCGGGAGCGACGAGGGCCACGCGCGGTATCCGTTTTCCAAGTCCGAGGCGCCGGTCCGGCGGGCGGCGGCTCAGATGGCCTGCCGGAAGTATTTGGCGATCGCCTCGGAGCGGGAGCGCACCTGGAGTTTCTCGTAGATCCGGCGGATGTAGGTGTTGACGGTCGGCACGCTGACCCCGAGCCGTTCGGAGATCTCCTTGTAGAGGAAGCCCTGCGTGAGCAGCTCGAGCACGGCCTGTTCGCGCAGGGAGAGCGCCTCGAGCTCGTTGCGCGGCGCGGCTTCGGGGCGGGCGAAGGACTGCACGACCTTGCGGGCGATGGCGCTGCTCATGGGCGAGCCGCCGGTGACGATCTGGTCGATGGCGCCGAGCAACTCCTCGCGGCGCGTGCCCTTGAGCAGGTAGCCCGTCGCGCCGGCGGTCAGCGCGGCGAGGATGTGCTCGTGATCCTCGTAGACCGTGAGCATGAGGAACTGCGTGTCGGGCAGCAGCGGTTTCAGGCGGCGCACGCATTCGACGCCGTTGATGTTCGGGAGATTGATGTCCATGAGCACGACGTCGGGCCGCTCGGCGGGCAGGGTGCTCAGGGCCTGTTCGGTGGAACCGTGCTGGCTGACGAGCGTCAGGCCCGGGGCGCCCTGGATGACCTCGACGAGGAGCGTGCGGGTCGGGCCGTCGTCTTCGACGATGGAGATGCGGGGTGAGGCGGTCATGACCTGGGGGAGCGGGCGGGGTTAAAGCGGCAGGGTGAAACGGAGGACGGCGCCGCGGCCCGGCTGGGAGACGATGGCGCAATGCCCGCCGATCTCGTCCATGCGGCGGCGCAGGTTTTCGAGGCCGTTGCCGCCGCCGGGCCGGGCGGGATCGGCGCCGGCGGGCGCGGCGGGATCGAAGCCGCGGCCGTTGTCGGTGACGGCGATGGCGAGGCTCTTCGGTTCGACCTTCATGGCGATGAGCACCTCGGCGGCGCCGGAGTGCTTCACGACATTGTGGAGCGTTTCCTTCAGGCAGAGGTAGAGCGTGTGCCGCACATGGCTGCTGAGCTGGACGGCGGGCAGCTCGCGCGGCAGGTCGAGGCGGCAGCGGATGCCGGCGGCGGAGAGCAGGCTCTGGGCGAAACTGGCGAGATAGTCGGCGAGGCTGTCGAGCTGGTCGTGGCGCGGGTTCACGGCCCAGACGATCTCGTCCATCGAGCGGGTGATGTCCGAGACGGTCTGGTAGATCTGGCCGAGGTGCGCGGCCTGGTCGTCGCCGGCGCCCTGGCGGGCGGACTGCGTGAGCAGGCTGATGCGGGAGAGATTGGCGCCGAGATCGTCGTGGATGTCGCGCGCGATCCGCGTGCGCTCGCGCTCGATGGCGCCCTCGCGCTCGAGCCGCTCGACGCGCTGGTGCAGCCGGCGGTGCGACCAGGAGCGCACGACGACCACGACGGTCGCGATGGCGGCGGCGGTGACGAGGAGCAGGAACCACAGCGACTGCCACCAGATCGGCGCGACGATGATGGCGAGGGAGACGCCGTCGTTGTTCCAGACGCCGTTGCTCAGGCTCGAGACGGCCTCGAAGCGGTAGTCGCCGGGCGGCAGCGCGGGATAGGTGACGATGCGGTCGGGGCCGGCGGTGACCCACGCGGTGTCGAATCCGCGCAGGCGATACTTGATCTGCACGCGGTCCGGCGCGCTGAAGCGGAGCACGGAGAGGCGGAACTCCGTCTTGCGCACGCGCGCATCGATCCGCAGCGGCGCGGCGGCGGGCTGGCGCCGCTCGTCGAACCGCACCTCGGAGACGAAGACCGGCGGGCAGAGGACGTCGGTGCTGACGGTGGCGGGATCGAACATGAGCACGCCCTTGCGGGTGGCGAACCAGAGCCGGCCCGCGTGGTCCTTCCACGTCGACGGCTTGAACATGCCGAGGCAGGTGAGGCCCGCGATGCTGTCGTCGCGGCCGACGAGGATGGCCTGCACGTGGTCGATCCTGCCCTCGCGGAGCTGGGTCAGGGCCTCGTCGCTCACGCTGAAGATGCCGGCGCTGGAGCCGAACCAGAAACGGCCCGTATCGTCGCGGATGATATCCGTGATCCGGTCGTCCGGCAGGCCGTGGCGCGTGTCGAAGCGGCGGAAGTCTCCTCCGGCGAGGACGCCGAGTCCGCCGCGGCCGGTGCCGATCCAGGCGACGGTGTCCGACTCGAAGCAGATCGCCTGGACCGGGCCCAGCGCGTCGGCGGCGCCAAGGGCGACCGGCGTGAACCGCTCGCCGTCGGTGCGGAAGACCTTGCCGTCGGCCGTGCCGACCCAGAGGCGGCCGGACGGATCCTCGCTCAGGCAGCGCACCTCCTGGCCGGTCAGTCCCTCCTCCGGGCCGAACGTCGTCAACCGCCCGTCGCGGATCCGGCCGACGCGGTTGGGGTCCAGCGCGAACCAGTAATCGCGGTTGCGGGCCACGCAGGCGGCGCGCACGAGCTTGAGCGGGGGCAGGCCGTCCAGGCGGAGGAGCCGGTCCTGCGCCGGGTCGACCTTGAACAGTCCGATGCCGCTCGTGACCCAGAGCCGGCCCTCGCCGTCGGGCAGGACCGACATGGCGTTGAACTGCCTCCAGCCCGGTTTCCCGGCGAGGATCTCGATCCGGTCGTCCTTGAACCGGGCCACGCAGCCGTCGCGGTTGCCGAACCAGATCGTGCCCTGCGGATCCTCGCAGACGGTGTAGCTGAAGTTGTCGAGCAGGCCGGAGGTCTTGTCGAAGAGGCGGAAATTGCGCAGGCGGAGCCGGTCGAGCCCGCCGCCGTTGGTGCCGACCCAGAGATCGCCCTCGCTGTCCTCGCAGAGGGCGCGCACGTCCTCGCTGGAGGTGGGCACGGCGCAGAGGCGGCCGTGCGCGAGGACGAACAATCCCTGCGAGCGGGTGCCGATCCAGAGCGCGCCGGTGCGGTCCTCGAACAGGGTGCGGATGTAGTGCGCGCCGGCGAGGGGCGGGACGGGCACGCCGGCGTCGAGCCGGCCGTCAACCAACTTGTGGATACGGTCGGGCGTGACGATCCACGGTCCGCCGCGCCGGCTCGAGCCGATCCGCAGCTCCGCGCCGCCGGCGTCCGCCGCGCTCCGCGTCACGCGGCCGTTTTCGTAGCATCCGAGGAAGCCGCCGCTGGCGATCCAGAGCCGGCGGTCGCCGTCGGTCGCGAAATAGGCGATCGGCCGGTTGCTGCCGAGGTCCGCCACCGGGATCTCGTCGGTTTTCCCCGCGTGGATGCGCAGGAGGGTGCGGTCCTCGCAACTCGCCCACAGCGTGCCGTCGGCCTCGGCGAAGAGCGTGTTGACGACGCGGTCGCGGGCGAGGGGCAGGCGGTCCCACCGGCCGGCGCGGAAGGCGAGGAGACCGCCGTCGTCCGGCGCGCAGACGAGGCCGAGGCCGGCGGGCTCGGCGAGGGCCAGCACGCTGGGCGAGGCTGCGTTTTCGCGCAGCGAGTCGGCGAAGTTCTCGAAGTGCACGCTGTCGAACCGCGCGAGCCCGTCGGCGGTGGCGACCCAGAGATAGCCCTGCGCATCCTGATGCACGCGCGCGATCTCGTCGTGCGGCAGGCCGTCGGCCTCGTGCCACTCGCGCAGCGAATAGTCGGCCGACACCGGCACCGCGGGCGCCGGGGCGCCGGCGAGGACGGCGGCACCCGCGACGAACGCCGCGCCCGCGGCGAGGCGCGCGAGGGCGGCGATTGTCATTTGAAACGGGATACGGAGGGGCACGGACGGGCGGCGGGGTGGGGTGGGTCCGGAAATCCGGGGAAGGCGGCGGCGTTTCCTGGTTCGGAGCTAGGCACAAGTGCGCGCATGAGGCACGCGAATCCCGCGCGCTCCGCCGCCGGAGGTGTCGTCATTTTAGATGACAAGACGCGGCCGGCCGGACCGGCTAGGATGGACCGGCCTTTCAGGTTCCCCGCCTGGTCCGGCTTTCGTCTACCCCTCCCCGTCTTCTCATGAAATTGCTTTCCTCGGTGGCGGCGCGTCCGTGCGCCTTCGTTCAGCGGCTTTGCGCCGGCGCGGTCCGGCTCCTCCGGCCGGCCTCGTTTTTCCACTGGTCGGTGCTCGCGCTGGTGCTGGGAGCGATGGCGACGACCCGCCTCTCCGCCGACGGTCGCGTCACATGGTCCTCGTATCTTGCCGGCAACCGCGTGAGCGCGGACGCCGCGACCTTCGATCCGGCCACGGCGACCTACACGTTCACCATCCCGGCGACGACGTGGTATAGCTTCGTCGCGACCGATTTCATCCCGGTGACGCTGGCGGTGCCGGCCTCGGGTTCGAATTATCTCACCGTCGGATTCACGATGAGCGCGTCGGGCGCGTTCAGCACCGGCACGCAGGGCGAGCGCCGGTTCTTCATGGGGCTTTTCAACACCAACGGCACCGCGCCCGGCGCCACGGGCAACTTCACCGACGACTACGGCGTGTGGACCGACGTGCGGCCGAACACGACGCTCGCGTCCGTCAGCGGCGAGGGTTTCGCCGCGCTCCAGCCGGTGGCCACGCCGGCCGCGGCTTCCACCGCCCCGGTCAATCTCCTGAGCAACGTCAACTCGCCCACGCAGCTGAGCGGCACGACCAAGATCATCGCGGGCACCAACGGCGGCGCCGGCACGCTCACGGACGGACAGCTGATCGACGCGCGCCTGCGCATCGCCGCGAGCAGCACCGGCGGCGTCTCGCTCGGCAGCGGCGTCACCAGCACGACCGCGGGCGCGCTCTACATCGATCACAACACCAACGTCGGCGACGCCGCCAACTCCACGCTCTACGTCGGCATCAAGACCAGCGCCTCGAGCACCGGCACGCTCTCGGGCCCGATCACGTTCAACGAATTCGGCTTCAGCTTCAACAACACCACCGCGAGCCCGGTCACGTTCACGCTCAGCGCGCTCGACCTGCACGGCGTGCCCTATTTCACGCCCGGCACCGGCCAGCCGCCCGCCAGCCTCACGGTCTCGGCCGGCGACACCGCCACGCTCTCGGTCTCCGTCGTCGGCAGCGCGCTCACCTACCAGTGGCAGGCGAGCCCCGACAATGGCACGTTCACCGCCATCGACTCCGGCGCCAACGCCTCGGCCGCGACGGCCTCGTTGTCCCTCGCCGACGCGCAGACCGCCAGCCAGGGCTACTATCGCGTCGTGGTCGGCAATGCCGCCGGCTCGGTCACCAGCACGGCCTGCCAGCTCACCGTCTCCTCCAGCGCCCAGCCCCCGGCCATCCTGACCGATCCGCAGTCCGCGACGATCCTCGTCGGCGGCACCAACACGTTCATCGTCTCCGCCAGCGGCTCGGCGCCGTTGTCCTATCAATGGAGCGTGAGCACCGACAGCGGCGCGCACTACGCCGACCTCTCCGGCGCCACCAGCCTCAGCTACACGGTGACCGGCGCCCGGCTGGCGGACGCCGCCCTTTACCGCGTCACCGTGAGCAATTCCGCGGGCAGCGCGACCAGCAATGCCGCGACCCTCACCGTCAACCAGGCTCCGGTCTTCACCACGCAGCCGACGGGCGCGAACCTCAGCCCCGGCGACGCGCTCACGCTCACCGCGGAGGCGGCCGTGGGCACGCCGGCCCCGGCTTACCAATGGAAGCGCAACGGCGTCTCGCTCGCCGGCGCGACCGGCGCCAGCTACACCATCGCCAGCGCGACCGGCGCCGACGGCGGCAACTACACCGTCGTCGCCACCAACGCCGCCGGCACGGCCACGAGCGCGACCGCGGTCGTCAACGTGCGCTCCGCCTCGCTTGCCCCCGCGTCCCTGCTGCCCGCCGCCGGCGCGGACGGGGTCTTCCCCGACCAGCCGCTCACGCTCACGTTCAACGAGGACATCGCGGCCGGTCTTTCCGGCGCGATCCGGATCTACGACGCCGCCAGCCCCGGCACGCCGGTGGACACGATCGACTTCACCGCCGCCGCGGCGCGGCTCTCGAGCGCCTCGCAGCTGCCGCTGCCGGTCCAGAGCCAGACGATCGGCGGACAGGCCGGCCTGAACTACTACCCGGTGCTCATCTCGGGCGCCACGCTCACGATCCGCCCGCGCAACGGCACGCTCGCCTACGGCCGGACGTATTACGTGACGATCGACGAAGGCGCGATTCTCGACGGCACCGGCGCCGCCTTCGCGGGCTTCAGCGACAGCGGCACCTGGAGCTTCACGACCAAGGCCGCGGGCCCGGCGCCTGGCGCGACCCGCCTCACCGTCGCGAACGACGGCACCGGCGACTTCTACACGGTGCAGGCCGCGCTGGACTTCATCCCCGCCGCCAACACCACGCCGACCACGATCTACATCAGGAACGGCACCTACTACGAAATCGTTTCCTGGACCGCCAAGAGCAACCTCACTTTCCTCGGCCAGAGCCGCGCCGGCGTGATCGTCGGCTATCCCAACAACAACAACTTCAACCCGACCGGCACCGCCTGGCGCGCCGCGTTCAGCTGCCGCGGCGGCAGCACCGGCACGGTCCTCGCCAACCTCACGCTGAAGAACTTCACGCCGAAGACCGGCTCCCAGGCCGAGGTGATCTACCTCAGCGGCTCGGCGACCGACATGCACGCGGTCCTCGCGCAGGTGAACCTGTCCAGCTACCAGGACACGCTGCTCATCAACGGCCAGGCCTACCTCCAGGACTGCTGCATCGAGGGCGACACCGACTTCATGTGGGGCTCCGGCCCGGTCTTCTTCCGCCACTGCGAACTGCGCGCCCGCAGTATCCAGAGTTATTACACGCAGGTGCGCAATCCCGCCGGCAACCACGGCTTCGTCTACGCGGACTGCACGTTCAGCGCGGCCGACGCCGACAGCCAGAACCCGGCCAATCCCGTCAGCGGCTGCTATCTCGGACGCCTCGACCAGAACGCGAATCCGCACACCGAGGTCGTCCTGCTCGACTGCCTGCTCGGCGAGCACATCCTTCCCGTCGCGTGGAACGCCAACGGCCAGTCCACGCCCGCCGGCACGGCGCTGACGAACTGCGCCGAATACAACAGCCGCAGGATTGCCGACGGCGCGCTCGCCGACGTCTCCGGCCGCGTCTCGTGGTCCTATCAATGGACGTCGCCGGCCGACGACGCCCAGATCGCCAATTACCGCTCCGCCGCCTACGTGCTCGGCGGCGTCTGGGACCCTGCGCTGGCCCCGATCGTCACAGCCCAACCCGCGGGCGCCACGCTTACGGCCGGCGCGCCCGCGTCGCTCACCGTGGGCGTCGCCGCCATCCCGGAGCCGACGTATCAATGGAAGAAGAACGGTGTCGCGATCGCCGGCGCCACGGGCGCGACCTACGCCCTCGCGAGCGCCGTCAGCGGCGACTCCGGCAGCTACACGGTCGAGGTGACCAACAGCGCCGGCTCCGTCACCAGCGAGGCCGCCACGCTCACGGTCCAGGGCGCGCCGACCATCACCGTCCAGCCCGCGGCCTACCAGGCGGTGGCGGCGGGGCAGTCGGTGACCTTCTCCGTCGGCGCGGCCGACAGCGGTGACGTGACGTATCAATGGCAGAAGGACGGCGTCGACCTCGTCGGCGCGACCGGCGCCACGCTGACGATCGCCGCGCCGCGGGCGGCGGACTCCGGCGTCTACACCGTGATCGTGACCGGCGCCTACGGCTCGACGACGAGCGGCGCCGGCCGTCTCACGGTGGCCGCGTCCGGCGGCCTGACCTGGCAGTCCTACGATCAGAGTGGCAACCGCGTCAGCGCCGACGCCGCGGTCTTCGATCCCGTCACCGCCACCTACACGCTCACCATCCCGGCCAACACCGCTTATACGTTCGTCACTGGCAGCTTCGTCCCGCTCGTGCTGAGCAAGCCGGCCAGCGGATACAATTATGTGCCGGTGTCGTTCACCCTGCTCGCCTCGGGCGGCTACGGCACCAACGGCTCGCTGCAGTATCACTACACCGGATTCGGCCTCTTCAACGACGGCGGCACCGCGGCCGGGGCGACCGGAAGCTTCACCGACGACAAGGGCCTCTGGATCGAGCTCTACCAGCAGAGCGGCGCGGTGAAGATGAAGCCGCAGAGCGTCACCAGCGCCACGCCCAACTGCCCGGCCGGCCTGATGGCGCTCAACATCGACTCGCCCTACGGCATGGGCACCGGCACCGGCGGCAACCTCGGCACGATCGACGACGGCAAGCTCGTGGACCTGATCGTCCGGCCCGCCGCCGCCGCGTCCGGCACCGTCTCCCTCGGCTCCTCCTCGAGCACGGTCGCGGCCAGCGGCGGCGTCATCCTCGACCACGAGACCGCCGGCACCGCCGTCAACCGCCGCGTCTACAGCAGCGGCTCGTCCGGCCTTTCCGTCGCGAGCGCGTCGATCACGTTCAACGAATTCGGCTACCAGTTCGACAACGGCTCCGCGTCCGACGTCACGATCCAGCTGGGTAACTTCGCCGGCTTCACGGCGGTGCCGTATTTCACCACGCAGCCGCAGGCCCACGCCACGGTCTCCGTCGGCGACAGCCTCACGCTCACCGCCGTGGCCGCCGGCGGCGCGACCACGTATCAATGGGAGATCAGCACCGACGGCGGCGCGCACTTCGCCGCCATCGACCCGGCGGGCAACGCCAGCGCCGCCACCGCCGCGCTCACGCTCGGCGGCATCCAGCCCTCCGACGCGGCCGTCTACCGTCTGGTCGCGGCCAACGCCGCCGGTTCCGTCGCGAGCGTGCCCACCGTGCTCGAGGTTTCGACGTCCTCCTTCGCCCCCGTCATCGAACTCCAGCCGGCGGGCGCCACGAAACTCGCCGGCTCCGCCTTCAGCCTGCGCGTCACCGCCAGCGCCTCGGCGCCCGTGACGTATCAGTGGAAGAAAGACGGGGTCGACGTGCCCGGCGCCACGTCCGCCACGCTGGGCTTCGCCGCGCTGACCCCGGCCGACGCCGGCAGCTACACGGTTGTCGTCACGAACGGCCTCGGATCGGTGACCAGCGGCGCCGCGACCCTGGTCGTCCAGTATGTGCCCGTGGTCACCGCGCCGCCGGCCGGCGCGACGGTCGGCCTCGGCGCTTCGGTCACGCTGTCCGTCACGGTCGACGCGCTCCCGGCCGCGACGTATCAATGGAAGCGCAACGGCGTCGTCATCGCCGGCGCCACGTCCGCCACCTACACGATCGCGAGCGCCGCGGCCGCCGATGCGGGCAACTACACCGTCACCGTGACCAACCTCGCCGGCAGCGTCACCAGCGCGTCCGCCGCGGTCAACGTCCTCTCGACCGCGCTGACCCTGACCGGCAGCAGCACGCTCTCCGCGGGCGGCGGCGCGTATCCGGAATCGCCGATCACGCTCGCCTTCAACCAGGCCGTCACCGCCGGCATCGCGGGCAAGATCCGGATCTACGACGCCGCCAGTCCCGGCACGCCGGTCGACACGATCGATTTCGCCGCCGCCGCGCCGCGCACCGCGACCGCCGCGCTGCTCGCGCTGCCGACGAAGACCCAGACCATCGGCACGCTCGCCGGCTTCACCTATTATCCAGTCACGATCTCCGGCAGCACCGCCACGATTCATCCGGCCAACGGCGCGCTCACCTACGGCAAATCCTATTACGTGACGATCGACGCCGGCGTCTTCCTCGACGCGAGCGGGCTCGCCTTCGCCGGTGTGAGCGACGGCGCCACGATCGCGTTCTCGACCAAGGCCTCCGCGCCGCTCGCCGGCACCTCGCTGCTCACCGTCGCCCAGGACGGCACCGGCGACTTCTGCACCCTCCAGGCCGCGCTCGACTGGGTGCCCGCCGGCAACGTCACGCCGACCACCATCACCCTCAAGGACGGCACCTACTACGAGATCGTCTACTGGACGGCGAAGAACGCCCTCACGATCGTCGGCGAGAGCCGCGCCGGCACGATCGTCGGCTATCCCAACAACAACACCCTGAACCCGCAGGGCACCAACGGCCGCGCCGCCTTCGAGGGCCGCAACAGCACCGGCACCGTCCTCGCCAACCTCACGGTGAAGAACTTCACTCCCTACGGTGGCACGCAGGCCGAGGCGCTCTACTTCAACAACGCCGACACCGCCCAGACCACCATCGTCGGCGTCAACCTCTCCAGCTTCCAGGACACCCTCAACGTCAACGGTCCGACCTACATCAGCGACAGCTACATCGAGGGCGACACCGACTTCATGTGGGGCAACGGCCCCGTCTTCTTCTCCAACTGCGAGTTGAAGATGCTCCACTCGTCGACCTACTACACCCAGGTCCGCAATCCCGCGACGAACCACGGCTTCGTCTACCTCCACTGTCTCTTCAGTGCGGATACCGGCGTCACCGGCTCCTATCTCGGCCGCCTCAACCAGAACGCCCCCGCCTACACCGAGGTCGTCCTGCTCGACTGCCGCGAGGCCGACACGACGCTCAACGCCCTCGCCTGGGATCCCAACGGGATCACCGATCGCAGCAATTCGCTCTGCGTCGAATACAACCCGACGAAGCAGGGCGACGGTTCCGCCGTCACCGTCACCGGCCGCGTCGCCTGGTCCTATCAGTGGACTTCGCCGGCCAACGACGCGCAGATCGCCAACTACGGCAATCCGTATTGGGTGCTCAACACCCAGAAGGACGGCAGCGCCAAAGCGACGCCCACGACTTGGACGCCCGCGCTCGCGCCGATGATCGTCGCGCAGCCGGTCGCGACCTCGGCGAACGCCGGCGACGCCGTCACCCTCTCGGTCGGCGCCATCGGCGTGCCTTCCGCGCTGACCTACCAGTGGCGGAAGGACGGCGTCGACCTCCCCGGCGCGACCGGCACCAGCTATGTGCTCGCCAGCGCCGCCGGCCACGACCGCGGCACCTACACCGTCGCCGTCACCAACACCGCCGGCACGACCCTGAGCGCCTCCGTCGCGCTCACCGTGCACGATGCCTTCTCCACGTTCATCGCCGGCCACGGGCTCGATGCGACCACCGGCGCGATCGGCGCCGACCCCGATGGCGACGGTCTCGCCAACCTGCTCGAGTTTGTCCTCGGCGGCGATCCGACCACGGCCGACCGGAGCATCCTGCCGACCTCGTCCGCGACGACGGTGGGCGGCCATCCCGCGCTGGTCTTCGACTACACCGTCGACACGACCGCGACGGCCGTCGTCGCCGTCACCGTCGAATATTCCACCGACCTGGCGAACTGGACCACCGCGGTCGACGGCCAGGACGGCGTCGTCATCGCCACGACCGCGCTCGGCGGCACGGCGCAGCACGTGACCGTGACGCTCCCCACCTCCGGGACGAAGCTCTTCGCCCGCCTGCACCTCAACTACTAATCCGCCCCATGCAGACCTCGCTCCTCCGGCTCCTTCTGCCGGTTTGCCTCGGACTGACCGCCGTCCACGCGGCCACGCAGACTTCCGACATCCAGGGTTTCATCCAGACCACGGCTCCCGCCGGCACCGACACGCTCGTGTCTCCGGTTTTTGGACGCGCCGCCGTCTGGGCCGGCGCGGCCCAGGGCGTCGCGGGCAACTGGCTCACCGTGGCCGGCGCCCCCGCCTGGACCGCCGACCGCTACGCCCCCGCCGCGGACACGTATTACGTCCGCGTCCTCGGCGGCGCGCTGCAGGGCCAGTTCCTCACGGTCGCGTCCAACACCGCCGCGGCCCTGCTCGTCGATTCCGGCGGACTGGATCTGGGCCGGATCGCGGCGGGCGACCGGCTCGAACTCGTCCCGTATTGGACGCTCGGCACGCTCTATCCGGCCAGCCGCGCGGGCGTCAGTTTCATCGCGTCGACCTCGAGTCTCGCGCGCCAGACCGAGCTTTTCTTCTACGATGCGTCCGGCACCGGCATCAATCGCGCGCCCGCGGCCAGCTATTATTTCTACAACGGCGCCTGGCGCAGGGTCGGCAGCCCGGTGACGTCGTCGTTCAACGCCGTCATCGTGCCGCCCGATGCATATTTCCTGCACCGCAACAAGGCGGCGGCGACCACGCTCACCCAGCTCGGGCGCGTGCATCCGGGCAAGCTCGCCACGCTGCTCGAGACGCGGCCCGGTTCGGCCCAGGACAACTTCGTCGCGGTCGCCTGGCCGCTCGGCCTCACGCTGCGCCAGACCGGCCTGGCCGGCAGCGCCGGTTTCGCCGCCAGCGCGTCCGCCCTCGCGCGGACCGACGAGCTGTATGTCTACGATTCCGCGCAGACCGGCACCAACCGGGCGCCCGGCGCGACCTACTATTATTACAACGGCGGCTGGCGCAAAGTCGGCGTCTCCGCCGCGACCGATTTCAGCGACGGCGTGGTGCTCGCGGCCGGGGGCGGCTTCGTCGTGCGCCGGGCCGCGGGCGGAACCACCGGTGCCTGGATTTTTGATACCAACCTCTAACCTCGACCTCCTGTGAAACGAATCACGCTTCTCCTCCTCTGCCTCCTCACCGGCCTCGGCACCGCGCGGGCCCAGACCGTGGCCGGCACGGTCACCCTCACGTTCGACCTCGGCCTCCTGACCGACGCCCAGGGCGGCCTGCTGTCCGACGGCTCGCTCGTGCAGATCCTGGCGAACTACGACGGCACGACGCTCGCCGCGCCGACCGCCGGCGATTTCCTCGGCGGCGACACCTCGGCCGCGGTGCTCTGGCAGGGCGCATTCGACAGCTCCACGACCGGGATCGACGGCGCCATGACGGTTTTCCTGTCGAACCTCACCCTCTATGCCGACGGCACCACGGGCAACTATCTCACCGCCGGCGCCACCCTGTTCGTGCGCTGGTATCCCGCGCTCACCGCGGCCGACTCCGCTCCCGGCGTCACGACGTTCGGGCAGTATGGATACTCGATGCTCAGCGGCGCGACCCTCGACGCGACGTGGGTCGTGCCCTCGGCCGGCTCCGCCGTGAGCTATGCGCTGCTGACGCTGAGCGTCGGCGGCAGCCTGGATGAGAGTGCCGGGCAGGCGGTCTACACGACCAGCGCCATCCCCGAGCCCTCGACCGCGGCGGCGCTGTGCGGTCTCGCCGGTCTCGGGCTCGCCCTGCGGCTGCGTCGGAAGGCGCCGCAGCCCGCCCGGGCCTGATGTTCCGCCGGCCGAGGCGAACCCGTCTCGCAGCCGGTCCACGCATTTTGTCCCTTGTCATCCGGGCCGTCGGCTTGGCGCGGGATTCTGCGTTTTCCTTTTCCCGCCTCCGGCGGGAGCTACGACAGCCAACCCCACAAAACAACCCCCGACAACCCCATGACATCCCACATCGGCCACCGGCTGGCCCGCATCGCCGGTCTCGGCGCCACCGTCCTCCTCGGCGCCGGCGCACTCCGCGCGGACATCGTCTCCACGATCCAGAACGCCGCTTCCGGCACCACGATCAACGTCTCCGGCACGTATTCGGTCACGACCCGCATCAACGTCCCCAGCGGCGTCAAGGTCGTCGGCCCGGCCACGTTCAACTTCAACGGCGCGAGCGCCGGCTTTGTCCCGGGCAGCAACACCCGGCTCGACCAGCTCACGGTCACCAACGTCAACGGCGTCGGTATCTACATTTATGGGACGTCCGGCAGCGTCATCAACTCCTGCATCGCCACCGGCAACAAGAACACCGGCATCCAGATCCAGGGCTCGGGCGCGAAGAACAACACCATCCAATACTGCCAGTCCTACAGCAACGTCGACACCGCGACCTCCGGACAGAATGCGGACGGCTTCGCCTGCAAGTTCTCCACCGGCAGCGGCAACGTGTTCAAGAACTGCCTCGGCCACCACAACTCCGACGACGGCTGGGATTTCTGGCAGGCCGGCGCGGCGGTCACCGTGACGAGCTGCCAGGCCTACAACAACGGCTCGCTCTCGCAGGGCAACGGCAACGGCTTCAAGATGGGCAGCTCCGGCATGAACCTCGTCCATGTCATGACCAGCTGCAAAGCCTACTCCAACAGCGGCACCACCGGCTGCGGTTTCACCCAGAACGGCAACACCGGCGCCACGAAAATCATCGGCTGCTCGAGCTACAGCAACAAGAGCAAGGACGTGCTCACGAACTGCGTGCTCAGCGGCGGCAGCTCGATGCAGTTGTAAGGACGCTTTCGCGGACTCCGCGGCTTTGGATGAGACGGAGTCCCGAGTCGGAACCGGCCCGTGCAGGGCCGGTTCCTTTTTCCTCCGGCGTCGCGCACCGCCTGTGCCGCGCCTTGTTTCCCGGACCATGACAAAAGATCCCGCCTCCCGGCGGACGCCGCCGGCGCCGGCCGGCCGTGCCGCGCTGCTCGCTGCGATCGCTGTCGCCGCCTTTTTCTTCGGCCGCTGGTCGGTTTCTTCCGTCGCGGTTTCCCCGCCGCCCGCGAACGCCGTCCGCCCGCCCGCGGCGACCGCCGTGCCGCCGGCGGTCGCGCCCGATCAAAGCGCCGCGACCTCGTCGGCCCTGGCGATGCCGGACCGTTGGGATGAGGCGGACTGGATCCGGGTGAGCTCGCAACCCGGTTCGCCGGACCGCACCGCCCGGCTGGCGGCTTGGCTCGAAACGCTGGCGCGCACCGATCCGGCCCGCGCGCTGGCCCTGGCCGGGGCCGAGAAGAATCTCATCGTGCGCGCCTCGCTGCTCGATGCCGCGCTCCGCGGCTGGGCGGACGTCGCGCCGGCCGACGCCGCGCAATGGGCGCTCGCGCTCGGCGATCCGGCGGGACGCGGGCATGTGTTGGAAACGATCTTCTCCCGCGCCGCGGCGCAGGCGCCCGCGGAGGCGGTGCGGCTGGGCCGGACGGTTTTGCAGCAGGATCCCGGCGGCGCCACCGGCCATGCCTGCGCGCTCGCCCGCGCGCTTTGCTCCGCTGGACAGTTCGAACTTGCCGCGCAATTCGCCGCGTCGCCGGGCGAACTCGGCGTCGTCGGACGCTCGATCCTGCTGGCGCAGACCTATGCGGCGTGGTCGCAGCTCCAGCCGGATGCCGCCGCGGCCGCCGCGACGGCGCTGTCCGATCCGGCGCTGCGCACCGATGCGCTCGCGGCCGTCGTGAGCGGCTGGGGCCAGGCCGATCCGGCCGGGTTGACGCGCTTCGCCGCCCGGCTCCCGGCCGGTCCCGACCGCGTTCCCTTGCTCGGACAGGCGTTGCGCCAGTGGGCCAACGTCGATCCGCCGGCCGCCACCGCCTGGGTGACCGGACACGAGGCGGGGCTGGGCGCCGACGAAGATGTCGCCGCCCTCGTGAGCGCCGGCGGTTTTCTCCCGCCCGAAGTGGCGGCGGAGTGGGCCGACGGCATCGCCAATCCGGCGCTGCGCTCGCAGGCCGTGCTGCATCTGCTGCGCGACTGGGCGCTCACCGCACCCGCCGAGGCGAAGCGCTATTTCGAGCGGACGACCGCGCTGGGCGAGGCGGATCGCCGGCAGGCCGCGGAGTGGTTCACGGCGCCGACGGATCGCTAGGCGGTGCATCGGCCGGCACGTCGCGGACCTCGAGCAGCTCGATCTCGAAGCAAAGCGCCGAGCCCGCGGGAATCCCGCCGGTGGCCGTGTCGCCGTAGGCGAGCTCGGGCGGGAGATAAAGCCGGATGACGCCGCCCGGCGCGATCAACGGCAGGCCCTCACGCCAGCCCTTCATCACGCCGGCGAGATCGACGTCGAGCGGTCCCAACGCGGGATCGGTGCGGTCGAACACCGTGCCGTCGATCAGGCGACCGACGTAGTTGACGCGCACGCGCTGATCGGCCCGCGGCGGCGTGCCGGCGCCCGGTTGCACGATCTCGTAGCACAGGCCGTCCGGCCGGCGCGCGACGCCGGGCCGCGCGGAGAGCGTTGCGAAGAACGCCGCCGTTTCGTCCCGGCGTTTCTGGCGCACGGCCTCGCGAAACGCCTCCTGCCGGCCGGCCACGAAGTGTGCGACCTCTGGATACAAGGCCTTTTCGTCGAAGCGGGCGGGACGGCCGGCGAGCGCGTCCGCGAGCCCGCGCTCGACGGCGGCGAGTTCGCCGGCGCCCAGCCGGGCCGGCAGGACGCCGCGTTCCTGGGCGACGATCCAGCCCCAGGTCTCGAGAATCTGCCCGGGCGTGAAGCCGGCCGGCGGCGGAGGCGGCGGCACGGGCGCGGAGGGCGGGGGCGGCTCCGACGGCGGCGTGGGTTTGATCGCGAGCAGTTCGAGTTCGGAGACGACGATCGAGGCGGGCGGGATGCCGAGCTTGAGCGCATCGTCGTCGTTGAACGAGAGCGCGGGCGGGAGATGCAGCCGGATTTTTCCGCCCACGCCGATCAAGCGCAGGCCTTCCGCCCAGCCGGGCACGATGCGGTCCAGCGCCACGTCGACCGGTCCCATCTGCGCGGTGCTGTCGAATTCCGTGCCGTCGGCCAGCCGCGCCTCATAGCGCACGGTCGCGGTGTCGGAAAGCGACGGCCGGGGGCCGGCGCCGGGGCTCAGGATTTCGTAGGCGAGGCCGCTGGGGAGCACGGTGACACCGGGACGCGCCGCGAGCGCGGCGAAATAGGCGGGGGCGGCGGCGAGGTTCTGCTTGCGCTGCGCCGCGCGGACGGCGGTCCGGTGCGTCTCCACGAACTGCGTGACGTCGGAGTAGATCTTGTCGAGGTCGTGCGGCGCGGGCTGTTGTCGCGCGCCGAGGTCGAGTCCGCGCACAAACGCCGCGCACTCGGTTTCCGTCAGGCCGAAGGCGGCCGCATCGCTCTCCCGCGCGATGATCCGGCCCCACGCTTCGAGGATCGTCGCGGATGCGGTCCCGGCGGGAGTCACGTGGGCGTGGCTCGGTTCGTCGCCGGCGCGGGCGTCGGGGCTGAGGAAAGCGAGCAGGCACGCCGCGGCGGCGCCGGGCGCGAAGGAAGACAGTCTCATGCGGGGTGGACGAGGGCGTTGGGGTAAAAATCGGACGGGAAAAAACGACGCGCCCGAACGAAGCCGAGATTGCGCGGTCGCGGCCGCGGCGTCGAGTGCGGCGCCGCGTCAGGCGCGACGATCGCGGGCGAGCCGCGTTATGGCGCGCATCACGACGGACACTGTTTCGGCGGAGGCTGTGTCTGGTCTGGCGTCGGTGGGCGGGCGACGTATCCTGTCTTCGTGAACCGAGTCTGCGATCAGCGCATCCGCTTCTCGTGGTGTCCGGCCGCCACGAGCCTCACCGACCGCCGGTGGCGTCGATGAGCGAGCCCGCCGATGACGCCGGAGAAGCGCCTGCGCCGACGGAGCGCGGCGGGACGCGGCGCCGGCGTGCCCCGCGCGCCGAACCGAGCCTGCTGATCGGCGACAGCGAGGCGATCCGCCGCGTGGCGCGGATGGCGGAGGACGTGGCGCGCAGCAACGTGACGGTGCTGATCCAGGGCGAGAGCGGCACGGGCAAGGAACTCGTGGCGCGAATCATCCACGAACACAGCGCGCGCGCCGAGAAGCCGTTCATCTTCGTGAATTGCGCGGCGCTGCCCGAGCAGCTCGTCGAAGCCGAACTCTTCGGGCACACGAAAGGCGCATTCACGGACGCGCGCGCCGACAAGCCGGGCCGCTTCACGCTCGCGGACGGCGGCACGCTCTTTCTCGACGAGATCGGCGACCTGCCGCCGAAAGGGCAGGGCGACCTGCTGCGCGTGCTCGAGGACGGCGCGTTCCGGACGGTCGGCGGCACGGAGCTCGTGCATGTCGACGTGCGCATCGTCGCGGCCACGAATCAAAAGCTCGATGCGGCGGTGGCCGCGGGAAAGTTTCGCGAGGACCTGTTCTATCGGCTGCACGTGATCCCGATCGAGATCCCGCCGCTGCGCGACCGGCCCGACGACGTGCCGGTGCTCGTGGAGATGTTTCTCGCGCATTTCGGCATGAAGCATCAGCTCCGGGGCAAGCATCTTTCGGCGGAGGCGCTGCGGCTTTTCCAGCGCTTTGCCTGGCCGGGAAACGTGCGCCAGCTGCGCAACATCGTCGAACGACTCGTGATCACCTGTCCGCGGGCGACGATCGAGGTGGACGATCTGCCGGACTACATGAAAACCACGGGCGCGGCCGCGCCGGAATTCACGCTCCGGCCGGGCACGACGCTGGCGGAGGCCGAGCGCATCCTTATCGAGCAGACGCTCCGGCATGTGACCTCCAATCGCGAAGCGGCGGCAAAACAGCTCGGGATCAGCCGGCGGGCGCTGCAATACAAGCTCAAGCATTACGGGCTGTTGGATCAGCCCTGAACTCCAGCCGGCCCGAGGTGAGAGCTGGATCGAAATGGCTCCCCATAACCATTATTTGCACGCGGTTTGAATGAAGTGTGCATAAAATGCACGCGTTGGGCCGTGGCCTTCGCGGCGATGTCGCGCCGGAGTGAGTTCGCGGAGGCGATCTGCATCGGATCGGTTTTGGCCACAGGCAGTAACGAGCGGCGGCGAGGGGGCGGCATGGTCGATGCGTTGAAAGGATTTACCCGGTTTCCGGGTGTTCAGAAATTCATCATCATCATCATTCCATCATGAATCCCGATCTTAATCAGGCTGGCGCCACTCCGGCGCCGGCGAGCACGCCGACCGCTCCCGCCTCCTCCGCTCCGGCCTACAAGCCCCAGCAGGGCAAGCAACGCTTCGGCAAGGGTAACAAGCAACGTCCGGTGCCGACGGCCCCGACCGCTGCGCCGACTGCGAAACCGTAAGTTTGCTTCTGTCGCGCGCCCGGATCGAATCCGGGTATTGCGCGCGGTGATCGATCACGGCGGCATGCGCACGGGCGGATGCCGCCGTTTTTGCGTTGCGATGGCGGAAGGCGATGAAGTGCAAGGAAGTGCAAGGTGGCTGCGGGGCGTGCATTAACTGCACAAAAAACGGGCCGGAATCGACCGGAACGAGGCTTGTCGCCCTCGAATCTATTTTAAAAACTTTTCTCGCAAGGGGATAAATCTCGAGCGGACCCGCCGGCACGTGCCTTGCGTAAGTCAGGGCATGAATCCTTACATCGAAAATCTGGCTGCCCTCCAGCAGCTGATCGAGAGTGCGCCGGCCCCGACGGCCAAGCAGCAGCAGGCCATGCAGGCTTTGCGCGCGAAAGTGCCCGCTCCGATCCTCGCGCATTTCGATCGCAACGTCGCCAAGGGCCGCAAGGGCGTGGCGCTGGTCCGCCACGGGGTTTGCTCGGGCTGCCACCTGAAGGTGGCCGTCGGCACGGTGGCCACGCTGGAAAACACGCCGCATCTCGTGCTGTGCGAGAACTGCGGCAGCTATCTGCATCTCGCGCTCGACGAGCCGATTTTCTCCGGCGCCGACGCCTCGGGATCGTCCAACGTCACCGTGCGCAAGATCGCGCACCGCGCCGCGAAGCCGGTGACGCCCGCGCTCGTGTCCGCCTGACGGCGGTGCGTTGTCGCTGTTAATCGAATACCGGAAGCGCGGTGTGGCGCCGGATGGCGTCCGCGTGCTCTGGCACTCCGCACCGGGCGCGAGGCGAGAAGCGCGGAACTACGGTTGATTTCCGCGGCCGCCGGCGAGGCGGCCCGGAGGCGGTTGTTCGTCCGCGAGAGGACCGGAGAGTTCGGCCCGCAGCAGGTCGACCAGCGCGGGATCCCTGTATCCATAATCGTCGGGCACCCGCAGCACGATCACGCGTTTCCCGGCCAGCTGGTCGCCGAAACGCTCGCGCAGCCGGTCGGCGTGCTTCCGCTCCATGCAGAAGATCAGATCGGCCCAGCCGACGTGACCGGCCGTGAGCTTGATGCGTGCGCCGGCCTCGGTGCCGGCGGAGCGCGCCTCGTAACGCGGATCGTCCGCGAAGAGCGCCTCGGCGGTCGGGCTGCGCCAGCGGTTGCGCGAGCAGAGAAACAGCAGCTTCGTCCGGGACACGGTGCCGACGGTCACAGCCAGCGGGTCAGCAGGTCGCGCCGGTCGTCGGCGAACCCGGCCGTGAGATAGAGGGCGCGCGCCCGCGGATTGGTGTGCGTGACTTCGAGCCGCACGGTCGCGATGCCCTGCGCACGCGTCCAGGTCGCGACGACGTCGAGCGCCTGCCGGCCGAGACCGCGGCCGCGCAGCGCGGGTGCGACGTAAAACTCGTCCAGCAGCGCGAAACGTCCGCCGAACTCGAGGCTGAAGCCGACGGTGAGCACGAGATAACCCCGCGCTTCCGGCGCGGTGTCGCGCAGCAGGAGAATCCGGCCGTGCGCCGGCGTGGCGAGCAGTTCGCGGACGGCGGCGCGGGCGCGGGCGGCGTCGAACGCGAGATGATCTTCGGCGTAGAACGCGTTCATCATCGCGAGGAGCGCGGATTCGTCGCCGGGCGCGGCTTCCTGCCAGGTGAGATCGGACATGCCGCGAGCATGCCGGCGGCCGGATGCGGGCGAAATCAAAATGCGCGGTGGCGTCGCGGGGCGGGATGGAGGGGCCGCGCGAGCGCGGACGCGGGCCGCGCTTTTCTTTGCAGCGAGAGCGTCGCGCGGGCGCCGAGCCGATCGCGGCTTGAACTTTGTGCGGCAAAAAAAAGGCGCGACGGGAGTCGCGCCGGGGCGGGCTCAGATGAGGCCGAGCTTCATCTTGCCCTCTTCGCTGATCATGGACTGGTTCCACGGCGGGTCCCAGGTGATGCGCACGTCGGCGTCGCTCACGCCGGGGACGAGGAGGATCTTGCCCTTCGCATCCTCGGCGATGGCGGGGCCCATGCCGCAGCCGGGGGCGGTGAGCGTCATGGCGACATTGACCTTGTAGGCCGGGATGTCCTCGGGCGAGGGCGGTTCGCGACGCTCGATGTCCATCGAATAAACGAGACCGAGGTCGACGATGTTGACCGGAATCTCCGGGTCGAAAACCTGGCGGAGCTGGCTCCAGACAGCCTCGGGATCGGGCGCGCCGTCGGCGAGCGTTTCGGAAGTGACGGCGTTATCGAGCACCTTCTCGCCGAGCGCGTCGCCGTCGCGGCCGTCGATGCGGAAGAGGCCGAAGTCGGTCTGCACGGTGTAGCTGCCGCCGAGCGTTTGATGGATCATGATCCGCGTGCCGGAGGGCAGCGGAGTCTTGTCGCCGGACGGAATCTGCGTGGCGATCAGGTCGCGGGAGAGGATGCGGTCGCGTTCCATGGCGGGAACTGTGCAAGGGAGGCCGGGCGGTGCAACCGCGGAAGCGGGTTGGATCGCGGCAAAATAGGATTGTCAGCGATGCGCATTGCCGCCGAATCGACCGCGGCGATGCGCGCTTCCGCTCCAGCTTCTCCGATTTCTCCCCGCCGGTCGATGACCGGCTCGCAATGGAAGGTGGTGCTGCTGGCGGCGGTCCTGATGGCGGTGGACTATTTTCTCGGGCCGCGGATTCAATTCGGTTTCTTCTATGTCGTGCCGGTGATGCTGGCCGCCTGGTATCACGGCGCGGGTCTGGCGGTGGGACTGGCGGTGACGATGGCCGCGACGCGCTTCGCGTTTCACTGGTGGTGGGAGTTTCCGATGGCCTTCCTGCCGACGCTGGTGAACAACGCTATGCGCGTGGCCATGCTGGCGCTGATCGCGCTGGCGATCGCGCGGCTGTCGCGGCATGTGCGCGAACTGCGCGAGCGGATCGTCGCGCTCGAGAAACATCTGCCGGTGTGCGCGGGCTGCGGCGTGATCCGCCGCGAGGACGGCGCCTGGGTGCCGCTGGCCACGGTGCCGGCGCCTGCGACGCGTCCGCTCTGTGCGCGGTGTGAGGAAAAGCACTACGGGACGTTCGCGTAAATGCCGCCGCGGCCCGCCGGTGTCGGCACGCGCTGCCGGGATCGCGCCGCATCGGCGATCCACTGCGTGCCGCGCGATCCAAACCGCTCGCGCGTGGCGATCGACGACGCGATTTTTCGCATCGGCCGGTGGTCCGCCCGCGCATGTGCACACGCATGCGCTCACGCACCGCAAGCCGCCGTGTGCCTCCATGTCTTTCCCCCGGGGGCCGTTACAGCGTCATTTAATAAATGACGCTGTAACGGGGGCGGCCTGATTGAAGAGCGGGTTGGAAGGGGAAAATCGGAAGCGGTAAGCGGTGGCGGTCGGTGGGCGTGGGGAGCGGACGGGGAGGCCCGTGGTGCCGGGGGCGGAGGCGTGTGGCTGGGTGGGTGGCCGGGCGCACAGCGGCGTGGTGGGCGAAAGAGGGGAAACGGAAGCGCGGACGGTGGTTTGCCTCCACGACGATGCGGTGAACGTGTTTCGACACCGCAGTCAGGTGTGCGTCGGGCTGTCGGCGTGGGCGGATGTGCGCCGTGCGCTGCAACAACGTTGAGCGTGGATCGGCATGAGATGGACGGTCGCGGCGGGACGGGCTGCTGGTGCCGGCCGGAATCGCGCACGCGTCGCGCGGCCACGTATCACTTCCAAAGATCCGACATAGTGTCATTTAATACATGACACTGTGTCGGAGGAGGGTATCCCGAATAGGAGGACGGCTGGAAAGCCGGGTGCGCGCGAGGGAGCGGGGGCACGGTCGGCGGCGGCGCGATCTCCGTGCTCGTTGCGCCGGCACAGCGAAGGCCGGCTGGGCGGCGATTCCGGCCGCCACGCCGTCGCGGTGAGGCCGGAATCGCGGCGGGACGGGCTCAGCGGAACTGCGTCTGGACGAGCGCGCGGAGCGCGTCGTGGAGCGGCTCGTTTTCGAGGCGCGTGAGCACTTCCTCGAAGAAACCGAACGTGAGCAATTCGTCGGCAGCGGGCTTCGAGATGCCGCGCGAGCGCAGGTAGAATTCCTGCTCGGGATCGATACGGGACGACGTGGCGCCGTGGGTGCAGCGGACGTCGTTGGCTTGGATCTCGAGGCCGGGGAGGCTGTTGGCCTCGGCGTCGTCGGAGAGCATCAGGTTGCGGTTGCTCTGGTAGGCGTCGGTCTTCTGCGCGTCGGGATCGACGACGATCAGGCCGGAGAAGATCGTGCGGGCCTGGTCGCGGAGCGCGTTCTTGTAGAGCAGGTCCGATTTCGTGTTCGGCGCCTGATGGATCTGCAGCGTGCGCTGGTCGAATTCCTGCGCGCCGCCGGCGACGGTGAGCGCGAGCATCTCGGAGAACGCGCCCGGCGCCTGCAGCTGCGAGAGCGATTCGTGGCGTGCCTGGCGGGCGCCGAGGTGGAGGTTCAACGACTGCACGCGGGCGTCGCGGCGCACGACGGTGGAGTTGAGCTGGAACGACAGCGTGTCACGCGACCAGTTTTGCGCGGCGACATAGGTCAGCTGCGCTCCGTGGGCGGCGTAAAGATCGTTCGCGCCGAGCGCGAACGATCGGAGATGGGAGATGGGAGATGGGAGATCGGGCTGGGTGCTCGGCGCTGAAGGCTGATCGCTGGAGCTCAGCGAGACGAAGTAGTCGACGACGGTGACCTTGGCATTCTCCTCGGCGATCACGAGCGTGTGTGGGAAGACGGCCGAGCCGGCGAAGGCGGCGTGCGTGACGACGATCGGCGCGGAGACGGCGACGCCCTTCGGCACGTAGACGAACGCGCCGTCGCGGACGAACGCGGTGTGGAGCGCGGCGAACTTTTCCGAGCCGAGCTTCTGCGGCTGGGCCATGAAGTGGGCCTTGAGCAGATCGGCGTGCTTCCCGGCGGCGTCGGCGAGCGTCGAGACGATCACGCCCTGCGCGGCGGCGTCGGCCGGCAGCGCGGAGTGCGCGGCGAGCGTGTTGTCGACGAACGTGAGCGCGGGCGGGCCGAAGGGCGCGGGGACCGCGTCCGGGGCGGCGGAAAGCGCGGCGGGGACGCCGGGCTCCACCTGCACGCCGTCGAGCGTGAGCGTGCTGATGTTGCTGAAGCGCCAGGATTCATCGGTGCGCTTCGGCATGGGCAGCGCGGCGAAGGTCGCGTAGGCGGCGCGCTTGCGCTCGAGCCACCACGCGGGCGCAGCGGACTGCGTGGTGAGGTGAGCGGCGAAGGCGTCGGCGGTGAAGGCGCCGGTGAGGGATTTTGTTTCGGTCAAAGCAGACATGGAGAGTTTCTTAAATTAAGCGCGAAGGCGCAAAGGACCGCGAAGGTTCGCAAAGAAGGGATTGAGTTTTCTGATCGAGTCTTCGTGGTTGGATTCCTTGGCGAAGCCTTGCGGCTCTTCGCGTCTTTGCGCCTGGGTTTGGCTCAGCCGACGGAGCCTTCCATCTCGAGGTCGATGAGGCGTTTCAGCTCGACGGAGTATTCCATCGGGAACTGGCGGGCGAGGTCGTTGATGAAGCCGTTGACGGCGAGGCTCATCGCCTGGCCCTCGGTCAGGCCGCGCTGCTGCATGTAGAAGATCATGTCCTCGGAAACCTTGGACACGGAGGCCTCGTGCTGCGTGGCGTTCCGGTCGCCGCGGACGGTGATGGCGGGATAGGTGTCGGTGCGGCTGTTGGTGTTGATCAACAGCGCGTCGCACTCGGTGTTGTTCTTGCAACCCTTCAGGTGCTTCGGGATATGGACCTGGCCGCGGTAGGTGGCGCGGCCCTGGCCGACGGAGATGGATTTGGAGACGACGTTGGATGTCGTGTTGTTGGCGGCGTGAATCATCTTCGCGCCGGTGTCCTGGTGCTGGCCGTCGTTGGCGAGGGCGATGGAAATGACCTCGCCGCGGGCGCGCTCGCCCTTCAGGACGACGCCGGGATATTTCATCGTGAGCCGGCTGCCGATGTTGCAGTCGATCCACTTGACCTCGGCGTCCTCGTGGGCGACGGCGCGCTTGGTGACGAGGTTGAAGACGTTGGCGGCCCAGTTCTGGACGGTGATGTATTGGATCTTCGCGCCCTTGAGTGCGACGAGCTCGACGACGGCGCTGTGGAGGGTGGACGTGGAGAATTTCGGGGCGGTGCAGCCCTCCATGTAGACGACCTCGGAGCCCTCGTCGGCGATGATGAGGGTGCGCTCGAACTGGCCGAAGTTTTCCGCGTTGATGCGGAAGTAGGCCTGGAGCGGCTGGGCGACCTTCACGCCGGGCGGCACGTAGATGAAGGAGCCGCCGGAGAACACGGCGCTGTTGAGGGCGGAGAACTTGTTGTCGCCGGTCGGGATGACCTTGCCGAAGAACTTGCGGAAGATCTCCGGGTGCTCGCGGAGCGCCTCGGTCGAGTTCATGAAGATCACGCCCTGCCTGGCGACGATGTCCTTGATGTTCGAATACGCGGCCTCGGAGTCGAACTGGGCCTCGACGCCGGCGAGGAACTTGCGCTCCTGCTCGGGGATGCCGAGGCGCTCGAACGTCTTCTTGATGTCGTCCGGCACTTCCTCCCACGTGCGCTTCGGCTTCTGGCCCTGCGCGAGGTAATAGCGGATCTTGTCGAAATTGATGTTCTCGAGATCCTTCGTCGCCCAGTGGGTCGGGAGCGGCATGGACTGGAACTTCTTCAGGGCGTTGAGCCGGAATTCGAGCAGCCAGTCGGCCTCCTTCTTCACCGAGCTGATGTAGCGGATGGTGTTCTCGTTGAGGCCGGTGCCGGCGTCGAAGTCGTATTTGACGTCGTAGGAAAAATTGCCGGCGGACTGGTCGATGCCGACGACGGGATTCTCGATCGCGGTTTCCTCGGGCGCGGACGCGGTGTCGAGTTCGGTGGGCGGTTTCATGACGCGATGGTTTTTCGAAATTTGGGTTCGGGACACAGAGGTCACGGAAGAGGCGCGGAGATCACGGAGGAAGGAATTCGGATTTCGAAATCAGATGTTTTCTCCGTGGCCTCCGTGCCTCCTCGGGTGCCCTCTGTGTTCCAAGGTTTGGGACGTTTGGTTTTTGGCGGGCGCCGGGCTCAGGCGGTGGCGGCGGCGAGCTCCTGTTTGACCCAGTCGTAGCCGCGGGCCTCGAGCTCGAGGGCGAGGGATTTGTCGCCGCTCTTCACGATGCGGCCGTCATACATCACGTGCACGAAGTCGGGCACGATGTAGTTCAGGAGGCGCTGGTAGTGGGTGATGAGGAGGACGCCGAGCTTGTCGCCGCGGAGGGCGTTGACGCCTTCGGAGACGATGCGGAGCGCGTCGATGTCGAGACCGGAATCGGTTTCGTCCATCAGGGCGAAGGCCGGCTCGAGCATCGCCATCTGGAGGATCTCGCAGCGCTTCTTCTCGCCGCCGGAGAAGCCCTCGTTGACGGAGCGGGAGGTGAACTTCCGGTCGATCTTGAGGAGATCCATCTTCGAATAGAGCCGCTTGTAATAGGCGGTGGCGTCGAGCTCCTCGCCCTCGGCCAGGCGGGCCTGCTGGGCGGCGCGGAGGAAGTTGGCGATCGAGACGCCGGGGATTTCGCTCGGGTATTGGAAGGCGAGGAAGATGCCGGCGCGGGCGCGCTCGTCGGGCTCGAGTTCGAGGATGGACTTGCCGTCGATCAGGACCTCGCCCGAGGTGATCGTGTAGTCGGGATGGCCGGCGATGGCCTTCGCGAAGGTGGATTTGCCGGTGCCGTTGGGCCCCATGATCGCGTGAACCTCACCCTGGCGGATGGTGAGCGTGAGCCCCTTGACGATTTCCTTTTCGCCGATGGCGACATGGAGGTTTTTGATTTCGAGCGAGGACATTGGATGCAAAAAGTAGCGAGGAGTGGGTAGCGAGTAGTGAGTAGGAAGTCGAAGATGCGACGCGGGGCGTCAGCTGGCGGTGTGGGCCTTGCCGCGGAAGATGATCTCGACGGCGGAGGCGTCGTAGCCGCTCGGCAGGATGGCCTTCACCTTTTCGAGGATGTCGGGTGGCAGGTCGATGTCGTGGGTGGCCCCCGTCTGCTCGTCGTGGAAATGCGCGTGCGGATGCAGATTTGGGCAGTAACGCGTGGGGCCGCGCTCGAAGTTCACCGCGCGGACGAGGTTGCACTGGGCCAGCGTCTCCAGGCAGTTGTAGACGGTGGCGAGCGAGATGGTGGGCATCTCGTGGCGCACGCGGGCATACACCTCGTCGGCCGTGGGATGGTCGCGTTTCTGGAGCAGCACGCTGTAAACGACCTCGCGCTGGGGCGTGGAGCGCAGCCCGCTGTCCGCCAGGCGTTGGGCCAGCGACTCGGGCACGGAGGTGGTTTCGGAAATCATGAGGCGCCAACCAAACTGGAATGGTTCTAAGTTTCAACTGAGATTTAGAACTATTCTAACAAAATCGTGCCATTATCTGCCGCACAGTGTGACGGGTGCCCATGGGTGGGTGGACATGGGTAAATGCAGGCTGCGGGAGGCATGTGGCGCGAAAGGGCGATGCACCACCGCGACGGGCGCCCGGACTCGGTCGCCCGCCGGAACACCCTGCGAGCAACATGGCTGGAGAATGGCTGGAGACGGACAGGCGGCTGATTGAGGGGCGGAGCCCGGGCGTCACACTGGCCGGCATGCGCTGAGAACGATCGGGGACGCGCTATGAACGGGTGCAGCGCCCGGGTGACTGGATTGATCGGTCACGTGACATGTCTCCGAGCGCCGGGCGTTGAGCAACGGGCGCCGGATACGATGCGCGATCCATGCTCTTTCGTGTGCCGATGCCCGCCAGCCGAAGGTGGGGTTTCGGCCGGCTGGCGGCGCGGCGCGGAGCGGAATCTCAGGTGGCGGTGTGCGCCGGGGGCGATGCGCGGCGGGCGGCGGGCGCGGGTGCGACCGGGCCTGCGTCGGCGGAGACGACGGTGGCTTGGGCGCGGGCGGAACCGCCGCCGATGACGCGGGCGAGTTCCTCGACCGTCCGTTGCAAGGTCGCGGATTGGGCGGTGAGTTCCTGGGCGACCGAGGCGCCTTCTTCGGCGCGCGCGGCACCGCCCTGGACGATCTGGTCCATCTGGCCGACGGCCTTGTTGACCTGCACGATTCCCTGGGTCTGCTCGGACGAAGCCTGGGCGATCTCGACGATGAGTTCGTCGACCTGGTGAACGCGGGTGGCGATCTCGTTGAGGCCGGCGGCGACTTTGCCGCAGATCTCGGCGCCGTGGCGGCTGCGGGCAACCGAGTCCTCGATGCGCGAGGCGGTTTCCTTGGCGGCGGCGGCGGAGCGTTGGGCGAGGGCGCGGACTTCCTCGGCGACGACGGCGAAGCCCATGCCGGCCTCGCCGGCGCGGGCGGCTTCGACGGCGGCGTTGAGCGCGAGGATGTTCGTCTGGAACGCGATCTGGTCGATGTTCTGGAGAATCTTCGCGATGCCGTCGCTCGCAGTCTGGATGGCGGCCATGGCTTCGGTCATGGCGGCGACGTCGGTCGTGCCGGTGTCGGCGGCGAGCCGGGCCTGGCGGGCGAGGTCCTTGGCGCGCTGGGCGCCATCGGCGTTGCGGCGGGCCATGCCGGCGATCTGTTCGAGCGAGGCGCTGGTCTGCTCGAGGGAGGCGGCCTGCGACGAGGAGCCGTCGGCGAGGGCCGAACTGTTGCTCGAGACCTGGGCAGCCGAGTTCACGTTGGCCGCGGCGGCGGCGTGCAACCGGCGGAGGATGGCGGCAAACGGCCGGGGAATGCTGCGGGTCACCGCCCAGGCGAGGAGGGCGATCAGGAGCACGGCCACCGCGGAGGCGCCGGCGACCTGGACGTAGAATGCCTGTGTGAGCCGGTCCGCTTGGGTTTGCGCCTGCTGGGCCTCCTGTTCGAGCCGGTCGCTGATTTCACCCAGGTCTTTTTCCAGGGTGTCGAAGGCCTGCATCAGCGCGGGAAACGCGGCTTCGACGTCGCCGGCCTTCGTCTGCGATTGCGTCACGATCTGCTCCGCACTCCGGACGTAGGCATCGAGCGGAGCATCGATGGCGGCGAGTTTCGCCTCGATGGCGGACGAGAGCGGCAGGCGGCGGACGGCGTCGACGGCCTCGCGCAGGGTTTTGACATGCGTGGCCACTTCCGTGGCGGTCTGGGCGTGCATCGCCCCGTCGTGACGGCGCGTGGCCAGCAGCGCCGCGAGCGCGTCGCCGCGCAAGGCGTCGTGCATCATGTCCGCGACCTGGTGCTGCTTCAGGGCGGTGGAGAGCGTGACGATCTCCGCCCGATTCGCCTCGAGCTGGTGAAACTTCCAGAAGACGGCCGCGATGAGCCCGGCGAGGGCGAGCGTGGCGGCGAGGGCGAGGCTGGAGACTTTGTGACCGACGGTGAGCTGCACGGGGAAAGGTTGGAGGATCGCGGCGGTTGGGAGGCAGGACGCAGCGGCGAACGCCGGCCCGAAGCCGGGACGCTGTTCCTGCGCGGGAGGTCCTGAGTTTGTTGAGACAGGTTATCGGAGCGTTTTCCCGCGGCCTGAGCGGGGATCGTCCGATGCGGGTCACAAACCTGTCACATGCGGCGAAGCACGGACGCCGGACGCCGGACCGGGCTTTCTCCCGGTGACGCCGGGAGGCTGGCGCAGGCACGCGTTGCGCCGCGGTGGATACGCCGCCAGTCGGCGCGGAGCGGGGAGACGCGGACCTCAGCCGCCGTGTTCCGCGAGCCAGCGCTCGGCCTCGATCGCGGCCTGGCAGCCCATGCCCGCGGCGGTGATGGCCTGGCGGTAAACGTGATCCGCGCAGTCGCCGGCCACGTAGACGCCGGGCACCCTGGTGCGGACCTGCGAGCCGGCCTGCGGCTTGAAATAGCCGCCCTCGTCGGTGTCGAGCGCCGCGGCGAACGGCCCGGTGTTGGGCTGGTGGCCGATGGCGACGAAGAGGCCCTTGATCGGGAGCACGGACTCGGCGCCCGTCTTCACATTCCGGATGCGCAGGCCGGTCACGGCGCCCTGCGCCACGCCCTCGACGGCGACCGGGACGCTGTCCCACACGCATTCGATCTTCGGATGCGACGTGGCGCGGTCGACCATGATCTTCGAGGCGCGGAGCGAGTCGCGGCGGTGCACGAGATAGACCTTGCTCGCGAAACGCGTGAGGAAGAGCGCCTCCTCGGCCGCGCTGTCGCCGCCGCCGATCACCGCGACCTCCATCTTCCGGTAGAACGCTCCGTCGCAGGTGGCGCAGGTCGTCACGCCCTTGCCGCCGTAGAGCTCCTTCTCGCCGGGCACGCCCGTCATGCGCGGCGAGGCGCCGGTGGCGATGATCACGGACTTCGCGAGGATGACGCGGTCGCCGCAGGCGAGCTTGTGCGGGTGCGAGGAGAAATCGACGCCGGTGACCAGCGCCTGCTCGAAACGCGTGCCGAACTTCGTGGCCTGCTCGCGCAGGTTCTGCATCAGCTGGTAGCCGTCGACGCCGGCGGGGAAGCCGGGGAAGTTTTCCACCTCGCTCGTCGTCGTCAGCTGGCCGCCGGGCAGCGAACCTTCGAGCACGAGCGGATTCAGGTTGGCGCGGCCGGTGTAGATCGCGGCGGTGAGGCCGGCGCAGCCGGTGCCGACGATGACGACGTTTTCGACGGGAGGAGTGGACATGACGGGGATGAACGAAAACACAGCCGGGGCTTTTCGCGAACTGCAACCCCGGAGATGGAACGGAGGCGCCGCCCGCGGTTTCCGGAGCGCGGTCCCGGCCGGGGCGAACCGATGCTTGCGCTCGGCCCGTGCGTGATGGAGCGTGCGCCGCACACCCGTTTCGCCCTTGTCCGACCCGATCACATCGTCCTCGAAAGTTTTCGCCCGCGAGCCGCTCTGGGACCCGGCGCGCTGGCTGCCCACGACCGCCGACGAGCTCGCGGCGCGCGGCTGGGATTACGTGGATGTGATCATCGTCTCCGGCGACGCCTACGTGGACCACCCGGCCTTCGGCACGGCGGTCGTCGGCCGGCTGATCGAGCGCGAGGGTTTCCGCGTGGCGATCATCGCGCAGCCCAACTGGCGCGACGATCTGCGCGACTTCAGGAAGCTCGGCCGGCCGCGGATGTTCTTCGGCATCACGGCGGGCTGCATGGATTCGATGGTCAACCGCTACACGGCCGCGAAGAAGCCGCGCAGCGAGGACGCCTACACGCCCGGCGGCGAGCACGGTTTCCGGCCGGACTACGCGACCGTCACCTATGCGAAGATCCTCAAGCAGCTCTATCCCGACGTGCCCGTGCTGATCGGCGGCATCGAGGCGAGCCTGCGGCGCGTGACGCACTACGACTACTGGTCGGACAAGCTCATGCCCGGCATCCTCGCCGACAGCGGCGCCGACCTGCTCGTCTACGGCATGGGCGAACTGCCGCTCGCCGAGATCCTGCGGCTGCTCAAGCGCGGCGTGCCGTTTTCCTCGCTCAAGACCATCGCGCAGACGGCCGTGCTGCTGCCGCCCGGCGAGGAGGTGCCGAAGAACAAGAACTGGGACGACTTCGAGCTCCATTCGCACGAGGACTGCCTCGTCGACCGCGAGCACTACGCGAAAAACTTCAAGGACATCGAAACGGAATCCAACCGCGTGAAGGCCCGCCGGCTGCTCCAGCGCACCGGCGACCGCTTGCTCGTGGTCAATCCGCCCTTTCCGACGATGACCGAGCAGCAGATCGACTCGAGCTTCGACCTGCCCTACACGCGCCTGCCGCATCCGAAATACCGCAAGCGCGGGCCCATCCCGGCCTACGAGATGATCAAGCACTCGCTCAACATGCACCGCGGGTGCTTCGGCGGCTGCAGCTTCTGCACGATCTCGGCGCACCAGGGGAAGTTCGTCGCCTCGCGCTCGAAGGCCTCGATCCTGCGCGAGGTCGAGGCGATCAAGCAGATGCCGGACTTCCGCGGCACGATCAGCGATCTCGGCGGGCCGTCGGCCAACATGTATAAGATGAAGGGCAGGGAGCAGTGGATCTGCGACGAATGCGTCCGGCCCAGCTGCATCTGGCCCGATGTCTGCCGGAATCTGGATACGGATCACACCGCGCTGCTCGACATCTATAAGAGCGTCCGCGAGACCGACGGCATCAAGCACGCCTACGTGGCGAGCGGCATCCGCTACGACCTCTTCCTGCACGACAAGGACAAGCGCCCCGAGGTGAACGCGAGCCACGAACGCTACGTCGAGGAGCTCGCCGCGCATCACGTGCCCGGCCGGATCAAGGTCGCGCCGGAGCACACGAGCGACCACGTGCTGCGCGTGATGCGCAAGCCGACGTTCAAGCTCTTCCATAAGTTCAAGGAAAAGTTCGACCGGGCCGCGGCGAAGGCCGGCAAGCCCGACACGCCGGTGATCCCGTATTTCATCAGCTCGCATCCCGGCTCGCGGCCCGAGGACATGGCCGAACTCGCGCTGAAGACGAAGGACCTCGGCTTCCGGCTCGAGCAGGTGCAGGACTTCACGCCCACGCCGATGACGGTCGCGACCGAGATCTACGTGACCGGCGTGCACCCCTACGACGGCAAGCCCGTGCCCTGCGCGCATACGCCCGAGGAAAAGCAGGAACAGCGGAGTTTCTTCTTCTGGTATAAACCCGAGATGAAGGCCGCGCTGCGCAAATCGATGCAGCGCCTCGGCCTCGGCGAGATGGCGAGACGCCTGCTCGACGAGAAACGCCACACCGAGGACGTCACGCCGCCGCCGCACATCACGCCCTGCGGGATGCACGCGCCGGCGCAGCCGGGCGCCCGGCTCGAGGCCGCGCGCCTCGGCGCGAAGAAACCGATGCCGTCGTCGCCGCGCCCGAAGGCCAATGTCCCCGACGTGAAGGCGCTCCTCCGCGACGCCGGCGTGAAGCTGCCCGAGCGCGGCGACGCGCCGAAACCGGCGAAGCCGTTCTTCCCGCCGGACGAGCGGCGATGAGTGCAACGCGCTCGACCGGAGCGGGCGGCTCACGCCGTGCGCAGCGCCTCCGTCCGGCGTGCGGGGGATGAACGGCGCGCCTGCTCCGTTCCGATTCGACCAGGTGGCGGACCTACATCTTCCACCTCTTTCGCCCCGATCCGCCTGATCGCATCGCTCCTCATCGTGGCTGAGCCGGGCCCGCGGCGCCGAAGGTGCATTTCGGTGCTGACCGCATTCTGACGGATTTCCAGCCTACACCGGACGACCGGCGTCCATCCGCGCCGATGACACCGGTCCGGCCGATTCCTTCTTGCCTAGGGCGCAGGCGAACTCATGGTCGTCAGCAATTCCCCTTATAATATGAATCTGTATAATTTGCGTTTGATTCGCTTCGTGGCTGCAACCGGGCTGTTTCTCGCGGCCTTGGCTTCGGTCGGTCGCTCCCAGCTCACCTTCACGATCGACACGTTCACGACGGATCAGCTGACCATCACGCTCACTCCGTCCACGGTCAGCGGCACCAGCTCATACGATTACCCATACCTTTCGATCATGGGGGAAGTGAACGGAAACTACGGCGCCACCTACCTCCCGCCCAATTCGTGGATCTCGAGCGATTCCACCTCCGTCACCGAGACCGCGGCCGGATCCATCGGATCGGTGAATTTCATCACGGGGGGCTCCAGTGCGAATGCGAGGAGCGGCTCGGGCCCTGTGATTTTTATCGGCGCCGACGGCCCCATCACCTCCGGCTCGTCCATCACCGCGCCGTATCAGATCTCGTTTTTTGGGACGGGCATTTTCGATCCCTCCCAGGTGACGGCGCTCCGACTCTCCTGGGGTGAACAATTCGCTGGCGTTTTCCAGAGCAGCGTCAGCACGAGTGTGGTGCCGGAACCGGGCACCTACGCAGCGATCTTCGGCGCCGTGGCCTTGATCGGCACGGTCCTGGTGCGGCGCGGCGCTCGCCAGAAGCGAAGCGGGAGCGGCGAACTTTCATAAGCCCGGGATGAGAGCTGCGCGGCGGAGATCGGGCGCAGCGTTTCGTCCTTGGTCAGCTGCCCACGCGCGTGATCGACGGGAAATGAAGACCGTCGACGTCCTCCTGCGCCGCGTATCGCGCCCGGCGGGATGCAAGCGCCAGGGCGACCCGGAGCCCGCCTCGAAGGCGCGCGTCGCGGGGCGAAGAAGCCGATGTCGTCGGCGCCGCGCCCGAAAGCCAATGTGCCGGACGTCAACGCGCTCCTGCGCGAAGCCGTTTTTTTCGACGGATCAGGACAAGGCGAGCTGAGGCGACGTGCCCGCCGGTGGGGCACAAAAAAACCCACGCCGGCGAAAGCGTGGGCGAAGAATGCGGTTGGGCGGGGTCGGATCAGGTGACGGCGCAGGACTGACGCCGGCGCCTGAGGAGGACAGCGCCAAGCGCGACCGCGCCGAGGATCGCGGCGTAGGTGGACGGTTCGGGCACGACGTTCAGCGTGATGGAGCCCGACCCGGGGCTGGCGCCATCCCACGACCACACGTAGGTGCCAAGGGCGATGCCGAGCGTGGCCAGGCTGGTATCCTGCCAAGTCGAGGTCGAGGAGATCGTGGCACCGGAGACGTAGTCGGTCTGCGCGTAGATATAGCTGCCCACGCCTTCGGCGTTGAGCGCCCCGGCCAGGATGCCGCTGCCGGAGGTGGCGACGAGATAGTTGGCCGAGCCGGCGAAAAGAAAATCGACCGTGGGAATCATGTAGGCGGTGATCGAGGTGCCCACGTTTGGCCCGACCACTAGGCCGGAGGCATCGCTGACCGTGCTGATCAAGCCCAGCGACGTGCCCGTCTGTGCCGCCGTGAGCCCGGTCAAATCGAGCGAGCCGGAGGCGACCGCGACGACATCGGAGCCGGACTCGAAAAGAGTGATCGTCAGCTGCGCGTGGGCCGCGGGAGTGAGGGCGGAAACGATGAGCAGGGCGAGGCCGGACAGAAGTCGATTTCGCATGGTTCCGAGGGAGGGGTGTGTGCTGGCACTAGAGTGGCCGCTGTGGATTAAGCAAGTGAATACCCGGCGAATTCTGCCGCGCGCGGCACAAGCGGCGGGACCGGCGAACGCGAACAGAGCGGGCACGCAGATGAAGACGATCGGATCGGCCGGCGAGGCGAGACCGAGCATGCTCGTGAGGAGTTGCGTCGTGGCGAAGGCACAGGCGAGTCCGAGAGCGAGCTCGACTCCGAGCCGAATCAGCCCGCGCACGACCACGAGGCGGATCACGCGGCCGCGCGTGGCGCCGAGCGCGATGCGGATGCCGATCTCGCGGGTGCGCTGCGCCGTCGCCTGGGGGACGACTGCGTAGATGCCGACCGAGGCCAGCACGAGCGCGATCGCGGCGAAGGTGGGGAAGAGCGAGCCGAAGACATTCAGGAACAGGCGTTGTGCGCGATCGCGACCGGCAGCGTCTGGACCTCGGACAGCGGCAGCTCCGGGTCGAGCTGTTGCACGGCGACGCGCACCGAGCGGGCGAGCGCGACCGGGTCGCCATCGGTGCGGAGCATCAGGCCGGGCCAGGCCCACGGTTCCTGTCGGTGCGCGAGACATCCGACCGGCGCCGAGTTCCGATCCTCCGTGTCCTGGATGAGATCGCTGCATCCCCCGCGACGGTGAGCCAAGGAGCCGGCTTGCTGTCGCTCACGAAACGGAAGCGGCGGCCGAGCGGCAGACATCCGGGCCAGAAACGATCGGCAAACGTGCGCGACACGACCGCGGTCTCGCGGCTTTTCACGCCATCATCCTTGGCGAGCAGGCGCCGGCAGATCAGCGGCACGTGGATCGTGGGAAGATAATTGGCCGACGAGAACAGCGGCGCGGAACGGCTGCTTCGAGTCCGGCGCGGGGCGGGCCTCGATCTCGACGTCGCGCGTCTTCGGTCTCGTAACGTTCGCCCTTCTGATCGGGCTGGTAGACGCGCGCGGTGAGCAGGTGGTCGGCGGGCACGGCCGGGTTGAGCCGCTGGACTGCGAGGATGTTGCGGAGCATCAGGCCGGCGCTGGCGAGCAGGACGACCGTGGCGGCGAACTGGAAGATCACGAGCGCCGCGGTGAGTCGGTCGCCGCGCGTGTCGGAAGCGGCGGAGCCGGTCTTCAGGGCGGCGTGGAGATCGACGCGCGAGGCGCGAAGCGCCGGCACGATCCCGAAGACGACGCCGCTCAGCACGGATACGACGGCGAAGTAGGCGAAGGCGCGCCAGTCCATCGTGAACTGCATCCAGTAGGGTTTGCCGACGTCCTGCGTGTGCAGATCGAACCAATGGATGCCGAAGGCCGACAGGCCGAGCCCGAGCACGCCGCCGAGCATGCTCAGCAGCACGCTTTCGACCAGCAGCTGCCGAATCAGCTGCGCGCGGGACGCGCCGAGGGCGGCGCGCACGGCCACCTCGCGGCTGCGCGCGATGGCGCGGCTGAGCATCATGTTGGCGACGTTGGCGCAGGCGATGAGCAGCACGAAGCCGGTCGCTGCGAGCATGAGGAGGAAGATCAGCTTTATCGGGCCACCGTTGAAGAGGTCGTGAAACGTCTGCACGCGCGGCGTCACGTCCTTGTTGGTGTCGGGAAAGTCCTTCGCCATCCGCGCCGCAATGACCGAGAGATCGCCCTGCGCCTCGCTCGCACTCGTGCCGGGTTTCAGGAGGCCGAAGAGCATCAGCTCGCGGCGCGTGCGCTCTTCGCGTTGCGCGTCGGGCCGGTAGGCGGACCAGAGTTCCACGGTGTCGGGAAACTGGAAATCCGGGGGGCATCACGCCGACGATCGTGGCCGGCTGGTCGTTGAGCCGGACGGCGCGGCCGATGATGTCGGGCGAGCCGGCGTAGCGCTTTTGCCAGACGGCGTGGCTGAGCAGCACGACCGTGGGGGCGTCGCGTTCGCCGTCGGCCGCCGTGAAGGGCCGGCCGAGGATCGGCGGCGTCTGCAGGGAGGAAAACAATCCCGGCGAGATCTCGGCGAGCTGGTAGCGCTCGGGGGGCTGCCTCGGCGAGGACGGTGGAGGAGCGGTTGACGGCCTCGAGATGGGCGAAGGTGCGGCTCTGGTCGCGATAGGCGCGGTATTCGGCGAGCGAGATCGGGCCGCGTTTGCGCTGGTCGCCCGGCAGCTGCTGGGTGACGGCCACGAGCCGGTCGCCGCCGGGCACGGGGACGGGTTTGAAGAGGACGACGTTCACCAGCGTGAACACAGTGGTGTTGACGCCGATGCCGAGGCCGAGGGTGAGGATGACGGCGGCCGCGAACCAAGGCCGGCGGCCGATCTGGCGAAAGGCGAAACGCAGATCGTGGAGCATGGGGAGGTGTGGGCGCGACAAGCCGGCGGCGTGCCGGGACGCGTTGGCGGAAAAACCCGCCGGGCGAGGCAAAGTTGCGGCGGGAGCGATTTTTTCGCGTCAGTTCGCCGCCGGTCCGGTCAGAGGTGGGGGCGCTCGACGCGTTCGACGCGCGGCGCGCGGGCGAGCTGGCGCTCGGCGCATGAGGGGCAGATGCCGTGCGAGGTCTCGGTTTTGAATTTCGAACCGAAA
>Ga0222421_100156_pt1 | contig 59704 bp, 56 predicted proteins | sample 3A1ome_2_FD_182473 | JGI IMG/M metagenome (GOLD analysis project Ga0222421, IMG submission 182473) | Enriched microbial communities from leaf-cutter ant dump, University of Wisconsin, Madison, United States - 3A150A (version 2) | ecosystem: Environmental > Terrestrial > Nest > Insects nest > Nest... | reverse complement strand
GCAAAATGGAGCCGATCCGCCCATGACTGGAAGCAGGCCATGAACCAATTCGCAATCCTCTACGACGAGCGATTCAGCTGCCGTTCCGTGTAATCCTCAACCCGTCTCAAACACGGAATTTCTGACATCCCCCATTGAGGTGGCCGTTGTTCTTTCACGCCAGGAAACAATCTCGTCTGTGTCACCTGCCACAGCTCATCTCGCTCAAGAAGTACGAGAACAAACTCAAGAAAATCTTGCCGCTATTCCCCGCGCAAAATCCCTGCGTTAATCACAAACGTTCCGGGAACCTTAAGAATCCGCCAACTCGGGTTTTGCATCTCATTGTTCAAGAGGTGCACAAGGGAGTGTATTTTTACATCGTTTGTAAAACCCCCATTGCTGCCTGCATCTTCTCTGCCAGTAACGATGCTTTGCCATAGGTCATCACCAGTTCGTCTGTTGCCCTTGTCATCGCAACGTACAGTAGCCGCGCTTCGTCTTGCACGTTTTCTCCCTCATTCGAGGACATGCCGATACCCGGGATGCACACCAGCGGGAATTCCAAACCTTTACTGCTGTGCATGGTCATCAGTTTCACGCTGTCATGCGAAGGCGAGTACGAGTGTTTTTTATCCTGCTGCCATTGGAACGGGATACCTCTGCGCGTCAGCGTAGCGGTCAGTTGTTGCCCGATGGCGTAGCGTCGATACACGATGGCCATGTCATTCCATGACATTCCGAGCCGATTCGCTTCATTGAGCTTGTTCGCCAGGAATTCCGCTTCTTCTTTGATCGTAGGTAGTTGTATGAGCAAAGGCTTCGGCCCATGGCGGCCGGTGCTCATTGGTTGCACTGTTGGCGCCTGGTCTTCTTCAGTGTCGGTCGGGGAAAGCAGATCGTCCGCAAACGCACGGGCCACCGACAGGATTTCTGCGGTATTCCGGTAATTCAGCTTCAGGATGGTGGTACGCCCTTTGGCTTGCACGCCGACGCTGGAGAAGGAAAACCGTAGCTTCTTTGGGCCGTTGTAAATGGATTGGGCGTCGTCGTATAGCACAAGCAGCGAATTGGTATCGGGGTGGATCATTTGCACAAGCAGCTTGAACCATTCGGGCCGGAAGTCGTGGCCCTCGTCAATCAAGACCGCATCGTATTGGGCGGTCGGAATCAGCTTTTGATCGACCGAGCGGATCAGGCGCTCCACACAGGCCTCGAAATAGACATTCAAATCGGAGCTTTTCGGTGGTTTGCCGGCATTGTAGGTATCCAGTTGGCGAACGCACCAGGCATGGAAGTTCACCACGTGGACCTTGTCCTGCAAGCCTTTGGCTTCCATCACGCTGGCCAGCTTGGTGGCGAGCGTCTTGTTATAACAAAGGATCAAAACAGGACGTCGACAGACCTGGGCGAGATGTTCGGCCCGATAGCCCAGAATCAGGGTTTTGCCCGACCCGGCGACCCCATGAATGACGCGATGACCTTCCCCCAAGCTGCGAGCGAGTTGTTCTTGTTGTAAATCCATGACCCGCAAGACATCAGGAATTTCCACGGCTTTTTGACCTGAGTCGGCGAACATATCCTGTTGGTTTGAAATGCGCACCTCGGGAAACATGTGCCAGCGAATCCGATCAATCTGCGGTAACGACAACCGCATCTTGAATTGGATCGGGAACATGTCCCATAGCCGTTTTTGAAACGCTTCGACATCGACGCTCTCGGTCATTTCGTCCTGGCAGATGATCAGGTGAGGGGGCAGGACTTCACCGATATTCGTGCCTTCGAACTGTCTACGGGTGATATTGGGCAGAACCACGCCATGGCCGTAAGGGAAAAAGGGCTTGCCTTTCAGGGAGCCACTTGGCCAGACCAGCTGCGGGTCGCGTTCGAGCTTATTGGTGATGGCAAACAGATACTGTCGCGCCTGTTCCAGCGGGTTCAGTACGTGCTTGATGCCTCGATCGGTCCGAATCGCTGTGTGCTGCTTATCGATGCTGTGGATGGTGTCGAGCCTCCAGTCCTTCACTTCCAGGACCAGCAAGCCACGACCGGGGTGAAACACTACGAAATCGGGATGCTGGGTGCGTTCGCCAATCGAGACGTCATACCAGCACAGGTAGTCGTCTTCCAGCTTGTCTTCAAGACGGTATGCAAAGCGTTTTTCTCCCGATGTCATCCGGGAAGCGCAAGAACCGAATGCAGGTATGAGTATTGCCACAGGCCTCCTCCACGCTACCAGTGTTCAATTGAACACCGCCACCAATCCAGAGATGAGAAGCAGGAACCAGCTAATTCTTTGGGCAGATGCAGCGTCTTCAGGGGATGTTGGCCGCAGTTTTGCCCGATGCCATAACCATCCATAGCAAGCCACCGACACCAGGGAACCTGCTGCCGCAAACAGCCTGGACTCATGGGAAATCCCGAAGGCAGCCGTCAGCGCGAGCAGCAGGATGCCGACACTGAAAATGCCATTCGATACGGTATCAGGTACATAGCTGAGGTTTTCGCATTGATGGCATCGAGTTGGTGCGGAGGCGAACGACCACCATTTTTTCAGGAAGGAAATCGTCAGTCGCTGACAATGCGGGCATTGGTACATGACGAATTGAAGGTCGTTTTGGTGATTAAGTCGATGCACTCGGCGTACGTCGAGATTGATCCGGGGCTTGTCAGGTTGCCTGACTTCTTGATTCTATATCCTGATGACAAATTGTCATACCCGTCACTGAGGACCGGTACCGTAGTGGAGCAAAGGTGAGGATTCCGATATGGAGAGGCGATCGATGGTTTGACCTGCCGCTGACCGCGCGGCCACTTTGCAATAGACTTCATACAAACCACAACCTCCCACCGAAGGCCCGCCTTCCCCAACCCAAAGGAGCCCCCGATGTCCACCACTCCCCGCCGCGCCCTGCTCGTCATCGACGTACAGAACGAATATGTCAGCGGCAACATGCCGATCGAATATCCGCCGGTCGAGGTGTCGCTGCCGAACATTGGACTGGCGATGGATGCGGCGCGGGCGGCCGGGGTCGCGGTGGTGCTGGTGCAGCACGACGGGGCGCCGGACGGGCCGCTGTTCGCCAAGGGGTCGGCGGCGTGGGAATTGCATCCGGAGGTGGCACGGCGGCCGGCCGATCATCGCATCGGCAAGACCAGGGCGAATGCCTTTACCGGCACCGGGCTGGCGGAATGGCTGGCCGAACGCCAGATCGATACGCTGGCGGTGTGCGGCTACATGACGCACAACTGCGATGCGGCGACGATCTACCATGCGTATCACGCCGGTCTGAAGGTGGAATTCCTGGCCGATGCCAGCGGTGCGCTGCCGTATCAGAATGCCGGTGGCCGTGCCAGCGCCGAGGAAATCCACCGGATTTTCTGCACGGTGTTCCATTCGAATTTTGCCGCCGTTACTTCGACCGCCGACTGGATCGCTGCCATCGGCGCGCAGCGCGCGCTGGCGGCCGACAACGTCTATCTGTCCAATCAGCGCGGGCGCGGCGTCGCGGCAGCTGGCTGAGGCCGATGCCTTGCCGGGGTAATCGGTGGCGTGCGCGGCGGCCATTGCGCCTATGGCATGCCGCGCCGTCATGCTATGCTCCATCCCCTTGCCATTCGTGACACCCGCACCACCGATGAATACGCCCCAGCCTTCCGCCCATCCCGATCAACCGGCGCGCGCGCTGCTGAAGGAAATCCAGGACAAATATCCGGTCTTTCGCGATCACCTGCCGCTGGCGATCGGCATCGACAAGGCGTTGCGGGCGGCGCAGCCGGAACTGGACCGCAAGCTGCTGCGCGTGGCCTTGCGCATCCATACCAACTCGCTGCGCTATCTGAAGGAGATGGAAAAGGCCACCAGCCGGTTCGCGCTGGACGGCAGCGTCGCCGCCGAAGTCAGCGAAGAACACCGCACGCACGCCAGCGAGATCCTGCGCGAGCGCTTCAAGAAGAATGCCGAGCGGCGCAAGGTTCAGCGGCAGGCCGAGCAGGCGCAGCGCAAGGGGGAAGAAGCGGCGCGCCGGCATGCGGACAAGCTGAACCAGCTGGCGGCGAAGTTTTCGCGGCACGGCCGCTGACGGCGCAGGGCGCCTGCCGGGCGCCGGGCATGGTCCGATCCCTCAAAATAAAAAGGGGGGGTATGCCCGTTTTTTGGCCTGTCGCGGGCGCCACGCGCCCGGCTTGAAAATTACACCACCCAGTATAAGAATTTTGGCGGTGCGTCCGGGTGATTTTTCCGGCGCTTGCGGCACGGCACGCGCTGCTTTCCGTCCCATCCACTTTGCGCGTTCCGCACCGTCATGTTGCAGATGGCGGCTTGCGGCAGCGGGCTACTGTTCCACCGCGACGATGTCGCAACCGGTCTGCTTGAAGACATAGGAAGGCGGCATGCCGTAGGCGTGCCGCCATGCCCTGGTGAAATGCGCCGAATCGGCGAAGCCGGCATCGTAGGCAATCCGGGTCAGTGATGATGCCTGGCTGAATCCGTTCCAGCATGCATGCAGCCGGTGGGCGTGGCGAAAACTGCGCAGGGGCATGCCCACCGCGCCGCAAAACAGCCGGGACGCCTGCGCGTAAGACACGCCGAGTTCCTGCGCCAGCTCTTTCAGGGTGATCGCCGGCTGGCGCTTCAGCAGTGTCAGGATTTCCTGCCGGTCGTTGCCGGCCGGCTTGAGGCCGGAGATATAAGCGGCGACCGAGGAAATGATGTTTTCGAAAAGAGCCCGTATGCGCGCCGCGCCGAGCACGCCGGCGTAGAGTTCTTCGAGTTCGGTGTCGTAGTCCGAATACACCTTGCGCGGCAGATCGACGATCTTGTCGGTGGCGGCTTTCACCAGAACATGGAAGGCCGGGTGCGAGGGCGAGACGTTGATGCTGATCAGCTTGACGTCAACGGCGGCCAGCGAGCGTTCGACCCGGCTGCCGACCAGCGCGCCGCTCACCTTGTTCATCCCTGCGCGGTGCCCGAGCAGAAACGACGGGCTGTCGACCGACAGCAGGATGGCCACCGAGCTTCGCGCGGTGCTGGGCGTCAATACATACGGACTGGTGAAGATAAAACCGTCGAAACCCAAAACGTAGGTTTTGTCCTTGTATTTTTCGGCCAGGAGGCCAAAAGGCGGCATGCCGCGGTATTTCATCTCCGTCTCCCCGACCATCAGGGGTTTCAGGGGCGCAAAGAATGGCCTCGTGTCCCCGTTTCGTTTTGTGGCGGAAACCCGTGTTTTTCCGCCGGATATGGTGGCGGGCAGTCTAGCAGCGCCCCTTTCGAGGGTCAAACCGGAACGTGCCGATGCCGGACCCTGGCGCGATGCGGTCCGCGCAAATGGATTCAATTTTTTCCGGGCGCAATCGTGTAGTCGGTTCCGCGCTCCGGCGCTGTGGCTGGCGCCGTTTCAGCGCGCTTCCGGGCGCAAATAGGTTCAATTCTTTCCGTACGCCGGGTGCGATCCTCGCCATGCGGCTTTCGGCCGGGAGAGGCGGAGCCGGCACGCATCGGGTTGGAGTTTTTCGCGCGGAGCGGGACATTCCGGCAGGTACTGGAAGTTCTCGGATGACTGCGGCATGCGTGTCCTCACGCTCCGATCGCCGCGTATCGCCGCGACGGCGACATTCATTCACTACGAAAACCACTGCGCGGCGGCGCCGCGCGGAACTCGGGTTTTGGCATTCAGGAGACTCGCATGACAAGCAAGCAGCAGCCGCTCGCCGGACAGATGATGCAGCAATCCCTGCTCATCTCCGGCATTCTGAAAAATGCGGAGCGGTATCACGGCAGGCAGGAAATCGTATCGAGAAGGGTGGAGGGCGACATCCACCGCTATACCTATCGGGACTGCTACCAGCGCACCTGCCGGCTGGCGAATGCGCTGGCGGCGCTCGGCGTGAACATGGGCGAGCGCGTCGGCACCCTGGCGTGGAACGGCTATCGCCATCTGGAGCTGTACTATGCAATTTCCGGGTCGGGCGCGGTGATGCACACTATCAATCCACGCCTGCATCCCGAACAGATCGCTTATATAGTCAATCACGCCGAAGATCAGTATCTGTTTTTCGATCTGACTTTCGCGCCGCTGGTCGAAGCCTTCGCCGCGCATTGCACGACGGTGAAAGGCTATGTCGCCATGTGCGATCGGGATCATCTTCCGGCCGGAACCAGGATACCGAATCTGCTGTGCTATGAAGACCTGATTGCCTCCCACTCCGAAAACTATGCATGGCCGGAGTTCGATGAAAACGCCGCCTCCAGCCTGTGCTACACCTCCGGCACCACCGGCAATCCGAAGGGCGCGCTGTACTCGCACCGCTCCACCATTCTGCATTCCTACGCATCGGCGATGCCGGATGCCTTGAACGTCTCGGCGCGCGACGCGGTATTGCCGGTGGTGCCGATGTTCCACGTCAACGCCTGGGGCTTGCCGTATTCGGTGCCGCTGACCGGCGCCAAGATGGTGTTTCCGGGTCCGGCGCTGGATGGCAAGTCGCTGTATGAGTTGTTCGAGCAGGAGCAGGTGACGTTCTCGGCTGGCGTGCCGACGGTCTGGCAGGGATTGCTGGCCTATGTGGAGCAGAACGACTATCGATTCTCCAGCTTCCGGCGCACCGTCATCGGCGGCTCCGCCTGTCCGCCGGCGATGATGAAAACCTTCCGCGAAAAAATACGATGTCGAAGTGGTACATGCCTGGGGCATGACCGAAATGTCGCCGCTCGGCACCGTCGGCACGCTGCAAAGTCATCATCTGAATTTGCCGCCCGAGCAGCAGGCGGCGATTCGCGAAAAGCAGGGGCACGCCATCTTCGGCGTCGACATGAAGATCGTCGGCGACGACCTCCAGGAACTGCCCTGGGACGGCAAGACCTACGGCAACTTGCTGGTCAAAGGGCCGTGGGTGATTGACAGCTACTTCAAGAACGAAGGCGGCGACGTTTTGCAGGATGGCTGGTTTCCGACCGGCGATGTCGCTACCATCGACCCTGATGGCTACATGCAGATCACCGATCGCAGCAAGGATGTCATCAAGTCCGGCGGCGAGTGGATCGGCACCATCAACCTGGAAAACATCGCGATGGGGCATCCGGCGGTTCAACAGGCGGCCTGCATTGGCGTCTTTCATCCGAAATGGGACGAGCGGCCGTTGCTGGTGGTCGTCAGGAAGCCCGGCGCCGACGTGAGCAAGGACGAGCTGATCCGGTTTTATGATGGCAAGATCGCCAGGTGGTGGACCCCGGATGACGTTGCCTTCGTCGATGCGCTGCCGATCGGCGCCACCGGCAAGGTGTTGAAAAATCGTATCCGGGAGCAGTTCGCCGGCTACAGATTGCCGACCGCCTGAGCGTGCCGGACGCCGCCGTCCGCCAGCCGGGACGGCAGTGATTCAGGGGGTGTGTTCTGCGGGGTGGAACATCATTCCAAAGGTTGACCATTTACCGGGTTGTCGAGTAAGGTAGCCCGCGAATAAAAAAAGAACGTCAGGCGAAATGCCGGCATGGATTGCTTCGGTAATCGGAGGAGATTGCGTTGGAATTGTTTTTGCAGCAGGTATTGAACGGCCTGACCCTGGGCGGGGTATATGGGCTGGTAGCGCTGGGACTGACACTGGTCTACGGCATTCTGGAAGTGCCGAATTTCGCCCACGGTGCGTTTTACATGGCGGGCGCCTACGTCGCCTTCCTGCTGATGCAGTCGTTTGGCGTCAACTACTGGTTGGCGATGGGCGGCGCGGCGGTGACCATCGCGGTGCTGGCGATCCTGGCCGAGCGGCTGGTGTTCCATCCGCTGCGCCATTCGCCCGGCCTGCACATGATGATCGCGGCGATCGGCATCCTGCTGTTCCTCGAATCCGGCGCGCAAGCCTTGTGGGGCGCCGATTTCCACCGCATGCAATCGCCGTATGCCGGCGTGGTCGATCTGCTCGGCCTGACGCTGCCGAGCCAGCGCCTGCTGATCATCATCGCCGCGTTCGCGCTGATGGTGCTGCTGCATCTGTTCCTGAAAAAGACCATCACCGGCGCCACCATCATCGCGATGGCGCAGAACCGTGACGGCGCGGCGCTGGTCGGCATCAATCCGAACCGCGTGGCGATGCTGACCTTCGCGATTTCCGGCGCGCTGGCGGCGGTGGCGGCCGCGCTGTACGCGCCGATCAACCTGGTCTATCCGGCCATGGGCAATCTGGTCATCACCAAGGCTTTCGTCATCATCATCGTCGGCGGCATGGGCAGCGTGCCCGGCGCCATCATCGGCGGACTGGTGATCGGCTTCGCCGAAGCCTTCGGCGGCTTCTACGTTTCGACCGACTACAAGGACATCTTCGCCTTCCTGTTGCTGGTGGTGATTCTGTCGTTCCGGCCGCAGGGCCTGTTCACCCGGGGGATGCGCTAGCCATGACCTTGCTGAATCGTAAAATCGGCTGGCTGCTGCTGCTGGCCCTGGCGATCGTCTTTCCTTACATCGCCGACAACGACTACTACCTGACGGTGATGGCGACCGCCTACATCTTCGCCATCGCCACGCTCGGCCTGAACCTGATCACCGGCTACACCGGCCAGTACAACCTGGCGCACAGCGGCTTCATGGCGGTCGGCGCATATACCGTTGGCATCCTGACGGTCGATTACCAGTGGCCGTTCTGGGCGGCGTTCGCGCTGTCCGGCTTCGTCGCCGCCGCCATCGGCTTCTTCGTCGGCCTGCTGTCGCTGCGGCTGAAGGGCCATTTCTTCGCCATCTTCACGCTGTGCATCGGCTACATCATGTATCTGCTGGTGGAGAAATGGGAAAGCCTGACGCACGGCACCGTCGGCATCATCGGCATCGCCGGGCCGGAGCCGCTGTTCGGCGTCACCTTCGATACGCCGACCACGCTGTACTACCTGGTGCTGGTGTTCCTGGCGCTGGCGGTGTGGGCGATGCAGCGCATCGTCGATTCGCTGCTCGGCCGCACCTTCGTGGCGATCCGCAACAGCGAGGAGCTGGCCGAAGCGCTCGGCATCAACCTGATGCGCAACAAGGTGCTGGCGTTCATGCTGTCGGTGTTCTATGCCGGTGTCGCCGGCGGCCTGTACGCCGGCTTCGTGCGCTTCCTCGGCCCCGGCGTGGCCGGCGTCGAGCACACCTTCGACATGACCATGTACATGCTGGTCGGCGGCGTCGGCACGCTGCTTGGCCCGCTCTTGGGTGCGGTGTCGATGCCGTGGGTCACGCAGTATCTGCAATTCCTGCAGGACTACCGTTTCGTGGTGTTCGGCCCGCTGCTGATTTTGTTGATCATCTTCCTGCCGCACGGCGTGGTCGGCACCTGGCTGGCGGCGCGCGCGCGCCGGCAGTCGCGCGCGGCGGCCGCGGCCGGTGCCGAACCGGCTGCCGCCCCGAACGCCAATGCAAAGGGCAACGCTCATGCTTGAACTCCAATCACTGACACGCAAGTTCGGCGGTCTGGCCGCGGTGCAGAACGTCTCGGTGACGTTTGAACAAGGCAAGATCAACGCCATCATCGGCCCTAACGGCGCCGGCAAGACCACGCTGTTCAACCTGATCGGCGGCGTCTTCAAGCCGACCAGCGGCCGCATCCTGTTCAATGGCGCCGACGTCAGCGACACCCGCGCCGACGAGATGGCGCGGCTGGGCGTGGCGCGCACCTTCCAGGCCACCAGCCTGTTCGATCAGGCCACCGTGCTGGACAACCTGATCGTCGGCCATCGGCTGCGCACCCATTCGCGGCTGTTCGATGCGCTGCTCGGCACGCCCCGGCTGCGCAACGAGGAACGCATCTGCCGCGAAAAGGCGCGCGAGGCGCTGGATTTCGTCGGCCTGTCGCGCGTCGCCAACCGCGTCGCCGGCGACATCACGCAGGAAGAACGCAAGCGTGTCGCCTTCGCGCTGGCGCTGACCACCGAACCGTCGCTGCTGCTGCTGGACGAGCCGGCCGGCGGCGTCAACCCGGAAGAAACCGCCGGCATCGCCGACCTGATCCGCAAGATCCGCGACAGCGGCATCACCATTTGCCTGGTCGAACACAAGATGAACATGATCATGAATCTGGCCGACAAGATCCTGGTGCTGAACTACGGCGAAAAGATCGCCGAGGGCACGCCGGCCGAAGTCGGCAGCAACCCGGCCGTGATCGACGCCTACCTCGGGAGCGAACATGCTGCAGCTTGACCAGGTCTGCCTCGATTACGGCAGTTTCCGCGCCCTCGACAACGTCAGCCTGCACGCCAACGAAGGCGAGCTGGTGGTGCTTTTGGGCGCCAACGGCGCCGGCAAGAGCTCGATCTTCCTGACCATGTCCGGGCTGCGCCGGCCGGCCTCCGGCAGCATCCGCTTTCGCGGCAAGGAACTGGCCGGGCAGACGCCGTCGTCGATCGTCCATGACGGACTGGTGCAGTGTCCGGAAGGGCGCAAGCTGTTCCCTGGCATGTCGGTGCTGAAGAATCTGGTGCTGGGCGGCTACGTGCACCGGCGCGACCGCCGCGGCGTCGCCAGCACGCTGGAGGAAATTTTCGCGCTGTTCCCGATCCTCGACGAAAAGAAGGATCTGCCGGCCGGTTCGCTGTCCGGCGGCCAGCAGCAGATGGTGGCGATCGGCCGCGCGCTGATGGGCCGGCCGAAGGCGCTGCTGCTGGACGAGCCGTCGCTCGGGCTGGCGCCGCTGGTGGTCAAGCAGATGTTCGAGGTGATCGAAAAGATCAACCGCGCCGGCACCACCGTGATTCTGGCGGAACAGAATGCCTATGCCGCGCTGGCCATCGCCAGTCGCGCCTATGTCATCGAAAGCGGCCGCATCGTGCTGGAAGGCACCAGAGAAGAGCTGTTGAACAACGAGCAAGTCCGCAAGGCGTATATCGGCGCCTGAACACCTGGCGGCGGTCGACGCCGGCCGCGGCAAATTTTCATCCACCTGGAGGAGAGCATCATGAAAATCACCACTCGAATCAAAACCCTGACCGCCGTCGTCGCGCTCGGACTGGCCGGTGCGGCCGGTGGCGCGCTGGCGCAGGAAGTCGTCAAGATCGGCTTCTCCGGGCCGCTGTCCGGCGGCGCCGCGCTGTACGGCAAGAACGTGCTGACCGGCATGGAAATGGCGGCCGACGAAATCAACGCCCAGGGCCTGGAAGTCGGCGGCAAGAAGTACAAGGTCGAAATCGTCGCCCTCGACGACAAATACAACCCGAGCGAAGCCGGCATCAACGTGCAGCGCCTGGTGCAGCAGTACAAGACCCCGGCGGTGCTGGTGCCGCACTCGGGCGGCATCTTCGCGGTGCAGGCGTTCAATGAAAAATCCAACGTCATCCTGCTGGCCTACAGCAGTCTGGCGGCGATCACCGAACGCGGCAACAAGATGACGATCCGCATTCCCCCCGAAATCAACGGCTACGTGAAGCCGTTCATCAACTACGAAATGGGCAAGTTCGGCAAGAACGTCGGTCTGGCGCCGGCCGACCACGACTATGCCAAGGCCTGGACCGCGCTGTTCAAACCGGCATGGGAAGCGGCCGGCGGCAAGGTGGTGTCGGAAAACCCGATGTCGTACAACAAGTCGACCGACTTCTACAGCGGCGTCTCGCGCGTGCTGCAGGCCAAGCCGGACGTGCTGTTCATCGGCGGTGCCTCGGAACCGTCGGCGCTGGTCGCCAAGCAGGCGCGCGACCTCGGCTTCAAGGGCGGCTTCATCGTGATGGACCAGGCCAAGCTGGATGAAATGGCCAAGGTGGTCGGCGGCTACGGCCCGCTGGAAGGTGCGATCGGCGTGCTGCCGCTGGCCGACGACGAGCGCGAACCGGCCAAGCTGTTCGCCGAGAAGTTCAAGAAGCTGCATCCGGACCGCGTGCCGAGTACCGAAATGTCGCTGAACTACAGCGCCGTGCACATCACCGCGCTGGCGATGAAGCTGGCCGGTACCGTCACCGACGCCAAGGCGATCCGCGCCCAGATGGACAAGGCCGCCAAGAGCCTGGAGAAAGACCATAACCCGAACCTGATCCAGGGCATCAACGAGCGTGGCGGCGTGCTCAACGCCGGCGTCATCGCGGTGGTCGAAGATGGCAAGATCAAGGGCGTCAGCATGAACTCGCTGGCCGGCGAATAAGCGGCGGCCCATGCAGCCGGCACCGGCCCAGCGATGGGGCGGTGCCGGTTTTGCGTTGTGCGGCGGTGGCGGCGCGGCTGCGCCGAACACCGCAGCGATCACCAGTGTTTTAAAATAAAGGGGGGAGTATAGGCAAAAACAGGGCAATTCCGGCAAGCTGCAAGCCCGGCTTGAAAAATACACGGATCAGTATAATAATAATCCGACAATACTGACCGTCGTCACACGATCTTCCCGCCAACTCCGGCGCGGCACTTCCACGGCACCCGCGATGCTGCCGTTGGCAACAGAAAACCCGGCACCGATTTCCACGCAACCCTGCAAAAATATACCGTGTGGTATATTTATTGTACTAAGTGGTATATTCACGCCAGCGACGTACGAACCAATCCCGTCCGGGTCTTGTCCGACATGAAGAAAAATAAAATCCAGGAGGCGCAGCAGCATCGACAGGCGATTGTCGAGGGTGTGCACGACCAGAAGCGCGAGCGCATCCTGGAAGTGGCGGAAGAACTGTTTTTCCGGCGCGGCTACGCCGGCACCACGATCGCCGACATCGTCGATCAGCTCGGCGTCACCAAGCCTTACTTGTATTACTACTTCCCGAGCAAGGACAGCATCTACGAAACGCTGTGCCTGCGCGCCTCGCACGCCTGCCTGACGGCGATGCACTTCGAGCCGGACGATCCGCGCAGCGCCACCGAAAAGCTGCGCGAGGGCCTGCAGCGTTTCGCCAGCGCCAACATCCGGTTTTTCAAGTCCGGCACCTTCGCCTACCGTGAAAGCGCGGTGCGCCATCCGGCGATGGACCGCAAGGTGCGCGCATTGGCGCGCGACTTCTACCGGGAGCTGCGCGAGCTGCTGGAGCAGGGCCGGAACGATGGCGAGCTGGATTTCGTCGATACCAAGTTCACCGCGATCGGCATCGGCAGCATCGCCGGCTTCCTGTACACCTGGTACAAGCCGGACGGCGCGATCGGCCCCGATGAAATGGTGGCGCAATTGATGCACCTGCTGCTGAAGATCGCCGGTGCGCGGGAACTGCCCGAATAAACCTGATTTCTTCCGAACCGGCCCGCCGGTGTTGCGGCGGGCGCATCCACAAGAGATTTACCGCATGAGCATACAGAAGCTGTTGATCGCCAATCGCGGCGAGATTTCGATTCGCATCGCGCGCGCCTGCGCCGAACTGGGCATCGCCACGGTGGCGGTGTATTCCGAAGACGACGCGGCCTCGCTGCACGTGCGCCGCGCCGACGACGCGCGGCCGCTGGCCGGGCGTGGCGCCGCGCCCTACCTCGACATCGCGCAGATCGTCGATACCGCGCGCGCCGCCGGCTGCGACGCGATCCATCCGGGCTATGGCTTCCTGTCGGAAAACGCCGACTTCGCCCGCGCCTGCGCCGCCGCCGACATCCTGTTCGTCGGCCCGGCGCCGGAAGTGCTGGAGCTGTTCGGCGACAAGGCCGCCGCCCGCAAGCTGGCCGAAAGCCAGCAGGTGCCGGTGGTGGCCGGCACCGGCGCCGCCAGCCTGGAGCAGGTCGGCGCATTCATGGCCTCGCTGGGGCCGGACGCGGCGATCATGATCAAGGCGCTGGCCGGCGGCGGCGGGCGCGGCATGCGTTCGGTACACCACGCCGACCAGCTGGCGCAAGCCTATGCGCTGTGCCAGGCCGAAGCGCAGGGCGCGTTCGGCAACGGCGCGCTGTATGCGGAACAGCTGGTGCGGCACGCCCGCCACATCGAAATCCAGGTGATCGGCGACGGCACCGGCGCGGTCAGCCATCTGGGCGAGCGCGAATGCACGCTGCAGCGGCGCAACCAGAAGCTGATCGAAATCGCTCCCAGCCCGAGCCTGGCGCCGGCCACCCGCGCGCGCATCGCCGCTGCCGCGCTGCGGCTGGCGGCGGCGGTGCGCTACCGCGGCCTCGGCACCTTCGAATTCCTGCTGGACGCCGATGCGCCGCCCGAGCAGGCGCGCTTCACCTTCATGGAAGCCAATCCGCGCCTGCAGGTCGAACATACCGTCACCGAAGAAGTGACCGGCGTCGATCTGGTCCAGACCCAGCTGCGGCTGGCGCAGGGCCAAACCCTGGCCGAACTCGGCCTGACGCAGGAGCAGATCGCGCCGGCGCGGGGATACGCGATGCAGCTGCGCATCAACATGGAAACCATGAACGCCGCCGGCGAGGCGCGTCCGGCCGGCGGTACGCTGACGGCGTTCGAACCGCCCTCCGGCCCCGGCATCCGGGTCGACAGCTTCGGCTACGCCGGTTACACCACCAGTCCGCATTTCGATTCGCTGCTGGCCAAGCTGATCGTCCAGGTGCGCTCGGCCTCCTACGCCGAACTGGCGGCGCGCGCCTACCGCGCACTGTGCGAATTCCGCGTCGATGGCGTCGCCACCAACATTCCGCTGCTGCAGGCGCTGCTGGGCCATCCGGCGGTGGTCGCCAACGAGGTGAATACCCGCTTCGTCGAAGACCATATCGCCGAGCTGCTGGTGGCGGCCGCGGCGCCGCATCGTCAGCTGTACGTCGCCGGCGCGCAGGCCGGCGCCGCCGCTGACACCGCCACCATCGAGGCGCCGCCCGGCACCGTGGCGCTGGCGGCGCCGATGCACGGCGCGCTGGTCGGCATCGAGGTCGCGGTCGGCGACGTGGTCAAGAGCGGCCAGCCGCTGGCGGTGCTGGAAGCGATGAAGATGCAGCACGTCATCAAGGCCGAAGTCGGCGGCGTGGTGCGGCAGCTGGCCGCCAGCGTCGGCCAGGTGCTGGCACAGGGCGCGCCGCTGCTGTTCATCGAGCCGGATGCCGGTGGCGAGGCGCACGTCGAGGACGAGGTGGAAACCGATCTGGACGCGATCCGCGCCGATCTGCAGGAAGTGCGGCAGCGCCATGCGCTCGGTCTGGATGCGCAGCGTCCGGCGGCGGTGGCGCGGCGGCGCAAGACCGGCCAGCTGACCGCGCGCGAAAGCATCGCCGCGCTGTGCGACGAGGGCAGTTTTTCCGAATACGGCGCGCTGGCGCTGGCGGCCCAGCGCGGCCGCCGCTCGCTGGACGAACTGATGCAGATCAGCCCGGCCGACGGTCTGGTGGCCGGCATCGGCAGCGTCAATGGCGGCTGCTTCGGCGCGGACCGCACCCGCTGCCTGGTGATGGCTTACGACTACACCGTGTTTGCCGGCACCCAGGGCGCGATGAACCACAAGAAAACCGACCGCATGCTGCATCTGGCGCAGCAGTGGCGGCTGCCGGTGGTGTTCTTCACCGAAGGCGGCGGCGGCCGCCCCGGCGACGTCGATGCCACCGCGGTGGCGGCCTCGGCGCTGGACGTGATGTCGTTCGCCAGCTATGCGCGGCTGTCCGGGCTGGTGCCGCGCGTCGGCATCGTCTCGGGCCGCTGCTTCGCCGGCAACGCCGCGCTGCTCGGCTGTTCCGACGTCATCATCGCCACCCGCAACGCCACCATCGGCATGGGCGGTCCGGCGATGATCGAGGGCGGCGGTCTCGGCACCTTCACGCCGGAACAGGTCGGGCCGACCGCGATGCAGGCGGCCAACGGCGTGGTCGACATCGTCGCCGAGGACGACGCCGACGCGGTGCGGCTGGCGCGTCAGTACCTGTCCTATTTCCAGGGGCCGCTGGCCGACTGGGAGTGCGCCGACCAGCGCCGGCTGCGCCAGCTGATCCCGGAAAACCGCCTGCGCGTCTACGACATCCGCGCGGTCATCGAAGGGCTGGCCGATACCGATTCGGTGCTGGAACTGCGGCGCGGCTTCGGCGCCGGCATCGTCACCGCGCTGGTACGCATCCAGGGCCAGCCGTTCGGCCTGATCGCCAACAACCCGATGCATCTGGGCGGCGCCATCGACGCCGATGCCGCCGACAAGGCGGCGCGCTTCCTGCAACTGTGCGACGCCTTCGATCTGCCGATCGTCTCGCTGTGCGACACCCCCGGCTTCATGGTCGGGCCGGCGGCCGAGCAGACCGCGATGGTGCGGCACGTCTCGCGCCTGTTCGTCACCGCTGCCAGCCTGACGGTGCCGTTCTTCACCATCGTGCTGCGCAAGGGCTACGGCCTCGGCGCGCAGGCGATGGGCGGCGGCAGCTTCCATGCCGGCGTGTTCACGATCGCCTGGCCGAGCGCCGAATTCGGCGCGATGGGTGTGGAAGGCGCGGTGCGGCTGGGCTTCCGCAAGGAGTTGGAAGCGATCGCCGATCCGGCCGAGCGGCAGCGCATGTTCGACGACATGGTGGCGCAGGCCTACGAGAAGGGCAAGGCGATCTCGGTCGCCTCGTTCCTGGAAATCGACGCTGTCATCGATCCGCTGGAATCGCGCGACTGGCTGCTGCGCGGCCTCGCGTCGGTGCCGCCGGCGCCAGCGCGCGAGGGCAAGAAGCGGCCGTTCGTCGATACCTGGTGAGCTTGCGCCGGTAGTCGCAGATTCCGGCGCCAGCCGGAATGCGGCGGCGTCACCATCATTCAAGTCACTGGGCCCCGGCTTGCGCCGGGGCGACGGGGAAATCGGCCTTGGCCGGGTAGCGGCCGTCTGTCGCTATCTGGGTAGCGCGGCGACAGGAGCCGGAGTCCGGTGGCGTGCCCGTCGCCGCAGTCGCTCAGCCCCGGCTGGCGCCGGGGCGGCGAGGGAGTTTGCTTCAGTCGTCCGCCAGCTTGCGCCGCAGCAGCTTGCCGGTGCCGGTGGCCGGCAGGGCGTCGCGGAATTCGATCACGCGCGGCACCTTGTAGGCCGACATGTTGTCGCGGCACCAGGCGGTCAGTTCCTCGGCGCTCAGCGTCATGTCCGGCTTCAGCACCAGCACCGCCTTCACCACCTGGCCCTTGGTCGGATCGGGCACGCCGATCACCGCCGCCTGGCGGATCGCCGGGTGTTTGATCAGCAGGGTTTCGACTTCTTCCGGGAATACGCTGTAGCCGGAAATCTTGATCATTTCCTTGAAGCGGCCGGAGAAGGTCAGGTAGCCGTCGGCATCGACGTTGCCCATGTCGCCGGTGTAGACCCAGCCGTCGCGCAGCGTCTTGGCGGTGGCTTCCGGCTTGTTCCAGTAGCCCTTGAAGTTGCCGGGACTGCGCAGCACGATCTCGCCCATTTCGCCGGGCGCCTTTTCGGCGCCGCTGTCGGGATCGAGGATGCGGCATTCGACGCCGGGGATCAGCTTGCCGTGCGTGCCCCACTTGATCGCGTCCGGCGGCATGTAGCTGTCCCAGGTGTGGGTTTCCGACAGGCCGTAGGTCGCTTCGTAGGTGATGCAGCGGCCGGAGAACTGCCGCCATTGCTCGGCCAGCGCCTCGGTCAGCGTGATGCCGAAGCTGGTGACCGGATTCAGCCGCAGCGATTGCAGATCGTATTCGCCGGGCGCCGCCGCCTGCATCGCCGCCACGTTCATCGGCGCGATGCTGTACCAGCAGCTGACGCGATAGCGGGCGATCGCCTGCAGCGCGACGACCGGATCGAAACGGTATTGCAGCACCGTGGTGGCGCCGCTGTAGATGGTGACGTTGATGCCCATCAGCATGCCGGCGATGTGGTACAGCGGCGCGATCGCCAGCAGCACTTCATCATTGCCGAGCCGGTTGCCTTCGGTGGCGGCGGCGGCCTTGAACAGCGCGTTGCCGTAGGACAGCATCGCGCCCTTCGGCATGCCGGTCGAGCCGGAGGTGTAGGTCATCAGACCGACGTCGTCCTGCGACAGTTCGGGCCGCGGCGGCGGCTGGTGCGGCGCCGCCAGCGCGGTCAGGAAATCCTCGGTGCCGTCCACCGGCGTTTTCGGCGTCTGGATCTCGGCCGGCACGTCCAGCGTCGGCTGCGCCGGCAGCAGGTCGGCGTAATGGGTCAGGAACACGTGGCGCAGCGCGGTCTGGGCGCGCACCGTGGCGATCACCGGATACAGGTTGTCGGCGGCGACGATCACTTCGCAGCCGAGGTCGCCGAGCTGGTAGGCCAGTTCGTGTTCCTTGAACAGCGGGCTGCAGGGGCCGACGATCGCGCCCAGCTTCTGGATGCCGAAATGGGCGATCACGTATTGCGGGCAGTTCTGCAAGAACAGCGCGACGCGGTCGCCGCGCTTGACGCCGAGCGCCGCCAGCCGCGCCGCGAAGGCGTCGCTCAGGCGGTCCAGCTCGCCGTAGGACAGTTCGCGGCCGTACCAGATGAAGGCCGGCTTGTCCGGCATCGCGCGCGCGTGCTGGCGCAGATAGTCATGCAGGGGTTTCGCCCCCTGCCGGTATTCGATTGCTTGCATGGGTATTCCCTCCTGTCGGTGATGCGGGTGCGGTAGGTGCCGGCGCCAGTCTAAAGCGGATCGGGGCGGCCGGCGCGGCGGCATTTACAGCGATCCGGCACAAGTTTCTCAACAAATATACCAATCAGTAGTATATTACTACCAGCAAGTATATTATTGCCACGCCGCATCCGCGGCGTTCTGAACATTTATCCACCCGCAATCCACTCGAAGGAGACGGAACAATGAACAAACGCTACTGCGGCCTGGCGACGATCGCCGGCGCGCTCGCTCTCGCGCCGCTGGCGCATGCTGACAACAAGGTCACGGATGACGTGGTCAAGATCGGCGTCCTGTCCGACGTGTCGAGCGCCTACGCCGACATCGGCGGCAAGGGTTCGGTCGCCGCCGCCAAGATGGCGATCGCCGATTTCGGCGGCAAGGTGCTGGGCAAGCCGGTCGAGCTGGTCTGGGCCGACCACCAGAACAAGGCCGACGTCGGCGCCACCACCGCCCGCACCTGGTTCGACCAGGACAAGGTGGACGTGATCTTCGGCCTCGGCAACACCGCCGTGCACATGGCCGTGGCCAACATCGGCAAGGAAAAGAATCGCGTCATCATCAACACCGAAGCGGCGTCGTCCGGCATCACCGGCGAATCGTGCAGCCCGGTGGTGGTGCACTACACCTACGACACCTACGCGCTGGCCAAGAGCACCGCCAAGGCGATCGTCGAAAACGGCGGCAAGTCGTGGTACATGGTGGCGGTCGATTACACCTTCGGCCAGGCGCTGACCAAGGACGTGTCGGATGAAGTCATCAAGGGCGGCGGCAAGATGGTCGGCGTGGTCAAGCACCCGCTCAACGCTTCCGATTTCTCGTCCTATCTGCTGACCGCGCAGGCGTCCAAGGCGCAGGTGATCGGTCTGGCCAACGCGGTGTCGGACACGATCAACTCGATCAAGACGGCGGCGCAGTTCCACATCACCGACAAGCAGAAGGTCGCGGCGATGCTGCTGTTCCTGACCGACGTGCACGCGCTCGGCCTGGACACCGCGCAGGGCATGTACGCCACCACCGGCTTCTACTGGGACCGCAACGAGGAAACGCGCGCCTGGTCGCAGCGCTACTTCAAGGAAGTCGGCAAGATGCCGACGATGGCGCAGGCCGGCACCTATTCCGCCGTGCTCAGCTACCTGAAGGCGGTGCAGGCCGCCGGCACCGACGAAACCGGCGCCGTGATGACCAGCCTGAAGAAGCTGCCGATCAACGACATGTTCGCCAAGAACGGCAAGATCCGCGAGGACGGCCGCATGGTGCATGACATGTATCTGATCCAGGTCAAGACCCCGGCCGAATCGAAGTATCCGTGGGATTACTACAAGGTGGTGGCGACCGTTTCCGGCGACGCCGCGTTCCGGCCGCTGGCGGAAGGCAACTGCCCGATGATCAAGAAGTAAGCGGAAACAAGCGGCAACGGCGCCTCGGCACCTGCCACAACGCCGGATCGCGCTTTGCGCCATCCGGCGTTTTTTTCGTTCCCGGCAGCCGGTACCCTTGAAAAAATGGGGAGTATGTGCAAATTTGATAATATTGGCGCCCGGTGCAAGGCGGTATGCCATGGAGTATCTGAATCGGCCGGAAACCCGGCCCGACCACGATGAACGTTGGCCGCCGCCGCGCGTCCATCAGGAAGGCGGGTGGCCGACGGCATGTCCGCCGCGCAACGGCGCCCGGGGTTCCCCGGCGCCTCGCGCCCGCTCCGCGATCACGGAGACGGCAATTCGTGGAGGACACAATGAAGGATCCGTACCGGCTGCGGCGTTTCCTCGACGCCCAGCAAACGGTGTTCGAAACCGTGTGCGAGGAATTGCGCGGCGGCAGCAAGCGCACGCACTGGATGTGGTTCATCTTTCCGCAGATCGCCGGCCTCGGTTCCAGCCTGATGGCGCGCCGCTTCGCGCTGGCATCGGCCGACGAGGCGCGCGCCTATCTCGCCCATCCGGTTCTGGGGCCGCGCCTGCGCGCCTGCAGCCATCTGGTGGCGCGCATCGAGGGCCGCTCCGCCGTCGCCATCTTCGGCTATCCGGACGACCTGAAATTCCACTCGTCGATGACGCTGTTCGCCGAAGCCGGCGCCGAGAACGACAACGCGGTGTTCGTCGAGTGCCTGCGCAAGTATTTCGACGGCGCGCCCGACCCGCTGACGCAACGCCTGCTGCGCCAGCCGGCCGCCTGAGCGCCGGCCTTACGGGTAGCGCACCGGCGCGCCCGGCAGATCGGGCAGCGGAATGAAGCCGCTTTCGCCCGGCACGCGCGGGAAACGCTGCGCCTGCCAGTCGCGCTTGGCCTGCTCGATCCGTTCGGCCGAACTGGAGACGAAGTTCCACGACAGGTAACGGCTGCCGTCCATCGGCTCGCCGCCGAGCAGGACCAGCCGCGCCGGCGCGCCGTTGCCGGCCGCCAGCGTCAGCGTCCGGCCCGGCTTCAGCACCAGCAGCTGGCCGGCGCCGTAGCTGCCGTCGGCGCCCAGATCGAGAGTGCCTTCGACCACGTAGATCGCCTGTTCCGCATACTCGGCCGGCATGTCGAGGCGCGCGCCGGCCTGCAATTGCAGATCGACGAAGAACAGCGGCGAGGCCGTCGGCACCGGCGAACGCTGGCCGAAAAAGCTGCCGGCGACGATGCGCGCCGCCGCCCCTTCGCCTTCCTGCCGGGGCAGGGCGGCGGCGCCGAAGTGGTCGAAGGCCGGCGCGCATTCCTCCTGCGCGCGCGGCAGCGCCACCCAGCATTGCAGCCCGGCCAGCGCCGAACCCTGCTGGCGCAGCGGCGGCGCGGTGCGCTCGGAATGGACGATGCCGCTGCCGGCGGTCATCCAGTTGACGTCGCCGGGGCGGATCGCCTGCACGCTGCCGAGGCTGTCGCGGTGCAGGATTTCACCGTCGAACAGATAGGTCAGCGTCGCCAGCCCGATGTGCGGATGCGGCCGCACGTCCAGCCCGCGTCCCGGCGCGAATACGTGCGGGCCCATCTGGTCGAGGAAGGCGAACGGCCCGACCATGCGCCGCTGGTGCGACGGCAGCGCGCGCCGCACTTCGAAGTTGTCGCCAAGATCGTGGCTGCGCGGCACCACCACGGTGTGCAGCGGGCCAGTGTCGTCGTGCTCGGTATTCATGCGTCCACTCCTTCAAACGAGGAAGCCGGGGCAGCAGGAAAAATCATATACTCCCATTGATACCGTCTTCTGGCGGGCATGTGGTATATATTTTTCATGCATACTCCCGTGTTTTTGAAATCGCCGGACCCCGGCGATGAAACGGAACCGGGCCGGACTAGGCGTTGCGGTCCAGGCTCGGCGCCCCGGCGCCATGCCGCACCCACAGCAGCAGCCCGCCGGCCATCGCCAGATTCTTCATGAAGTTGATCTGCTGCATCGGCTGGGCGAAATCGGCATGGGCGATCAGCGCCGAGCCGATCGAGAACAGCGCCAGGATCGCCGCCACCCAGCGCGTCTTGAAGCCGAACAACAGCGCCAGCCCGCCGCCGAGTTCGATCAGGATCACCAGCGGCAGCACCACGCCCGGCAGCGGCAGGCCGATCTTGCCGAAATAGCCGAGCGTGCCGGCATAGCCGGTCAGCTTGCCGAAGCCGGAAATGATGAAGATCTGCGCCATCAGCAGCCGCGCCGCCAGGTTCAGGAATTTGTCCACGATGTCTCCTTGTCGAGGAATGCGCCGAACGCCGGCGCCGCGAATCCGGCTCCAATGTACCGGGATTTGCCGGCGTTCGCCGGATGCCGCGCCGGCCGGCTTTGATACGCGGCAAGGCGCCGGCCGCCGCTACCGCTGGCGCAGCAGCCGTTCCAGCGCGAACACGTGCGGGTCGTCCTTGCCGAGCGTGCGCAGCGCCTGCGCCAGTTGCAGCAGATAGTCGCGGTTGCGCCCGCTGGGGCCGTGCGCGGCGGCGATCTGATCGGCGATCGCCGCCTCCGGCGCCGGCCCCAGCCAGGCGGCGTTGTCGGCGGTGGCGATGTACACCAGCCCCTCGGCGTGGCTGCCGTCGTCGAAGCGCATGTCGGCGGCGAAGCGCAGGTAGCCGTTCTTTTCGCGGTGGTCCAGATGGCCGAACACCTGCGGCGTGATCAGGTAGGCCATGCCGTCGCACCGCGCGCCCGGTTGCTCTACCAGCGTCACCACCCGGCCCGGTGCCGCCGGCGTGCCGCGATGGTCGTGCGAACCCTGCCAGAAGCGCCGCACCCAGCCGCTGATGGTGGCCGGGCGGCGCGCGATGAACGGAAAATCCGCCTTGAAGATCAGCGAACCGTAGCCGAACAGCCAGACTTCGTCATGGCGGTCGAACTTGTCCATCAGCTTGTTGACGGCGGTGGTATCGGCGGACATCGGCTTCCCTGCTTATCCTATAATCGGCGCGACCGGCGGCGGGCCGGCCGTGCCCGCAACTGTAGCGCGCGGGCGCGGCGCGCGCCGGCCGCCACCGTGTTGCGCCATTCCGATTTCCCCAACCCAGGAGCCTCGTCGATGAAATTCGAAACCCTCGCCGTCCATGCCGGCTACACGCCCGAACCGACCACCAAGGCGGTCGCGGTGCCGGTCTATCAGACCGTCGCCTACGCCTTCGACAACGCCCAGCACGGCGCCGACCTGTTCGACCTGAAGGTGCCCGGCAACATCTACACGCGCATCATGAATCCGACCCAGGACGTGCTGGAGCAGCGCGTGGCGGCGCTGGAAGGCGGCGTCGGCGCGCTGGCGATGGCGTCCGGCATGGCGGCGATCACCGCGGCGATCCAGACCATCGCCGAAGCCGGCGACAACATCGTCTCGGCCGGCACCATCTACGGCGGCAGCTACAACCTGTTCGCCCACACCTTGCCGCAGCAGGGCATCGACGTGCGCTTCGCCGATTCGCGCCGGCCGGAAACCTTCGCGCCGCTGATCGATGGCCGCACCAAGGCGATCTTCTGCGAATCGATCGGCAATCCGCTCGGCAACGTCACCGACTTCGCCAAGCTGGCCGAAATCGCCCACGCCCACGGCGTGCCGCTGATCGTCGACAACACCGTGCCCAGCCCCTACCTGTGCCGGCCGATCGAACACGGCGCCGACATCGTCGTGCACGCGCTGACCAAATACCTCGGCGGCCACGGCAACAGCATCGGCGGCATCATCGTCGATTCCGGCAAGTTCCCGTGGGCCGAACACAAGGAACGCTTCAAGCGCCTGAACGAACCGGACGTGTCCTACCACGGCGTGGTCTACACCGAAGCGCTCGGCCCGGCCGCCTTCATCGGCCGCGCCCGCGTGGTGCCGCTGCGCAACATGGGCGCGGCGATCGCGCCGATGAACGCCTTCCTGTTCCTGCAAGGCATCGACACGCTGCCGCTGCGCATGGACCGCATCTGCGACAACGCGCTGGCGCTGGCCAAATACCTGCAGGGCCACAAGAAGGTCGCCTGGGTCAAGTACGCCGGCCTGCCGGATCACCCGGACCACGCGCTGGTGCAGAAGTACATGGGCGGGCGCGCCTCCGGCATCCTGTCGTTCGGCGTCAAGGGCGACGGCGACCTGCGCGCCGCCGGCGCCCGCGCGCTCGACGCGCTGCAACTGTTCACCCGGCTGGTCAACATCGGTGACACCAAGTCGCTCGCCACCCACCCGGCCTCGACCACCCACCGCCAGCTCGACGCCTCCGAACTGGCCAAGGCCGGCGTGTCGGAAGACATGATCCGCCTGTCGATCGGCATCGAGCACATCGACGACCTGATCGCCGATCTGGAACAGGCGCTGGCGGCGGTGTAAGCCACGGGCGCCAGATACTCCCGGTTTTGAGAAAACCGGGAGTATGTGTATTTTTACAAGAACTGGCGCCCGGTACAGCCTGGGTGGTCGGGGAGTATCCGTCATTTCCCGGCCCGGCGCGGCGCATCGGGCAAGTGCTGGAATGTTTCCGCCGCCAACGGTTACAGCGTAGAACCGGCCCTGGTTTTCAGGGCGCCCAGCCTGGAAGCTGCTACTGTTTCATTTTTTCAAAGAAACGGCTTGGCCCGAAGCTTCATGAATCATCAGGCACTCTCCTCCTTCATCTGGTCGGTTGCCGACCTGCTGCGCGGCGACTACAAGCAAAGCGAATATGGCCGCGTCATCCTGCCCTTCACCGTGCTGCGCCGGCTGGACTGCGTGCTGCGGGCCAGCAAGGCCGCCGTGCTGGCCGAGTTTGAAGCCAAGACCCGCGTCGGGCTGAACCCCGATCCCTTCCTGTTGCGCGCGGCCGGACAGAGCTTCTACAACACCTCGCCGCTCGACCTGGCCATGCTGCTGGGCGATCAGGACCACATCCGGCAAAACCTCTACGCCTACATCCAGGCGTTTTCGCCAGCGGCGCGCGACATCTTCGAGCGTTTCGACTTCCACACCCAGATCGAGCGGCTGGCCAAGGCCAATCTGCTGTACCTGGTGACGGAAAAATTCGCCAACATCGATCTGCATCCCGAGGCGGTGGACAACGCCCGGATGGGGCTGGTGTTCGAGGAACTGATACGCAAGTTCGCCGAAATCTCGAACGAAACCGCCGGCGAACACTTCACCCCGCGCGAAGTCATCCGCCTGATGGTCAACCTGCTGTTCATCGAGGATGATGACGTATTGACCCCCGGCAGCGCCGTGGTGCGCACCATCTACGACCCCACCGCCGGCACCGGCGGCATGCTGTCGATCGCCGGCGAATACCTCGCCGAGCACAACCCGGCGGCGCGGCTGACCATGTTCGGCCAGGAACTCAACGACGAGTCCTACGCCATCTGCAAGGCCGACATGCTCATCAAGGGCCAGGACGTCGCCAACATCGTCGCCGGCAACACCCTCTCCGACGATGGCCACGGCAGCCGCCGGTTCGACTACATGCTGTCCAATCCGCCGTTCGGCGTCGAATGGAAAAAGGTCGAAAAAGCGGTGCGCGCCGAACACGAGCAAAAGGGCTTCGACGGCCGTTTCGGCCCCGGCCTGCCGCGCGTCTCCGACGGCTCCATGCTGTTCCTGATGCACCTGCTGTCCAAGATGCGCCCGGCAGCCGACGGCGGCGGACGTTTCGGCATCGTCCTGAACGGCTCCCCGCTGTTTACCGGCGGCGCCGGCAGCGGCGAATCGGAAATCCGCCGTTACGTGCTGGAAAACGATCTGGTCGAAGCCATCATCGGCCTGCCGACCGACATGTTCTACAACACCGGCATCGCCACCTACGTCTGGATACTTTCCAACCGCAAGGTGGCGGATCGCAAGGGCCATGTGCAGTTGATCGACGCCAGCAGCTTCTGGCAGAAGATGCGCAAGAGCCTGGGCAGCAAGCGCCGCGAAATGAGCGACGCCCACATCGCCACCGTCACCCGCCTGTTCGGCGCGTTCACCGAAGCGGAACTCGTCACCGTGCTCGACGCCCACGGCCAGCCGCTGCGCGACGCCGAAGGCAAGCCGGTCGAACCGCAGCTCGTCACCAATACCGATACGCCACCCAAGCCGCCCGAGGGCGGGCGCCTGAAGCGCGTGCCGATCTCCCGCATCTTCCGCAACGAGGAATTCGGCTACACCACCATCACCGTCGAACGCCCGCAGCGCGACGAAAACGGCAACATCGTGCGTGGCACAAAAGGCAAGCAAAAAGGCCAGCCGCAGCCCGACAGCGCGCTGCGCGACACCGAGAACGTGCCGCTGACCGAAGACATCGCCGCCTACTTCCAGCGCGAAGTGCTGCCGCACGCGCCCGATGCGTGGATAGACGAAGCCAAAAGCAGGGTCGGCTATGAAATTCCGTTCAACCGCCACTTCTACGTGTTCGAGCCGCCGCGCAGCCTGCAGGCGATCGACGAGGAACTGAAGGCGGTGTCGGCCAATATCGTGCGGATGCTGGGGGAGCTGGCGGAATGAGCGACTACCTGGACATGCTCAACACGCTGGACGAAAACGAACGTCTGGAAGCCAAGCGCGGCAGCGGGATCGGCCCCTCCGTGCTGGAAACCATTTGCGCCTTCGCCAACGAACCCGGCTTGCAGGGCGGCACCCTGCTGCTGGGCGTGGTGCGTGACGAAACAGACCCGAACCTGGTCTATGTGGCGGAAGGCGTGAGCCAGCCTGATGCGCTGAGCGCCAACCTCGCCACGCAATGCCGTGAGCAGTTCAACCTGCCGGTGCGCGTACACATCGCCAGCGAGCAAATCGGCGGCAAGACCGTGCTGGTCGTTACCGTCCCCGAAGCGCAACCGGGTGACAAGCCGGTGTTTCTGAAATCGCGTGGTCTGCCCAAGGGCGCATTCCGTCGTCTCGGCAGCACCGACCAGCAATGCACCGAGGACGACCTGCTGCTCCTGTACCAAGGGCGGCAAATCGAAGCCTTCGATATCAGCGTGATGCCCGATGCCACACTGGCCGACCTCGCCCCCGAAGCCATCGATGACTACCGCAAGACGCGCGCCGAGGCCAACGCCGATGCCGAGGAATTGCGCTGGAGCGACCAGGACCTGCTTGAATCCCTCGGCTGCGCCCGTCGCGACAAAGACAGCAACGGCCTGTTGCACCCCACCATCGCCGGCGTGCTGCTGTTTGGCAAGCAGCAGGCGCTGCGCCGCCTGCTGCCGATGACGCGCGTGGACTACATCCGCGTGCCCGGCAAGGAATGGATACCCGACCCCGAGCGCCGTTTCGACTCGCTGGAAATCCGTGATTACCTGTTCCGCGCCATCCGTCGCGCGCTGGCCGCCGTGCTGGACGATTTGCCCAAGAGCTTTGCCCTGGCCGAAGGCGATGCCCAGCGCACCGATACCCCGCTGATCCCGCAGCGGGTGCTGCGCGAAGGCATCGTCAACGCGCTGATGCACCGGAGTTACCGCAGCCACGCGCCCGTCCAGATCATTCGCTATTCCAACCGCATCGAAATCCGCAACCCCGGCCATTCGCTGAAGTCGCCGGAGCACCTTGGCGAACCCGGCTCGGTGCCGCGCAACCCGCGCATCGCCGCCGTACTGCTGGACACCCGCTTTGCCGAGGCCAAGGGCAGCGGCATCCGCGTGATGCGCGAAATGATGGTCGAAGCCGGGCTGGAGCCGCCGCTGTTTGAATCCCAGCGCGGCAACGACAGCTTCGTGGCCCGCTATTATTTCCAGCACTTTCTCGGCGCGGAAGCCATCCAGTGGCTGAGCCGCTTCCGCGATCTGCACCTGAGCGACGAAGAAGCCCGCGCGCTGGTGGCCGTGCGGGAACAGGGCGCCATCGACAACACCATGTACCGCGAACTGAACCGGGTGGATACGCTGGCCGCCAGCCAGTCCCTGCGACGGCTGCGCGACGCCGGGCTGCTGGAGCAAAAGGGGCGCGGCGCGGCTACCTACTATGTGCCGACGGCGTGGCTGCTGGCGAAAGACAAGGCGGCGGGGGGCTTATCCAGTAACCCTGATGGTGACTTGTCCAGCAAGCCAGGAGGCTTATCGCACCAGCCCGATGGCTTATCACACCAGCCCGATGGCTTATCACACCAGCCCGATGGCTTATCACACCAGCCCGAGGGCTTATCACACCAGCCCGATGGCTTATCACACCAGCCCGAGGGCTTATCACACCAGCTTGGCGGCTTATCCAACAACCCCCACTGGCAGTCTTTGCCACCTGATCTGCAAGAAATGGTGGCGGCGCTGGGGCGGCGGGCGGCGCCGCACAAAATTCAAACGGTCATCATCCGCCTGTGCCGCCACCGTGCATGGCAGGCGTCCGAGTTGGCGAGCCTGTTCAACCGTCAAACCCACTATCTTCGGGTTCACTACCTCAGCCCGCTGGCCAGCGCCGGTGTGCTGGCCTACACCATGCCGGACATGCCAAACCATCCGCATCAGGCGTATCGGGCCGTGGAAGGTGAAGGAGGGACGCGGTGAGTTTGCCGAGGTATGGGGGGTATAAGGACAGTGGCGTGGAGTGGCTGGGAGAAATTCCGGCACATTGGCAGGTCCAGCGCTATAAGCAAGTGTTCATCGAGCGCGATGAGCGCTCCGTAACTGGAGAAGAAACGCTCTTGTCGGTTTCGGCCTATACGGGTGTTTCCCCTCGTTCTGAAATTATCGCGGATGGTGATTATCTGAGTCGTGCTGAATCGTTGGAGGGGTACAAAGTTTGCTATCCCGGCGATCTGGTGATGAATATCATGCTGGCCTGGAATCGGGGTCTTGGGTTTTCAATGCACCACGGGATTGTCAGCCCTGCTTATGCGGTTTTTACTCCTTCCGCTGAAAACCATCCGAAATTTCTTGATTATCTGGTTCGGTCTGATCCGGTGATTTGCCATTTCAAGGCGTTTTCTTCGGGGGTTATGGATTCCCGGTTGCGGCTCTATCCCGATGTTTTTGGTGCATTGTTTTGCATACTGCCGCCGCTGCTAGAGCAAACCGCCATCGCCACCTTCCTCGACCGCGAAACCGCCAAAATCGACGCGCTGATTGCCGAGCAGGAAAAACTCATTACCCTGCTGGCCGAAAAGCGCCAGGCCACAATCTCCTACGCCGTCACCAAAGGACTCGACCCCAACGCCCCGATGAAGGATTCCGGCGTGGCGTGGCTGGGGGAAGTGCCGGAGCATTGGGAAATTCGCAGGCTAAAAACATTGAGCGAGTTCACCACCAGTGGGCCACGCGGTTGGTCGGAGCGTGTTGGCGACGAAGGCAGCCTATTCATCCAAAGTGGCGATCTGAATGACATGCTTGGCATTGAATTCGAGAGTGCGAAGCGTGTGCTTGTCAGCGATGATGCGGAAGCGCAGCGTACCCGGATAAGAGGTAGAGACGTTCTGCTTTGTATTACAGGCGCAAAAACCGGCAATGTTGCCATTTGTGGTTTTGTCCCAGAGGATGCTTACGTTAATCAACATCTATGCTTGGTGCGCCCAAATGTAGAAGTTTTACCGAAGTTTCTCGGTGTAGTTCTCAAAAGTCGCATAGGTCAAACGCAGTTCGAGCTTTATCAATATGGCCTAAAGCAAGGGCTGAGTCTTGAGAATGTACGAGAGGTATTTATCGTGCTCCCACCAATGGACGAACAGCGTGTACTTACTGAACATCTGGATTTAGAAGCAGCAGAATTCAGCGCGTTGCGCGCAGAGGCCCAGCGAGGCATTGAGCTATTGAAAGAACGCCGCTCCGCCCTCATCACCGCCGCCGTCACCGGCCAGATCGATGTCCGCAACGCCGTCCAGGAGGTTCCCGCATGAGTGATCTCCAGCTTTTCCGTCTTCAGAACGACACCGCCACCGAACTGACTGCTTCGGCGGCGGCGCTGGAGCGCAATTTGCAGCGGCTGATCGAAGGCCGGATGGAGACCTTTCTGGGCGTGCGCTTTCTGGCGTCGGAATATGCCACCGGCAAGACGCATCGCGGCCGTATCGATTCGCTCGGGCTGGATGAGAACAACTGCCCCGTCATCATCGAATACAAGCGGCACGGCAATGAGAACGTCATCAATCAGGGCTTGTTCTATCTGGATTGGCTGCTTGACCACAAGGCCGAGTTCCGCTGGCTGGTGATGGAAAAGCTGGGCAAGGACGTGGCCGACAGCGTGGAGTGGTCGGGCACCCGGCTGCTGTGCATCGCGGCGGACTTCACGCGCTACGACCAGCACGCGGTGCAGCAGATTCCGCGCAACATCGAACTGATCCGCTACAAGCTGTTCGGCGAGGATTTGCTGCTGCTGGAACTGGTGAATACGCAAGCAGTGGCCGAATCCGCGTCCGCGCCGGAAGCGGCGAAGCCGTCCACCGCTTCGTCCACCGATAACGCCGCCGCCCTGAAGCCGCACGGCCGGGACAAGAGCTTTGCCGAGCAACTGGAAGGCGCGACGGCGGAGATGCAGGCGCTCTATGCCGACCTGCGTTCGTTCCTGTTCGCGCTGGGTGACGACGTGACCGAGAAGCAGCCCAAGCTGTATGTGGCTTTCCGCAAGCTGAAGAACTTCGCCTGCGTGGTGATGTACCCGAACAAGATGCTGGTGACGCTGAAGCTGAATCCCGACACCGTGGCGCTGGAAGACGGCTTCAGCCGCGACGTGCGGCAGATCGGCCACTGGGGCACGGGTGATCTGGAACTGTGCTTGCGCAGCGCCGCCGATCTGGAGCGCGCCCGGCCGTTGCTGGAGCGGGCGTATCAGGAGGGGTGAGCATTTTTTGGGCCAGTGATTTTGACCGCCAGCCTTTATGTAGAAAACGCAAGCCGCTATCAAATTATTTGCATGACGGATGCCAATACCCCGTAACGACATCACCATGATGCAAACCATTCACATTTACTGCGATGAGTCCTGCCATCTGGAAAACGATGGGATGCGCGCCATGGTGCTGGGGGCCTTGTGGTGTCCGGCGGAAAGCCGCAAGGTGCTGGCACGCCGCATCAAGGCGCTGAAGGCCGAATATGGTCTGGCACCGAGTTTCGAGATCAAGTGGGTCAAGGTATCGCCGGGCAAATTGCCGTTCTATCAGGCGCTGCTCGATCTGTTTTTTGACGAGCCTTTGCTGCATTTTCGAGGCTTGGTCGTGCCTGACAAGGATGCGCTGGATCATGGCCGCTTCGGCCAGAGCCATGACGAGTTTTATTACAAGCAGTGGTACACGTTGCTGAACCGGTTGATCGACCCGGAGCGGCGTTGCCGGATTTTTCTGGATATCAAGGACACCCAGGGTAGTCGCAAGGTGGCGAAGTTGCATGAGGTGCTGTGCAACGCCAATTACGACTTTGACCGTAGCCTCATCGAGTCCATTGAGCTGGTGCAGTCGCACGATGTACCGCTGCTGCAATTGGCCGATGTGCTGATTGGCGCTTTGTCGTATGTGCATCGCGGCTTGCATGGCAGCCCGGCCAAGCAGGCGCTGGTGGCGCATCTGCGGCACTGCTCCGGGTTGCGTTTCGAGCAAAGCTCTCTGTGGCGCGCGGAGAAATTCAATTTGCTGGTGTGGAGGGCGCAGTCTTGATGCAGCCCCCAGTCCTGATGCCACTGCGTGACTATGCGGATTGGGCTGCGTATGAGAATGCCATCTACGCTGTCTACTTGGAAACTGTGGCCCATGCGCGGCTGGTGTTTCGCGGCTGCCCCGTCAAAGTTCGGTTTCGGCCAGAAACGAAACGCAAGGGCTATGGGTTCTGGCATCTGATTTCGGAAGCGCCAGACCCCAGGAACCGCAATGAGGATGATCGTATCCCGGATTTGCAGCGCTGCGAGCGGGTGCGCTGGGTGGCTTGGTGCATTCAGAACGCCGGCAGCGTGGGCTTCTCATGCTGGGAAAACCGGCGCGGCCGGGAAATCCATGTGGTGATCTGGGCGGAGGCGCATGACTTCGCGGTGATTCTCGCCAAGCGGTTCACCCCGGACGGGCCGCGCTTCTACCTGCTCAAGACGGCTTATTGCCTGCAGGGGCACACCATCCGCAAATTCACGAAGGAGAGGGATGCATGGCGTGCCGCCCAGAAAGACTGAAGCCCCGGCACATCGCTGTGCAAGGGCTTCGGATACTCCTTCTGCACGTGGCAGATGAGCTATCTGAAACTATAAACCGACAGGGCACCCGAGTCAATTTTCGTCTGCTATCCGAACTTGAAAATGTTGTCAAGAGAGTGAAAATTGTTGCTTTTTGGAAAATACTTTTGGCCAAACGAGACCTCGCATGAACCTCCATCAGGAACACCACTTCGAGCAGGAAATCTGCGCCCACCTGGCCGCCCACGGCTGGCTGCATGAGGCCGGCGATGCGGCGCGGTTCGACCGCGCCCACGGCCTGTTCCTGCCCGATCTGCTGGCCTGGGTGGAGGCGACGCAGCCGGACCATTGGCGGCGCCTCGACAAGACGCATGGCGCGGCCTTGCCGAAGGTGCTGGCGGAGCGGATGCGCAGGAGCCTGAACGAGCGCGGCACGCTGGATGTGCTGCGCCGGGGCGTGGAAATTCTCGGGTTGGCGGCGCCGCTGGAGCTGGCGCAGTTCAAGCCGGCGCTGGCGATCAATCCGGTGACGCAGCGGCAGTACGCGGCCAACCGGCTGCGCGTGGTGCGGCAGGTGGCGCATTCGCCGAACCATCCGGGGAATGAGCTCGATCTCGTGCTGTTCCTCAACGGCATCGCGGTGGCGACGGCGGAACTGAAAAGCGACTTCACGCAGAGCGTCGGCGATGCGGTGGACCAGTACCGCCATGATCGCCATCCGCATCCCAGGGGCGGGGTGGCGGAGCCCTTGCTGGCCTTTCCAGGCGGGGCGCTGGTGCATTTCGCGGTGAGCCAGTCGGAGGTGATGATGACGACCCGGCTGGCCGGGCAGGAAACGGTTTTTCTGCCGTTCAATCGCGGCAACGGCGGCGCGGCCGGCAACGCGCCGAATCCGGATGGCTTTGCCACCGCCTATCTGTGGGAGGAAGTCTGGGAGCGCGAGAGCTGGCTGGACATCCTGCATCGCTATCTGATCGGCAAGCGCGACGACCGCAAGCAGTTGCAAGGCGTGATCTTTCCGCGCTATCACCAGCTCGACGCCACCCGCAAGCTGGTGGCGGACGTATTGCAAAACGGCGCCGGCCAGCGTTATCTGATCCAGCATTCGGCGGGTTCGGGCAAGACCAATTCGATTGCGTGGAGCGCCCATTTTCTGGCCGATCTGCATGATGCGGCGCACCGGAAGCTGTTCGACAGCGTGCTGGTGGTGTCGGACCGCACGGTGCTGGATGCGCAGTTGCAGGAGGCGATCTTCGATTTCGAGCGCACCACCGGGGTGGTGGCGTCGATCACCGGCGAGCACGGCAGCAAGAGCGCGCAGTTGTCGCAGGCGCTGAAGGAGGGCAAGAAAATCATCGTCTGCACCATCCAGACCTTTCCGTTCGCGCTGCAGGCGGTGCAGGAACTGGCGGCGACCGAGGGCAAGCGTTTCGCGGTGATCGCCGACGAGGCGCACAGTTCGCAGAGCGGTGACGCGGCGGCCAAGCTGAAGCAGTTGCTGTCGGCCGAGGAGTGGGCGGCATTGCAGGATGGCGGCGAAATCGATACCGAAGCCGTGCTCGCCGCCAACATGGAGGCGCGCGCCGGCGCTCAGGGGCTGACTTATGTGGCTTTCACCGCCACGCCCAAGCAGAAGACGCTGGAGTTGTTCGGCCGGCCCGGCGCCGACGGGCTGCCGCAGCCGTTTCATGTGTATTCGATGCGCCAGGCGATCGAGGAGGGTTTCATTCTCGACGTGCTGAAGAATTACACCAGCTACCGGCTGGCGTTCAGGCTGGCGCACGATGGCCGCGAATACGATGAAACCCAGGTCGAACGCAGCGCGGCGATGAAGGGGATCATGCAGTGGGTGCGGCTGCACCCTTACAACATCGCCAGCAAGGTGCAGATCGTGGTCGAGCACTATCGCGAAAACGTCCAGCCGCTTCTGGGCGGCCGCGCCAAGGCGATGGTGGTGGTCGGCAGCCGCAGGGAGGCGGTGCGCTGGCAGAAGGCAATCCGCGCCTACATCGACCGGCAGAATTATCCGTTGGGCGTGCTGGTGGCCTTTTCCGGCGAGGTGAGCGATCCGGAGAGCTATCCGCAGGCGGTGAGCGAGAGCAGCCGCGAACTGAATCCGGAACTGAAGGGGCGCGACATCCGAGATGCCTTTGCCGAGCCTGGCTACCATCTGCTGCTGGTGGCCAACAAGTTCCAGACCGGCTTCGACCAGCCGCTGCTGTGCGGCATGTACGTGGACAAGCGGCTGGGCGGCGTCCAGGCGGTGCAGACGCTGTCGCGCCTGAATCGCGCCCATGCCGGCAAGGACACCACCTATATCCTGGATTTCGTCAACGATGCCGGCGAAATCCTGCAAGCCTTCAAGATCTATTACGACACCGCCGAACTGGAGGCTGCCACCGATCCGCATCTGGTGTACGACCTGCGCGCCAAGCTGGATGCCGGCGGCCACTACGATGAGTTCGAAGTGGAGCGCGTGGCGCGGGTGATGACCGATCCGCGCGGCACGCAAAAGCAGCTGGATGCGGCGATCGCGCCGGTGGCCGATCGGCTGCTGAAACGCTACAGGAGCACGCGCGAGGCAGGCATCGCCGCCGCCGATGACGCGGCCCGGCAGGCGGCCAGGGATGCGCGGGAAGCCTTGCTGCTGTTCAAGAACGATATGGGGGCGTTCGTCCGCCTGTATGTGTTCCTGTCGCAGATTTTCGATTACGGCAACACCGGCATCGAAAAGCGCTTCCTGTTCTACAAGCTGCTGATTCCGCTTCTGGAATTTGACCGCGAGCGCGACACGGTGGACCTGTCCAGAGTGGTGCTGACCCACCACACCCTGAAGAACGCCGGCAGGCAATCCCTGAACCTGAAGCAGGACGGCCGCTACCCCCTGCCGCCGATGGACGCGGCCGGCAGCGGCGCGGTGCAGGACCGGCAGCAGGCGTATCTGGCGGAGATCATCCAGAAAGTGAACGGCTTGTTCGAGGGCGAGCTGAGCGACGATGACCAATTGGTCTACGTGAACGGCGTCATCAAGGGCAAGCTGCTGGAAAACGATACCCTGGTCCAGCAGGCCGCCAGCAACAGCAAGGAGCAATTCGCCAACTCGCCGGACCTGAAGGATGCGCTGCTGCACGCCATCATGGACGCGCTCGAAGCCCATACCACCATGAGCACCCAGGCGCTCGGTTCGCAGCGGGTGCGCGACGGCTTGAAGGACATCCTGCTCGGTCCGGCGCAATTGTATGAAGCCCTGCGCGCCAGATCGGACATGCGCGCGGTCGGGGAATAGCCGGCTGAGCAGGGGGGCGCGTCGTCAACGGGCCGATTCGCGGTGACGGCTGTTTTGAAAATATCTGGAGTATGCGTATTTTTCGTATGATCCGTGCCCGATGCAAGGGTGGCTATACGGGAGTATCTGTGGTTTCCCGAATTCAGGGGGGCGTTGCTTTCCGCGCCGCCAGGATCAAACACAAGCAGGGCCAGGCCGAGCTGTTGTGCGCCGGGCTGCACGCGCTGCCGGCGCCCAGGCAACCGGTTCAGGCGGGTGGCCGCCGCCGCTCGATCACTTCGAACAGCACCATCCCCGCCAGCATCGCCAGCACGAACAGCAGCGGCTTGCCGGAGCCGGCCAGCAGCGAGGTCAGCGCCGGTCCCGGACAGAAGCCGGCGAGGCCCCAACCCGCTCCGAAGGCGAGGCTGCCGAGCAGCAGCCGGCGGTCGATGCGGCCGGGCGCCGGCAGTGCCAGCGGCGCGCCGGTCAGCGTCTTGCCGCGTCGCGCCGCCAGCCGGAACGCCGGCGCCGCCACCAGGATGGCGCCGCCCATCACGAAGGCCAGCGACGGGTCCCAGGCGCCGGCGACATCCAGAAAACCGATCACCTTGGCCGGGTCGGTCATGCCGGAGACGATCAGCCCGAGACCGAACAGCAGCCCGGAACCCAGTGCGATCAGGATCATCATGATGGCCTCACGAAAATAGATGGCGCAGCGCGTACACGCAGAGCGCGCCGGCCAGCATGAAGGCGGCGGTCGCCGCCAGCGAACGCGGCGATAGCCGGGCGACGCCGCAGACGCCGTGGCCGCTGGTGCAGCCGGAGCCGTAGCGGGTGCCCAGCCCGACCAGCAGGCCGGCCGTCAGCAGCAGCGGCGTGTCGGCGGCGATGTGCGCCGGTGGCAGCGGTGCCAGCAGCCGGTACGCCAGCGGCGCCGCCAGCAGTCCGGCGAGGAAGGCCAGGCGCCAGCCGGCATCGCCGCGCCGCCCCGACAGCAGGCCACCGACGATGCCGCTGATGCCGGCCACGCGCCCGCCAGCCAACAGCAGCAGCGCGCTGGCCGCGCCGATCAGCAGGCCGCCGGCCAGCGCGCTGCCCGGCGTGAAGGATGCCCAGTCGATATTCATGAGGTTTCTCCATTGCCGCAGAATTGTGCGTACAACACCTGCAGCACGGCCAGCGCGGCGGCGCTGGCGATGCGGTAATACACCTGCTTGCCGTCGCGCCGCGTCTGCACCAGTCCTTCCTCGCGCAGCACACCGAGCTGCTGCGACAGCGTCGGCTGACGGATGCCGAGCTGTTCTTCCAGCTCACTGACGCACAGCTCGCCCTGCGAGAGCTGGCACAGCAGCAGCAGGCGGTCGGGATTGGCCATCGCCTTCAGCAGCGCCGAGGCGGCGGCCGACGACGCGCGCAGCGCCGGCAGATCGATAGCAACGGAAGTGTCCATGAGCGAATCCAATTGACTTTACTGGAAAATATTATATAAACTCACGATATATAAATCAATATATTATTTCGTGAGCCAATGCCAGGAGCCACCATGTCGCCACAAGTCCAGGGTTTTCATGATGCCGATACCGGCACCGTCAGTTATGTCGCCTATCCGGCCGCTGGCGGTGGCTGTGCGATCGTCGATCCGGTGCTCGATTACGCGCCACAGTCGGGCCGCAGCGCCACGCATGCGGCCGACCGGCTGGTGCAATTCGTGCGCGCGCAGCGGCTGACGGTCGAATGGATACTGGAAACCCATGCCCATGCCGACCATCTGTCGGCGGCGCCGTACCTGCGCCGGCAGCTGGGCGGCCGCATCGCCATCGGCGAACGCATTGATGCCGTGCAGCAGGTGTTCGGCGAGGTGTTCAATCTGGGGGCGGAATTCGCCCGCGACGGCAGCCAGTTCGACCACCTGTTCGTCGACGGCGAGGAGTTCACGATCGGCGGCATGCCGGCGCGCGCGCTGCACGTGCCGGGCCACACGCCGGCCGATTGCGCCTATCAGGTCGGCGACGCGGTGTTCGTCGGCGATACGCTGTTCATGCCGGAAGCCGGCACCGCGCGCTGCGATTTTCCCGGCGGCGACGCCCATCAGCTGTACCGCTCGGTGCGGCGCCTGCTGGCGCTGCCGGACGCCACCCGGCTGCTGGTCTGCCACGATTACCCGGAAGGGCGGCCGCCGCAATGGGAGGCCACGGTAGCGCGGCAGCGCGCCGCCAACATCCATGTGCGCGATGGCGTCAGCGAGGAGGAATTCGTCGCGCTGCGCCGCGCCCGCGACGCCACGCTCGACATGCCGCGCCTGATGCTGCCGGCGATCCAGGTCAACATCCGCGCCGGCGCGCTGCCGCCGGCCGAGGATAATGGCGTGCATTACCTGAAGATTCCGCTGAACCGGTTTTGAGGCGTGGCCGCCCGGTTCGGGCGCCATCAAAGGTTTCGCCCCGGTTTCGTTCGTTATCAATTGTTTCAGCGCGTTCCGGCGGCGGCGGAATCTGTAATACTGACGCGATCGTGCCACGTCATCGGCGCAGCCGGCGTTCCGTTGGCGGCGCGACAACCCTGAATTCGACAGCGAGGTGCATCGTGAAAACATTCAAATCGGCGCTGGCGCCGGCAATGCTGGCGGTGGCGCTGGCCGCGGTCTGCGGTGCCGCCGCCGCGCAGACTACCGTGATGGTGCGCGGCCACGGTGGCCACGGCTGGCACGGCGGCCACCGCTGGCATGGCGGCTGGCACGGTCGCAGCAGCTTCGGCGTCACCATCGGCGGCCCGCTGTACTACCCGCCGTATTCCTACTATCCGCCGGCCTATTACTACAACCCGCCGCCGGTGGTGGTGGTGCCGCCGGCGACGCCGCCGACCTATATCGAGCAGGACAGCCCGGACCAGTACTGGTATTTCTGCGCCGATCCCAAGGGCTACTACCCTTACGTCAAGGAATGCCCGCGCGGCTGGCAGCAGGTGGCGCCGCAGCCGGCCGATGCCCAGTAGACAGGAATCATCATGCGTACCTCGATCAAGCTTTCTCCGTTGCTCGCGCTGCTGGCGCTGGGCGCCTGCACCACGCTGCCGAGCGGCCCCAGCATGCTGGCGCTGCCCGGCACCGGCAAGACCTTCGACCAGTTCCGCGCCGACGACGCTTCCTGCCGCCAGTACGCGCAATTGCAGATGAACGGCATGTCGGCCGAGCAGGCGGCGGTTGACAGCGGCTTGCGCAGCGCCGCGCTCGGTACCCTGCTCGGCGCGGTGGCCGGCGCGGCGATCAACGGCGGCCACGGCGCCGGGGTCGGCGCCGGGGTCGGCGCCGCGCTCGGCGGCCTGTCCGGCGTCAGTTCCGGCAACGCCGCCAGCTACGGCACCCAGCAGCGCTACGATTTCGCCTACACGCAATGCATGTACGCGCAGGGCCACCGGGTGCCGGTGTCCGGCCGCTTCACCTCGGCGCCGTCGGTGCCGCCGCCACCGGCCGGTGCCTCGGCGCCGCCACGGTCGGCGCCGCCGGGCGTGTCCGGCGGCTATCGGCCGCCGCCGCCGAACGCGCCGCCGCCGCCCGGTTATTGAGGACGGAGCGGCAGCGGTTTTCTGATTCCCAAGTGGCAGGCCGCCGGGTTGTCCCGGCGGCTTTTTTTCATGGTGCCGGACGCGCCGGCGGCGCCGATCATGCTGCGCGGCAAGCGCGCTTCGTGTCACAATTCCCGCCAGCCGGCGGGCGCCGGCGGTGGTTCCCCGATTCCTTGCCTGCTCTCGCCATGTCCGAACAATCGAAGTGCGGTCCGGTCGTCATTGCTTCCTATCTGTTGATGGCGGTCGCGCTCATCGCGGTCATGGCGACCGGCCTGCTGGCGGCGCTGTTTTCCGGCCTGCTGGTGTATTCGCTGGTGCACCTGCTGTCGCCGGCGCTGGGCAAGAAAATTTCCAGCCATCGCGCGCGCATGATCGCCGTCGCGGTGCTCGGCACGGTGATCGTCGCGCTGCTGATGGTGGCGATCTGGGGAATGATCGCCTTCCTGCAGAGCGATGCCGGCAACGTCCAGGTACTGCTGAAGCGGATGGCCGACATCATCGAAGCCTCGCGCGACCAGATCCCGGCCTGGCTGCGCGACAACCTGCCGCAAAACGCCGACGCGCTGCGCGAGCTGATCACCGCCTGGCTGCGCGAACACGCGACGCAGGCGCGGCTGATCGGCCAGCAGGCCGGTCGCACCGTGGTGCATCTGCTGATCGGCATGGTGATCGGCGCGATGGCGGCGCTCTACAACACCAATTCGACCGCCCGCTACCGGCCGCTGGCGGCGGCGCTGCACGCGCGCGTGGTGGCGCTGGAACATGCGTTCCGGCGCATCGTGTTCGCCCAGGTGCGGATCGCCGGCATCAACGCGATCCTGACCGGCATCTACCTGGCGGTGATCCTGCCGCTGGCCGGCGTGCATCTGCCGCTGACCAAGAGCATGATCGCCATCACCTTCTTCGCCGGCCTGCTGCCGGTGATCGGCAACCTGATCTCGAACACCGTGGTGGTGGTGGTCGGGCTGTCGCATTCGCTGGCGATCGCGGTGGCCTCGCTGGTGTTCCTGATCCTGGTCCACAAGCTGGAATACTTCCTGAACGCCAAGATCATCGGCTCCCACATCAATGCCCACGTCTGGGAACTGCTGACCGCGATGCTGGTGATGGAAACCCTGTTCGGTCTGCCCGGCGTGGTGGCGGCGCCGGTGCTGTATGCCTACGTCAAGCATGAGTTGAGCGAGCAGGGTCTGGTGTAAGCCGGGCTACCCATATACTCCACTTGGTGCCACCCTGTCGCGAGCACCAGGCGCCAGTTTTTAACGCATACCCCCCATTATTTTGCCGGCTGCCGGGCCACCCAGGCGAGCGCACCCTGTGCCGCCCATCTGCCGCTGGCGCAGCAGGCGGTCAGCAGATAACCGCCGGTCGGCGCTTCCCAATCCAGCATTTCGCCGGCGCAGAACAGCCCCGGCTGGGCGCGCAGCATCAGACCGGCATCGAGCGCCTCGAAGCGCACGCCGCCGGCGCTGCTGATCGCCTCGTCCAGCGGGCGCGGCGCCGCCAGCCGCAGCGGCAGCGCCTTGATCGCCGCGCCCAGCCGCGCCGGATCGCGGAAATCCTCGGCCGCGACCAGCTCGCGCAATAGCCCGGCCTTGACGCCGGCAATGCCGAGCCGGCTTTGCAGATGGCTGGACAGCGAGCGCGCGCCGCGCGGCCGCGCCAGTTCCGCCACCACCCACGACAGCTCGCGTGCCGGCAGCAGATCCAGTTCCAGCAGCGCGCTGCCGCCCGCATCGATGCCGTCGCGCAGCATCCCCGACCACGCATAGATCAGGCTGCCTTCGACGCCGCCGTCGGTCACCAGCAATTCGCCGGCGCGGCGGTGGCGCACGCCGGCGGCATCGGTGAACGCCGCCGCCACCGATTTCAGCGGCTGGCCGGCGAAGCGTTCGCGGAAATGCGCGCTCCAGCCGACGTCGAAACCGCAGTTGGCCGGCACCAGCGGCGCCACATCGACACCGCGCCGTTGCAACAGCGGCAGCCAGGCGCCATCGGAACCGAGCCGCGCCCAGCTGCCGCCGCCGAGCGCCAGAATGACCGCATCGGCTAGCACTTCCGGCGTGGCGCCGGTGTCGGTGGCGAAGCGCAGCCGCAGCCGCAGCCGGCCAGCGGCATCGCTGTCCCAGTCCTGCCAGCGGTGGCGCGTGTGAACGCGCACACCGGCGGCACGCAGCCGCGTCAGCCAGGCGCGCAGCAGCGGCGCCGCCTTCATGTCACGCGGGAACACCCGGCCGGAACTGCCGACGAAAGTGGCGACGCCCAGTCCCTCGGCCCAAGCGCGCAATTCGGCGGCGCCGAATGCGCGCAGCCACGGCGCCACCTGCGCCGCGCGCGCACCGTAGCGCGCGTGAAAGGCCGGCGTCGCCTCGGCGTGGGTCAGATTCAGGCCGCCGCGCCCGGCCAGCAGGAACTTGCGGCCGACCGACGGCATCGCGTCGTACAGATCGACCGCCACGCCGGCCGCCGCCAGCGTCTCGGCCGCCATCAGGCCGGCCGGACCGCCGCCGATGACGGCGACGCGCGGAGAAAGGGAAGACGCAGCGGACATGGAGACAGGGCGGCAGACGGTCGCGACGGGAAAGAAGGGCGGCGCACTATACTGAGCGCCGGCGGCGCAATTTTACGCACAAATTTTGCGTAGCCAGCCGTCCTTGCCAACCTTCGACCCTTCGACCCTTCGACCCTTTCCCGCCATGACCGTACCGCTGCGCTGCGCCTGGGCCAATCCCGCCAACCCGCTGTATCTCGACTACCACGACCACGAATGGGGCGTGCCCTGCCGCGACGAAACGAGATTATTCGAAATGCTGAACCTGGAAGGTGCGCAGGCCGGCCTGTCGTGGGAAACCATCCTGAACAAGCGAGCCCATTACCGCCGCGTGTTCGACGGCTGGGACGCCGAGGCGATCGCGCGCTACGACGACGCCAAGGTCGCGGCGCTGCTGGCCGACCCCGGCATCGTGCGCAACCGGCTGAAGGTGGCGGCGGCGATCAGCAACGCGCGCGCGTATCTGCGGCTGCGCGAGCAGGAGGGCGGTCTGGCGCCGTTTTTGTGGGCATATGTCGACGGCGTGCCGATCCGCAACCGCTGGCGCGCCATGGCCGAAGTGCCGGCCACCACGCCGCTGGCGCAGCGGCTGTCGAAGGACTTGGTGCAACGCGGCTTCAAGTTCGTCGGGCCGACCATCGTGTACGCCTATATGCAGGCGATCGGGATGGTCGATGATCATCTGGAGGGGTGCTATCGAGGGGAGTCGTCGTTTTCTGGCTAACTTCTCAACTTGTCGTTCCCACAAAGGATTGCGCAGGGAATGCGGACAGCCTGCGGTCGGCCGTGCGAAACGGTTTCGCTAACCTCCCAACCTGTCGTTCGTGGCTTACTGATGTCGGCTGCTACTTCGTGGTACCAAGCCGGGTGTGGCCCGGCGGCCACTTACTTTCTTTGTCTCGCCAAAGAAAGTAAGCAAAGAAAGGCGACCGCAAGACGCTGGCCTTCGGCTTCCCGTTTGCGCCGGCGGAAAAATGGGAAACGAAACCAACTCGCTTCGCTCAAACATGTTTCGTTTCTGATCCATTTTCCCGCCGGCGCAAACGGCAGCGTCCAAAGCGGGGGCAGGTCAAAAGCAACGGTAGCCACAGCCATGCCAATTCATCCACCGTCGTTCCGGCGAAAGGTTGAGCAGGGAATGCAGACCGCATGCGGTCTGCCTGCGAAACGGTTTTCGCTTGCAAGCGAAAACGCGCCCTGCAAGGGGGAACCTAGTGGCGTTCGTCACTTACTGACGCCGACTGCTACTCGTGATGAGCGACAAGCTGGCTGGCCCGGCCGCCATCAAGAAAGAACCTGGATCGGGAAATGGAGTTGGAGTGCTTGCGGCTTTACTGGTCGCTCGCCGCCTGCAGCAGGCATTTCGACAGCTTGTCGAAATGTAGCAGCGCGGCCTGGGTCAGTTCTATCTGTTTGCGGCGGCTGTCTTCGGTGTCGGCCAGCATGATCCAGCCTTTTTCGCGCATGGATTTCAGGCGGCCGTGCAGTGTCGCCGGGGAACCGAGGGTTTGTTGTGCCATCATGTCGCGTACCGACAGCCGCTGCCGTTCCTGGTTGGCGCGCGCGACCAGCGCCAGGATGCGTTCTTCGAGCGGATCGAGCGACGGCAGCGACGGCATTCCACGCAAGGCTTCGGCCAACTGCAAAAAGCGCAGGTAGATGTCAGCGGGGCGTTTGGAGCTTTTCATCGATCGTATGGTGCAGGATAAGGCGCGGGCGTAATCTATCACGCAATGCGCTTCGAGTCGCGCGCCGTTACGTTTTTTTGACAGGAAGTTGACGATCATGTTGGCGCTTACTCTCAATATAAAGCTGGTAGCGGCGTCGGTTTTCCTGTTTCTTTCGGCACTGGTGTTGAACGAATGGCTGTTCGCCGGATCCGAATTCACGCGCGGCATCAACTGGATCTACCTGCCGGCCGGGGTGCGGCTGGTGTCCATCCTGCTGTTCGGCGGCGCCGGCGCGCTGGGCGTTCTTCTGGCTTCGCTGCTGGCGACGCTGTTCTATTATTTTCCCGACGATCTGCCGCGCGCACTGTCGGCCGCCGCGGTGTCGGCGGCGGCGCCGTATCTGGTGTATCTGGCGGCGCAGAGGTGTTTCGGCTTGCGGCCGTCGCTGGTGAACCTGAACGCGGCGCGCCTGACGCAGCTGATGCTGGCGTATGCGCTGGCCGGGCCGTTGATGCAGCATGCGGTACTGTGGCTGCGCGGCGGCAGCCCGACGCTGTCCGGCCTGCTGGTGATGGCGATCGGTGATCTGCTCGGCAGTTTCGTGGTGCTGACGGCGATCAAGCTGGGGCTGGTCCTGCTGCCTCCGACAAAAAAAACGGGCCGCGCTGGCGGCCCGTGATGTTGCCTGGCGTGCGGCTTACTGCTTGCGCGTGCGCGTCGTGGTCTTTTCCGCAGCCTGGGTAAACTGCGAGGTGGCGGTGGCGACGTTGGCTTCGATCGCTTCCACCGCCTGCTTGGCGGTCTTGCTCAGCTGTTCGTAGCCGGCGCTGGCATTGCCGATCATCGACTTCAGGATCGCTACCGCGTTTTCCGAGCCGGCCGGCGCGTTCTTGGTGACTTCGTCGATCAGCGCGTTGACCTTGCGGGTCGCTTCGGCGATCTGCGCTTCGCCGGCCTTGGCGAATTCGGCCTGGGTGCTGGTGGCGATGCCGGCCAGGTGACGGCCGTAGGCGATCGCCTTTTCAGCGGTCGGCTGCGCCTGGGCGGCCGACAGCGCCAGGAATTCCTGGGCGTCCTTGGCGCCGAACAGCTGGCGCACGGTGGCGCTGGATTCTTCCAGCGAGGCGCGGGCGGCGTTGACGTTCAGTTCGATGACCTTTTCGACGCCTTCGAAGGCTTTGGCGGTCAGGCTGTTGAGCATCGCCAGCTGCGATTCCAGGTTGGCCTTGGTGGCGGCGGAAAACTGTTCGGATACGGTAAACATGGCGTTTCTCCTGACGAGACGGACGGGTGGACGGGCTTTCTTACGCGGCCAAACCGGATATGGTGCGCCGCAACAAAGCCGATTTTAGTCCAATCGGACGGGATGTCAAGAGAAATTTGTGCGCCGCACAAATTGATTCGCAAAAAATTCCCGAGAAGAAATTTTCCTGTGGAATCAATGCCTTCGGATGCCTGGGGCGGGCCGGGCGGTGGCGCCGCCCGGAATCCCTTGGCTATTTTTCCGCGTCCAGCGCCGCCTGCACCGCCGGCCGCTGTTCGACCCGCCTGAAATAGGCTTGCAGGGCCGGCCAGCGCGCCAGATCGATCTGGAACGCGCCGCCCCAGCGCAGCACCACGAACAGGTAGGCGTCGGCCACCGTGAATTGCGGGCCGAGCAGGAAACCGTCGGCGCCGAGCCGGGTTGCCAGATAGTCGAGGCGGCTCAGCAGCCGTTCCATCGTCAGCTGCTTCGCTTCCTGCGGCATGGCCGGGTTGAACAGCGGCGAAAAACCCTTGTGCAGTTCGGTACTGATGAAATTCAGCCATTCCATCAGCCGGTAGCGTTCGATGGTGCCGGCGGCGGGCGCCAGCTGCTGCGCCGGCACCAGGTCGGCCAGGTACTGCACGATTGCCGGCCCTTCGGTCAGGATCTGGCCGTCGTCGAGTTCCAGCGCCGGCACCGAGCCTTTCGGATTGACCGTGCGGTAATCGGCGCCGGTGGCGGTCTGCTTGCTGCGCAGATCGACCTTTTCGAGCTGGAACGGCAGGCCGGCTTCGCGCAGCACGATATGCGGTGACAACGAACAGGCACTTGGGGAGAAATACAGTTTCATCGATCAAACTCCATCAGCGGGACTGCGGTCGGAACGCCGCGCCTGGTGCGGCGCCGCGTCAAAAAACGGATACCAAGGCATGGTAGCGCAGCGCCGCCGATGCTGCAGTTGCACAGGCGCGACGGCTGCCCACGCCGCGGGTCAGTGGCTATAATGAACGCGCCACATTCCATTCACAAAAAAAGGCGGAGACCGATGACTCACCCCCATTTCCCGAGCTGGCCGGCCGGCTTGCCGCAGCATCTGACGGCGCCCGAAACCAGCGTTTTTTGCAATCTCGAAATCAGCGCGCGCCGCTACCCGGAACGGCCGGCGATCGTGTTCTACGATTCGATCCTGTCGTACCGCGAGCTGCTGGCCGAAGTCGAGGCGCTGGCCGGCTATCTGCAGCAGGTCTGCGGTGTGCAGCGCGGCGACCGCGTGCTGCTGGACATGCAGAACAGCCCGCAATTCGTCATCGCCTATTACGCCATCCTGCGCGCCGACGCGATGGTGGTGCCGGTCAATCCAATGCTGATGACCGAGGAATTGCGCCATTACGTCGAGGACAGTGGCGCCAGGGTGGCGATCGCCGCGCAGGAAGTGTTCGCGCGGCTGCGGCCGCTGGTCGGCACCAGCCCGCTGGCACATGCGGTGGTGGCGACCTATTCCGATTACCTGAGCGCGCCGACCGATCTGCCGGTGCCGGATTTCGTCGCCGCGCCGCGCGAGGTGCCGGCCCAGCTCGGCGTGGTCGGCTGGCGTCAGGCGCTGGATGCCGGCCATGCGCCGGGACCGCATCTGGCCGGGCCCGATGATCTGGCCTGCATGCCGTACACCTCCGGCACCACCGGCAAGCCGAAGGGCTGCGTGCACACGCACCGCTCGGTGATGTTTACCGCGGTGGCCGGCGCCCACTGGGCCGGATCGGCGGTGCCGGACCAGACCATCCTGGCGGTGCTGCCGTTCTTCCACGTCACCGGCATGCAGGGCAGCATGAACGGCGTGCTGTACTGCGGCGCGACGATCGTGATCCTGCCGCGCTGGAACCGCGACGCCGCCGGCATGCTGATCACCCGCTACAAGGTGACCGGCTGGACCAACATCCCGACCATGCTGATCGATTTCCTGTCGAATCCGAAGCTGGCCGACTACGACCTGTCCAGCCTGCGCCGCATCGGCGGCGGCGGTGCGGCGATGCCGGCGGCGATCGCGCAGAAGCTGCTCGACCTGACCGGTTTGCAGTACATGGAAGGCTACGGGCTGTCGGAAACGATGGCGCCGTCGCACACCAATCCGCCGCAGCGGCTGCACCAGCAATGCCTGGGCATTCCGATCTGCAATACCGACGCCCGCGTGATCGATCCGACCACGATGCAACAACTGCCGCCGGGCGAAGTCGGCGAAATCGTCATCCACGGTCCGCAGGTGTTCCGCGGCTACTGGAACGATCCGCAAAAGACCGAGGAATCCTTCTTCGAGCTGGAAGGCAAGCGCTTCTTCCGCAGCGGTGATCTCGGCTATGTCGATGCCGATGGCTTCTTCTATTTCACCGACCGGCTGAAGCGGATGATCAACGCCAGCGGCTTCAAGGTCTGGCCGGCCGAAGTCGAATCGATGATGTACCAGCATCCGGCGATCCAGGAATGCTGCATCATCGCCGCCCGCGATGCCTATCGCGGCGAGACGGTCAAGGCGGTGATCGTCGCCAAGCCCGGCTCGAATCCGGACGCCGAGGAAATCATCCATTGGGCGCACGAAAAGATGGCTGCCTACAAGGCGCCGCGCATCGTCGAATTCGTCGAGACGCTGCCGAAATCGGCCACCGGCAAGGTGCAATGGCGGGCGCTGCAGGAAAAGGAAATGGCGGCGTCCTGACCGCCGCGGCCTGAAACCGGCCACCGGCGGCGCGCCTGTGCCAGCGCGCCGCCCCCCATCCCCCGTTTATGGCTGGCATATCTGCACGGATATTTTCGGCAATGGGGGAGTATGCCGAAAAATCGGCCTGTCCCGGGCTGCTGCGGCCCGTGTCAAAAAATACTCATGTCAGTATGAAGTAATCGTCGCTAAAGTTGGTGGCAAGCGCTTGTCGTCGCTGGCAAACTTCGCTATATTTTGGTGAATATCACGAAGCTGCCGCACCGGTCGCCGGCACTGAACCGCCGGCGGCCGGTTTTCTCCACACCGACCAAGGAATTCCGATGAAAAAACTTGTTTCCCTCGCGCTGCTGGCCGCCGCGCTGCTGCTGCCGGGACTGGCCTCGGCCGCCGACATTACCGTATTCGCCGCCGCCAGCATGAAGGAATCGCTGGACGAAGTGGCCGCCAACTACCAGCGCACCAGCGGCGACAAGGTGGTGGTGTCCTACGCCGCCAGCTCGGCGCTGGCGCGGCAGATCGAAAACGGCGCACCGGCCGACCTGTTCATCTCGGCCGATCTGGAATGGATGGATTACCTGCAGGAGCGCAAGCTGATCGATGTCGCCTCGCGCCGCACGCTGCTTGGCAACCGGCTGGTGCTGGTCGGCCCGGCCAGCGGCAACGAAACGCTGGACATCGCGCCGAACTTCCCGCTGGCGGAAAAGCTCGGCGACGCCAAGCTGGCGATGGCCAATCCGGATGCCGTCCCGGCCGGCAAGTACGGCAAGGCGGCGCTGGAAAAACTCGGCGTCTGGAGCGCGGTGGAGCCGAAGGTGGCACGCGCCGCCAACGTCCGCGCGGCGCTGTTGCTGGTGGCGCGCGGTGAAGCGCCGTATGGCATCGTCTACCGCACCGACGCGCTGGCCGAACCGAAGGTGCGCGTGGTCGGCACCTTCCCGGAAGGCAGCCACGCGCCGGTGGTCTATCCGGCGGCATTGGTCGCCACCAGCGCCAAGCCGCAGCCGGACGCGGCGGCGCGCCGCTTCGCCGACTACCTGCACAGCGCGGCGGCGGTGCCGGTGTGGAAGAAGTACGGCTTCGCGGTACTGGACTGAAACACCGATGAGCGGGCGGCGGCGATCAGCCGATCGCCGCCGCTTCGCGCAGGACGCCGGCAGCACCCTTGCGGTGGCCGCCGGCGCGATTTTTCCCCTCTGTTTTTCCGCCTGCCGATGACCGGAATCACCGCCGCCGAAGCCGGCATCATCCTGCTCAGCCTGCGCGTGGCGCTGGTCAGCGCCGTCATCAGCCTGCCCGTCGCGTTCGGTGCCGCCTATCTGCTGGCGCGTGCCGAGTTTCCCGGCAAGACGCTGTTCGACGTGATCATCCACCTGCCGCTGGTGCTGCCGCCGGTGGTGATTGGTTTCGCGCTGCTGCTGCTGTTCGGCCGCCAGGGCGCGCTCGGCGCCTGGCTGGCCGACTGGTTCGGCATCGTTTTTGCGTTCCGCTGGACCGGCGCCGCGCTGGCCTCGGCGATCATGGGTTTTCCGCTGATGGTGCGGGCGATGCGGCTGTCGCTGGCCAGCATCGACCGCCGGCTGGAAACCGCCGCCCGCACGCTCGGCGCCGGCCCCTGGCAGGTGTTGTGGACCGTCACGCTGCCGCTGGCGCTGCCCGGCGTGATCACCGGCGTGCTGCTGTCGTTCGCCCGCAGCCTCGGCGAATTCGGCGCCACCATCACCTTCGTTTCCAACATTCCCGGCCAGACCGAGACGCTGCCGCTGGCGATCTATACGCTGACCGAAGTGCCGGGCGCCGAGATGCAGGCGCTGCGGCTGTCGCTGCTGGCGGTGCTGCTGTCGATGGCCGCGCTGGGCGGCTCCGAATGGCTGGCGCGGCGCTACCGGCGCACCGCCGGCGGCGCGCTGCTGTAGGGAGGAGGCGATGCTGAAGATCGACATCGGCAAGCAGCTCGGCGCGTTCCGGCTGCAGGCGGCGTTCCAGACCGAGGCGCCGGTGGTGGCGCTGTTCGGCCGTTCCGGCTCCGGCAAGACCAGTCTGGTCAACTGCCTGGCCGGCATCCTGCGGCCGGATCAGGGCCGCATCGAAATCGACGGCCAGGTGCTGTTCGACAGCGCCGCCGGCATTGATTTGCCGCCGGAGCGGCGCCGCATCGGCTACGTATTCCAGGATGCGCTGCTGTTCCCGCATCTGTCGGTCGAGCGCAACCTGCTGTACGGCGCCCGCTTCGCGCGCGGCGACGGCGCGCTCGACCGCGCCCAGGTGATCGAACTGCTCGGCATCGGCCATCTGCTGCAACGCCGTCCGGCGCTGTTGTCCGGCGGCGAAAAGCAGCGCGTGGCGATCGGCCGGGCGCTGCTGGCCAATCCGCGCATCCTGCTGATGGACGAGCCGCTGGCCTCGCTCGACATGGAGCGGCGCCATGAAATCCTGTCCTACATCGAACTGTTGCGCGACCACTTGCGCATTCCGATCGTGTTCGTCAGCCATTCGGTGCCGGAAGTGACGCGGCTGGCCGATCTGCTGGTGCTGCTGTCGGACGGCCAGGTGGTGGCGGCCGGCGACGTTCACGATGTGATGAACCGGCTCGATCTGCGCCCGCACACCGGCCGTTACGAAGCCGGCGCGGTGCTGGAAGCGCATGTGCTGGCGCAGGATGCGGAATTCGGCCTGACCACGCTCGGCTTCGACGGTGGCGAATTGCAGATGCCGGCCATCGACCTGGCGCCGGGCGCCCGCGTGCGGCTGCGCATCCGCGCGCGCGATGTCTCGCTGGCGACCGAGCGGCCGCGCCAGGTCAGCCTGCTGAACGTGCTGGAAGGAGAGCTGGATGCGCTGAGCGCGGAAACCGGCCCGGTGGTCGAGGCGCGCGTGCGGATCGGTTCGGTATTCCTGCTGGCGCGCATCACGCGCCGTTCGGCGCAGGCGCTGCAATTGCAGCCGGGGCAGAAGGTGTACGCGATGGTCAAGGCGGTGTCGATGGACCGCCGCAGCGTCGGCCAGTCCGGCTGACGATTCAATCGCCGGCGTCGTCGGCGTCGCGCAGCAGCGCCGTCAGCGCCGCCAGTTCCTCGGCCGCCGCCTGCCGCGCCAGCTGTTCGACGCGGCGGTAGCGGCTAATCACTTCGCGGGCGGTGGCGGTCAGCTGGGCGCCGCCGCCGTGGGCGCCGCCGGTTTTGGCTTCGATCACCGGCTGGCGCAGGCCGCGGTTCATCTCGTCGATCAGCAGCCAGGCGCGGCGGTACGACATGCCGCGCGCGCGCGCCGCCGCCGCGATCGAGCCGGCGCTGTCGATCGCTTCCAGCAGATCGACCTTGCCGGGGCCGATCGCCACCGTGCCATCGCGCTGGATGCGCAGCCGGAAACGCGCCTGTGCCGTCATCCGCTCATTCTCCCGCGTGCAGCGCCTGCGTCAGCAGCGTCTGCGCCGGCGCCGGCAGGGAGGCCAGCGGCCGGCTGGGCTGGCGTTCGAAAATCATCAGCGCATACACCGTCGCCAGTACGTCCACTTCCGGCGACAGCGCGCATTCCTCGCCGGTCGCCGGGCGTTGCCGGCGCCAGTAATTGATTGCCTGTTCGAGTTCGGGCAGCGTGATGTCCATCGCGTGATTGTACCCGCGCCGGCTGGCCGCTCTCTGCGCGAAAAATTTACCCGGATATTATTGACCGGAATTTTATCCGGGTGTTATGATCCGCCCCTTTTCCGATTTTTCAGGAGCAGCAGCGGTGGATTCCCAGATGATTTCCGGCGAGGCCGGCTGCGTCGCCTTCCAGGGCACGCGCCGCATCGCCGCCGGCGCATTGCGGCAGATCGTGTTGACGGTCAAGCATGCGGCGGCAGCCGGCGCGCCGGCGCCGATCGTGATTTTCGATGCGCACGGCCATACCGTCGAAGTCGATCTGCGCGGCAGCGACGACGAGGTGCTGGCGCGGCTGGCCGCCGACGGCCAAGCGGCGCCAGCCGCAGCGGCCGAGGCGCCACGCGGGCCGGGGCGGCCGCGTCTCGGCGTGGTCGGGCGCGAGGTGACGCTGCTGCCGCGCCACTGGGACTGGCTGAACAGCCAGCCGGGCGGCGCTTCGGTGGCGCTGCGCAAGCTGGTCGAGCAGGCGCGCCGCGACCATGAAGGACGCGACCGCGTGCGCATGGCGCAGGAAACCTGCTACCGCTTCCTGTCGGTGATCGCCGGCAGCCTGCCGGGTTTCGAGGAAGCGGCGCGGGCGCTGTTCGGCGCCGACGCCACGCGCTTCGCGGCGCAGCTGGAGGCCTGGCCGGCCGACGTGCGCGAACATGCGCTGCGGCTGGCGGCGCCGGCCTTCGGTACGGGAGAGTCCGCATGAGCGCGCCGCAGCCGCTGTGGCGGACCTATCTGAAGTTCCTGGCGCCGATGATGCTGGCCAACATCCTGCAGGCGCTGTCGGGCACCATCAACAACATCTATCTGGGCCAGATGATCGGCGTGCGGGCGCTGGCGGCGGCCTCGGTATCGTTCCCGCTGATCTTCTTCTTCATCGCCTTCATCATCGGCCTCGGCGCCGGCTCGTCGGTGCTGATCGGCCAAGCCCATGGCGCCAGGCAGCCGGAAAAGGTCAAGGCGATCGCCGGCACCGCGCTGACGGTGGCATTGGCTGCGGGCCTGTTGATCGCGCTGTTCGGCGGCGTGTTTACGCATCCGCTGCTGCGGCTGCTGGGCACGCCGGCCGACATCATGGCCGACGCCACTTCCTACACGCGCATCATGCTGGTGGCGATGCCGGGGCTGTTCGTGTTCCTGCTGATGACCTCGATGATGCGCGGCGTCGGCGATACCGTCACGCCGCTGTACGCGCTGTGCCTGTCCACCACGATCGGGCTGGTGGTGACGCCGTCGCTGATCCGCGGCTGGTTCGGCCTGCCGCAGATGGGCGTGGCCAGCGGCGCCTGCGCGGCGGTGCTGTCGTTCGTGCTGGCGCTGGTCTGGCTGGCCTGGCACATGCGCCGCCGTCATCATGCGCTGGCGCCGGACGCGGTGCTGCTGCGTCATCTGTGGATCGACTGGGCGATCCTCACCAAGGTGCTGAAGATCGGCGTGCCGACCGGGGTGCAGATGGTGATCGTGTCGCTGTCGGAAGTGGCGGTGCTGTCCTTCGTCAACCACTACGGCTCGGACGCCACCGCCGCCTACGGCGCGGTCAACCAGATCCTGTCCTACGTGCAGTTTCCGGTGATGTCGATCGCGATTTCGGCGTCGATCCTCGGCGCCCAGGCGATCGGCGCCGGCCGCGCCGACCGGCTCGGGGCGATCGCCCGCACCGGGCTGCAGATGAATCTGGTGCTGACCGGCGGCCTGATCCTGCTGGCCTATCTGTTTTCGCGCACCATCATCGGCTTCTTCATCACCAGCGCGCCGGTGGTCGAGCTGGCGCAGACGCTGCTGCACATCACGCTGTGGAGTTCGATCGTGATGGGCTTTTCGTCGGTGCTGTCGGGCGTGATGCGCGCTTCCGGCACGGTGCTGGTGCCGACCGCGATCTCGATCTTCGCGATCGCCTTCGTCGAGGTGCCGGCGGCTTACCTGCTGAGCGGCTGGATCGGCATCAACGGCATCTGGACCGCCTATCCGGTGGCCTTCCTGACGATGCTGGCGATGCAGGGCGCGTACTACCGGCTGGTGTGGCGCAAAAAGCCGGTGCAGCGCCTGCTGTAAGCCGGGATTTTCTGATAGTGGGTGGAGTATTTTTTGACACGGGCGCCACGCGCCCGTGACAGGCCGATTTTAGGGCATACTCCCCCTGTTTTGATTTCGGCCTAAAAGCACAGGGAAATCCGGTTGGCCAGATCGAAGACGAACGACGGCCGCAGGTAGCCGACGAATATCAGCGCCAGCAGCGCCGCGCCGCCGGCGATCAGCAGCAGGCGCGCGAGGAGCGGCCGGCGCGTCATGCCGGCACCGCCTGGCCGCGCGCGATGGCCTTTTCGTTGATCGGCAGATTGATCAGCGCGGCGAACACGCCGAGCGCCATCACGATGCCCCACACCACGTTGTAATTGCCCTGGCGCGCATACAGGTAACCGCCGAGCCAGACGCCGAGGAAGCTGCCGACCTGGTGCGAGAAGAACACGAAGCCGGACAGCATCGACAGGTTCCTGACGCCGAAGATGCCGGCGATCACGCCATTGGTCAGCGGCACCGTGGACAGCCACAAGACCCCGAGCGCGGCGGCGAACAGATAGGTCGACATTGGCGACAGCGGCGCCAGCAGGAACAGCGCGATGAAGGCCGAGCGGCCCAGATAGATCGAGGCCAGCAGATAGCGCTTCGGTATCAGGCCGCCGAGCTTGCCGAAATAATAGGAGCCGAACACGTTGAACAGGCCGATCAGCGCCAGCGCGATCACCGCCACGTTCGGGTCCACGATGCCCTTGTCCTTCAGGTAGGCCGGCAGATGCACGCCGATGAACACCACCTGGAAACCGCAGACGAAATAACCCGACAGCAGCAGCAGGAACGGCCGGTAGCCGAAGGCTTCGCGGGTCGCCTGCCAGATGCTCTGCTGCGGCCCCTGCGCCTTTGCCGGCGGCGGTTCGCGCAGCCGGAACGCCATCGGCAGCATCACCAGCGCCACCAGCGCCGCCAGGATCAGGAAGGCGCCGCGCCAGCCGGACAGCGAGATCAGCTGCTGCTCGACCGGCATCATCAGGAACTGGCCGAACGAGCCGGCCGCCGCCGACACGCCGAAGGCCCACGAGCGCTTGGATTCCGGCGCGCTGCGGCCGATGATGCCGGCGATCGCGCCGAACGCGGTGCAGGCCAGCGCGCCGCCGATCAGCACGCCCGAGCCGATCACGAACAGCGCCGGGGCATCCACCAGCGCCATCCACAGCAGGCCGGCCATGTACAGCAGCGCGCCGACGATCACCACGCGGGCGGTGCCGAAGCGGTCGGCGGCCATGCCGGCGAACGGCCCGAGCGCGCCCCACATCAGGTTTTGCAGCGCCATCGCCAGCGAATAGGTTTCGCGGGTCCAGCCGTGCGCCTGCGAAATCGGCTGCAGCCAGAAGCCGAAACCGTGGCGCACCCCCATGGCGAGAGTCAGGACCGCGCCGCTGGCGAACAGCACGGTGGCAAGCGAAGGCGGGCGATTGGCGGTCAGCATCATGGCAAGCGTAAGTGAACGAAAAAACAGTGTAGCCGAAAGCGCCAGCGGCCGTGGCCCGGCGCCTTGGGCAGGCCGCGGCCGGCGGCGGCGCCGATGCTATGATCGCAGGCAACCCTTTCGACCGCCGTGCCTGCGATGAGCCTGACCAATACCCTCCTGATCGTGATCGCGCTGATCGGCTGCAGCGCCTTCTTTTCCTGCGCCGAAATCTCGCTGGCGGCGGCGCGCAAGTTCAAGCTGCAACTGCTGGCCGACGACGGCGACCGCAACGCCGCCCGCGTGCTGGCGCTGCAGGCGCAGCCGGGGCATTTCTTCACGGTGGTGCAGATCGGCCTGAACGCGGTGGCGATCCTCGCCGGCATCCTGTCCGAGGCGGTGTTCTCGCCGCACTTCGAGGCGCTGCTCGGCTACCTGCCGGCCGGCATGATGCCGCCGCAGAAGGTCGGGCCGGTGCTGTCGTTCCTGTTGATGACCTCGCTGTTCATCCTGGTCGCCGACCTGATTCCGAAGCGGCTGGCGATGATCGCGCCGGAACGGGTGGCGCTGGCGACGGTGACGCCGATGCTGTATTTCCTGCGCCTGTTCAAGCCGCTGGTGCTGGTGTTCAACGGCGCCGCCGACCTGCTGATGCGGGTGCTGAAGCTGCCGACCGTGCGCACCGAGGACATCACCGCCGACGACATCTTCGCGATGATGGATGCCGGCGCCTCGGCCGGCGTGCTGCGCCAGCAGGAGCACCACCTGATCGAGAACGTGCTGGAACTGGAATCGCGCACCGTCAGCGTGTCGATGACGCAGCGCGAGGACATCGTCTACTTCTCGCTGCAGGAAACCGAGGGCAGCATCAAGCGCAAGATCGCCGAGCAGCCGCACACCTCCTACCTGGTCTGCAACGACGAGGTCGACAGCGTGCTCGGCTACGTCGATGCCAAGGACATTCTGATGCATCTGCTGAACGGCAAGACCATTTCGCTGACTTCCGAACTGATGCTGCACAAGGTGCTGGCGATTCCGGAAACGCTGACGCTGTCCGAGGTGCTGGACCGCTTCAAGGGCACGCGCGAGGATTTCGCGGTGGTGCTGAACGAATACGCGCGGGTGGTCGGCGTGATTACGCTCAACGACGTGATGGCGACGCTGATGGGCGACATCGCGGCGCCGTCGCCGGAAGACCAGATCGTCCGGCGCGACGGCAATTCCTGGCTGATCGACGGCGTCACGCCGGTGCACGACGTCCAGCGCGTGCTCGACATCGAGGATTTTCCCGACAGCGAGAACTACGAAACCATCGCCGGCTTCATGATGTACCAGCTGCGCAAGATTCCGAAACGCACCGACTGCGTGCAGCACGGCGGCTACAAGTTCGAGGTGGTGGATATCGACAATTACCGGATCGACCAGCTGCTGGTGACCCGCGTCGAGCCGGCGGCGTCGCCGGTGCCGCCGTCGCCGCCGTCGCTCTAGCCGGCAGCGTGCCGCAAGCCGCCGTGGCGTAATCGGTTCCAGCCCTTTCGGGGCGGCCGATGCGCAGGCGTATTTGTCCAGCCGAAATTACGCCGTATCCCGCCGCCGGCAGCAATAAGCTTCGGTGCGGTAGGGGAAGGCGATCGAGTCGCGCCCGCGCAACGCCGGGTGGGTAGCAGCCAGGGTGTGCAGGCGCTGCGCGACGACCGCCTTTTCCGCTGCCGGCAGCGCGGCGATGAAGCTGGTGGACAGGAAGCGGTTGACGATCACTTGCTGCACGCTGCCGACCTGCGCGTGGGTGAAGGTGGTCAGTTCCGGCGCGGCGAAATGACGGCCGTTGAACGCCTTGCGCCAGTCGCCGTTGCGAAAGCGCGGCGCGTCGCCTTCGTAGGGCGTGAGGATGTCGAAGACCGCCGCCACCCAGTCCACCGATTCGTCCGGCACGTTCCACACCAGCGCCAGCCGGCCGGCCGGTTTCAGCACGCGGTGGATTTCCGCCAGCGCCGCCCCGGTGGCGAACCAGTGGAAGGCTTGCGCGCAGGTCAGCAGGTCGGCGCTGCCGGACGGCAGCGGGATCGCGCTGGCGCTGCCCTCGCGCACCTCGATTTCCGGCAGGCGTTCGCTCAGTTGCGCGCGCATCGCCGCCACCGGCTCCACCGCCACCACGGCGGCGCCGGTCTGCGTCAGCAGCCGGGTGAACTTGCCGGTGCCGGCGCCGAGATCGACCGCCAGCATGGCAGACATGTCCGGCGCCGCCGGCAGCTGGCCGCGCAGCCACGGCAGCAGGGCGGCCGGATAGTCCGGACGGTTGTGCGCATAGGTGTGCGCCACGGTGGAAAAGCCGCGTTGCGCGGCGGTATGGACGGGATTCATGGCGGCAGCCTGTCGGGAAAGAGCGGCGGATGCGCCGATGGTAGCCAAAGCCCGGCACGCCTGCTGGCCACGCCGGGTCCGGCATCGAAAATTATTATACTGCCATCAGTATTTTTGAAGCCGGGCTCCAGATGCCCGGCGCATGCCGATTTTAAGGCATACTCCCCCTGTTTTGAAATTCGGGAGAGGCCGCGCCTACGTTTCGCTGGCCAGGAAGGCGCGCACCAGTTCGATCTGGTGCGGCACGTTCAGGCAGGGCGCGTGGCCGCATTCGGCGATCTCGGCCAGTTGCGCGCGCGGCCCGCGCTGCGTCATCTGGCGCGCCACCTCGGGACTGAGCAGATCGGAATGCTCGCCGCGCAGCACCAGCGTCGGCAGCGTCAGCGCGTCGTACTCGGCCCAGCGCTCGTAGTCCTGCGGATGGACGAAGAACTGCCGCACCATCGCCGGGTCGTAGTGGGTCGTGACCTGGCCGTTCGGCAGCCGCCGCACCGACGTTTCGGTCATGCGCCGCCATTGCGCGTCGCTCTGCCAGCCGTAGGGCTGATAGACGGTGCGCAGGTAGGCTTCCAGTTCGCTGACGCTGTCGAACGCCGGCGGCTTGCCGGCGTAGGACTTGATGCGCTCGATCGCCACCGTTTCCAGCTGCGGCCCGATGTCGTTCAGCACCAGATGGCTGAGGCGTCCGGTCAGCGTGGTGGCGGCCGCCACCATGCCGAGCGCGCCGCCCATCGAAGTGCCGACCCAGCGCATCCGCTCGATGCCGATCTGGTCAACCAGCGCCTGCGCGATCCGCGCGTAGAACGCCAGGCAGTATTCCTCGTCCGGATGCGGACTCCATTGCGACAGGCCGCGGCCGATGGTGTCCGGGCAGTAGATGCGGTAATCGCCGGCCAGCGCCCGCGCCAGATCGTCGAAATCGCGTCCGGTGCGTGCCAGCCCGTGCCACAGGATCAGCGCCGGCGCGTGTTTTTTTCCCCAGGCGGTGTAGTGGATTTCGCGCTCATGGCAGCGCAGGTAATGCGAAGTGCAGGTCATGGTTTCCTCCAGTCGCGCAGTTTGCCGACGATGCCGGTCGGGAAGAAATATACCGACAGCACGAACAGTATGCCCAGCCACAGCAGCCAGCGGTCCGGCGACAGCAGCGCCGCCAGCAGCGGCACGCCCTGCGCGGCGCTAGCGCCGGCCGCCATCAGGTCTTGCAGATAGCTCTGCGCCAGGATGAACAGCGTGGCGCCGCACAGCGCGCCATACATCGTGCCCATGCCACCGATCACCACGATCAGCAGGATGTCCACCATGATCTCGAACGACAGCGAGGTGTCGGCGCCGTTGTAGCGCAGCCAGATCGCCAGCAGCGCGCCGGCCAGCGTGGCGAACAGCGCCGCCAGCACGTTCGACAGCGTGCGGAACACCACGGTGCGATAGCCGATCGCCTCGGCGCGGAAATCGTTTTCGCGGATCGCCTGCAAGACCCGCCCGAACGGCGAATTGACGATGCGCAGCATTGCCAGGAACAGCAGCGCGGCGGCGGCGAACACCAGGTAATAGGTGATCAGCTTGCCGTTGACGCTGACGCCGAACAGCCGCCCGGACAGCAGCCGGTAGGCCGGCGACAGCAGTTCCGGCAGCTTGAAGCTCAAGCCGTCCTCGCCGCCGGTGATGCCCGACAGCTGCGACGCCAGCGTCTGGAACGCCGCCGCCACCGCCAGCGTGATCATCGCGTAGAAGATCGCCCGCACCCGCAGCGAAAACAGCCCGATCACCAGCGACAGCAGCAGCGACAGCGACAGCGCGGCGCCGATGCCGAGCGCCAGCGTGCCCCAGCCCGGCCCGAGCTGGCTGCTGGCGATCGCCACGCCATAGGCGCCGATGCCGAAGAACATCGTGTGCGCGAACGAGACGATGCCGGTATAGCCGAGCAGCAGGTCGTAGCTGGCCACCAGCACGATGAACACCAGAATCTTGGCGGCGACGTTCAGCGCCTTGGCGCCGGGGAACAGGAACGGCGCCAGCGCCAGCCCGAGCGCGATGGCGATCAGCAGCGCCGCCAGCACGCGGCTGTTCGGCCAGTCGTGCGAAATCAGCCGGGCGATCATTGCTTGCCGCCCGCGTACAGACCCTGCGGCCGCCACAGCAGGATGGCGATCATCAGCAGGATGTTGGAAAACAGCGCCACCTTCGGCGCCAGAAAGCCGGCGTAATTGGCCAGCAGGCCGACCAGCAGCGCGCCGAGAAAACAGCCGGTGGTCGAGCCGAGTCCGCCGATGATGATGACGATGAAGATCAGCACGTTGACCTGCGCGCCCATCTGCGGAATCACGTTCTGCTGGTACAGCCCCCACATCACGCCGCCCAGACCGGCCAGCGCCGAGCCGGCCACGAACACGCCGACGAACAACCGGCGGATGCGGTAGCCGAGGCTCTCGACCATCTCGCGGTCCTGCACGCCGGCGCGGATCAGCAGGCCCAGCTTGGTGCGGTTCAGCATCAGCAGCAGCGCGACGAACACCGCCAGGCCGACCGCCACCGCCAGCAGCCGGTACTTTTCGATCGCGGCGTCGCCGACCAGGATCGCGCCGCGCAGCGCGCCCGGCAGCGGCAGCGGAATCTGCTGCGGCCCCCAGATCACCTTGATCAATTCCTCGCCGATCACCATGCCGCCCATCGTGATCAGGATCTGCATCAGGTGCAACCCGTACACCTTGCGCACCAGCACGCGCTCGAACACCCAGCCGAGCGCGCCGGCCGCCGCCATCGCCGCCGCCACCGCCAGCGCCAGCGCCGCCAGGTTCGGGCCGAGTTCGGTCGCGGCGGTCCATTCCGGCAGCGCGCCCAGCACTGACACCGCGACGAAGGCGCCGAGCGCGATGAACACGCCGTGGCCGAAATTCAGCACGTCCATCAGGCCGAAGATCAGCGTCAGCCCGGAGGCGATGATGAACACGATCATCCCCATCGCCAGCCCGGCCGCCGTCAGCGTGACCCAGGTCGACGCCGAGCCGATCAGCGGCAGCGCCACGAGCGCCAGCGCCGGCGCCAGCAGCAGCGGCGCCCAGTCGATGCGCCGCGCCGCCGGTGGCGCCGCCGAAGCCGGCGCGGGCAGGGTGGTGGTTGGTTCCATTGCGTCTCCGTGTAACTGCTGCGTCACTTCAGGGTTGGGTTGATTTGGTTTGTTATTCCCGCCGGTCCGAACGCCACTGGGTCCCCGATAAAAGCGCTCGGGGACGACAGAGTGGGGAGTGTTATCCATCGATACACCGCTACCTTTACCACCTGTCGTTCCCGCGCAGGCGCACTACTGTCCGGAATAATTCAGTTGACAAGCTTGTGAAGGGTTGCAGGGAAAGGTTTAAGGGGGTAAACCCCTGTTTGCCAACTTAAAAACCCACCCTGCAACAT
>Ga0222421_100155_pt1 | contig 60329 bp, 55 predicted proteins | sample 3A1ome_2_FD_182473 | JGI IMG/M metagenome (GOLD analysis project Ga0222421, IMG submission 182473) | Enriched microbial communities from leaf-cutter ant dump, University of Wisconsin, Madison, United States - 3A150A (version 2) | ecosystem: Environmental > Terrestrial > Nest > Insects nest > Nest... | reverse complement strand
TCCGAGAGTCTGACACACGGACTCGCCACGGTCGTGACCGAGGGCGCGGTGAGCCTGCTGCCGGAATATGCGAAGAAGATCGCCGTGCCCGGCGTGGTTTTCCGGCCCCTGCGCAAACCGGCGCCGACGTGGGATCTCATGGTCGCGTGGCAGCGCGGCCGGCTCGCCGCCCCGGTGCGGACGATCCTCGACGCGCTCGCGCCGGCCGGACGCGAAACGCGCGCCGGCTGACGAGGAGCGCGGGTGGCGCCGGCGTTCCGGAGTCTCCCGGTGGACGCGCCCCGGACGGGTCCTGCGGCGTAGGGCTTGCTTCCGGCGCGGTTCGCGGCGTTAGTAGCCGCACCCCATGGTCAGCCCCAACCACCCTGACACCCCGGGCGAAGCTGCGGCCGTTTCCGGCGCACCCCGGTCCCTCCACGACGTCGTCATCCGGCTCGCCGGCAATTCCCAGGACGGCATCCAGACGATCGGCGGTTTCCTCGCCCGGCTCGCCGGCCGGAGCGACCAGGACGTCATGACCTACATGACGATCCCGTCGACGATCTCCGGCGGTCCGTCGATTTTCCAGGTGCGCATGGGCACCGGCGACATCCTTTCCGCGGGCGACAGCGCCGATTTTCTCGTGGCGTTCTACCAGCACAGCTACGAGAGCCATCTGCATTCGCTCCGGCCCGGCGGCGTGCTGCTCTACGACGCCGCGCACGTCGCGCCCAATCCCGACGACAAACGTTTCACCGCCGTCGGCGTGCCGATCACGACGGCCACGATCGAGGCCGTCGGCGGCGCGGGCAAGGACAAGGGCAAGAACATCTTCGTCCTCGGCCTGCTCGCGCGGATCTTCGGGCTCGAAGTCGCGAAGCTCGCCGCGCTCATCAAGGAGCGCTTCGGCGGACGCACCGAGGATCTCGTCCGCAACGCCCTGCTGGCTTTCGACGCCGGCTACGGCTGGCCGGGCGAAAGCATCCGCGACATCTTCTGCCGGTTCGACGCCGCGCCCCGCGCGACTTCCGGCCGTCCGCAGGTCACGATGGACGGCAACACCGCGCTCACCTACGGCCTGCTCGCCGCGGGCGTGCGCCACGGTGCGGGCTACCCGATCACGCCGTGGTCCTCGATCATGGAGATGCTGCGCACGGAGCTGCCGAAATACGGCGGTCTCTTCGTGCAGGCCGAGGACGAACTCGCCGCGATCTCCTACGCGCTCGGCTTTTCCTACGCGGGCCATCTCGCCGTCACCGGCAGCTCCGGCCCGGGCCTGTCGCTGAAGATGGAGGCGCTCGGCTGGGCCGTGATGGCGGAGATGCCGCTGATCGTGATCAACGTCCAGCGCGGCGGCCCGTCGACCGGCATGCCGACCAACGTCGAGCAAAGCGATCTCCTGCAGGCGATCTACGGCAGCCACGGCGACGCGCCGCGCGTCGTCCTCGCCCCGAAGAACGTCGAGGACTGCTTCCATGTCGCGCTCGAGGCCGCGCGAATCGCGCGCGCCTGCAGCACGCCCGTGATCATCCTCACCGACCAGGCGCTCGCCACGCGCATCGAGGCGTTCGACGAGCCCGACCTGCCCGCGCTCATGGTCGCCCCGGGGCCGGACCTTGCGGCGCGCGGCGCCGACTTCAAACCGTATCCGCTTAGCGGACTCACGCGGCACGCCCCGCCCGGCGCGCGGATCGGCACCGGCATCTATCCGACCGTCTCCGGCCTGGAGCACGACGAGGTGGGCCATCCCACCGGCAATCCCGCGCTGCACCAGAAGATGACGGCGCGCCGGCGGGAGAAGTTGAAGCAGCTCGGCGACACGCTGCCCGTGCCCGCGGTTTTTGGCGACGAAGCCGGCGACGTGCTGCTCGTCGGCTGGGGCTCCACCTACGGTCCGGCGCGCGAGGCGCTCGGCCGGTTGCGCGCCGACGGCATGCGGGCCGGCCAGCTCCACCTCACGCACCTGCATCCGCTGCCGCCGCAGCTCGACGCGATCTTCGCCCGCTTCCGGCTCGTCCTCGTCGTCGAGATGAACGACGAGGGACTCTACGGCTACGGCCAGCTCGCCTCGCTGCTCCGCGCCCGCTACGCGCAGCCGCACATCCGCAGCATCACGAAGACCGACGGCCTCACCTTCCGCGTCGGCGAGATCGTCGACGGCGTCACGCGCCATGCCGCCTACGGCGCGCTGCGCGACGTCCATCCCTGAACCCCGCAGACGTTTTTCCCGTTCGCCATGTCCGCTCCCTCGCTTTCCTCCGCCCCCGCCGCCGCCCCGCGCGCGCCGCTCACGAAGAAACTCCTGACCGCCGACCATCCGACGTGGTGTCCCGGCTGCGGCGATTTCGCCGTGCTCGCGGCGTTCTACCGCGTGCTCGAGAAACTCGACTATCCGCAGGAAAGCATCGTCACGATGGCGGGCATCGGCTGCTCCTCGCGTTTCCCCTATTTCGTCAACACCCACGGCGGCCACTTCATTCACGGCCGCTCGTTGCCGTTTTCCGCGGGCGTCAGCCTCGGGCGCGACGATCTCCATGTCTTCGTCTTCGGCGGCGACGGCGACGGTTTCTCCATCGGCGGCAACCATCTCGACCACGTCGCCCGCAAGAACATCGACCTCACCTACGTCATCATGGACAACTCCGTCTACGGCCTGACGAAGAAGCAGACGTCGCCGACCTCGCCGCTCGGCTTCAAGACCAAGACCGATCCCACCGGCGCGATCGATCATCCGGTGAACCCGATGCGCAAGCTTCTCGCCAGCGGCGCGACGTTCGTCGCCCGCAGCCATGCCACGCAGGTCAATCACATGATCGAGATGATGACGCGCGCCGCCCGGCACCGCGGCTTCTCCGTCGTCGAGATCCTGTCCGAATGCGTGGAGTTCTTCCCCGGCGCCTTCGACGCCGGCAATCCGCGCAAGGGCGGCGCCTTCACCCTCATCGAGGAAAGGAAGCACGACGGCTCGCCCGAGGACGCCGCGCGGCACGATGTCGCCGACGAAGCCGCGGCCTTCCGGCTCGCGTCGCTCGCGTGGCCGGGCGCGTTCGGGGTGTTCTACGAGAACAACGAACGCCCGACGAAAAACGCGCTCGAAGCGGGCCTGGTGGCCAGGGCCCGCGAGCGCACGAAGGGCGCGACCGACCTCGCGCTCCTGCAGGCGGCCTTCGCCCGGCTCCGCTGAACCTGCGACGACTCCCGCCCTCGCTCATGAACCTCGTGGCCGTGCTTCATCTCGCCGTGGCGCTGATCGCGATCGCGCTGTCCGTGCCGCTGATCCGCCGGAAGATCCCGATGAACGACTGGTATGGCATGCGCATCCCCGCCGCCTTCGAGTCGGACGAGCGCTGGTATGAGATCAACGCCTACGGCGGCCGCGTCCTGCTCGGCTGGGGCGTGGGCGTCGCGCTCATCGCCGGCGCCGGCCTGCTGCTGGAGCGGCGGCATTGGGTGACGTATGCGTGGGCCGCGCTCCTCGTGATGCTGGCCGGCCTCGGCTTCGCCGTGTCGCTCGTGCAGCGCCGCGCCGAGCGCAACCGCCCGGCGCCGCTCGATCCGCACGACGCGCCGCCGCGCTGAGCGCCGCGGCGCACCGGAAATCGCCGACCGCGGGCGACGGCGTTCAGTCGAACGTGATCACGGCCGTGACGGGGAAGTGGTCGCTCGGTTGCTGTCCATTTTCCTGATACGTGACGATCGTGGCGTGGTCGATGTGCGCCGGCCGGCGCGCGAGGATCCAGTCGATCCGCTCGCCTGCGCGGACCGGAGGCGCGTAGTCGTGAAATGTGTTGAGCCCCTCGTTGTCGCGCACCGGCGCGGCCAGCCACGTGTCGGTCAGGCCGGCTTCCTTCGTGAGGAGAACGTAGGCGGGGGCGGCGCCGGCGGGGCAGTTGAAGTCGCCGGTGAGCAGCAGCGGCACCGCGGGATCGAGCGCGGCGATCCGCGCGCGGATGAGCGCCGCCGCCTTCTGGCGCGCGGACTCGCTTTCGTTGTCGAGATGCGTGTTCCAGACGCAGAGTTCGCGGCCGGTGGCGCGCTCGCGCAGGCGGACCCACGTGACCATGCGGCGATAGGCGTTGCCCCAGGTCATCGACCCGATCGTATCGGGCGTGTCGGAGAGCCAGAAATGATCGAAGGCCACCGGTTCGAACCGGTCGCGGCGGAAGAAGACCGCCATGAATTCGCCCCGGCTGCCGCCTTCGCGGCCCAGTCCGATCCATTCGTAGGCCGGCAGGTCCGCGGCGAGATCGCGCAACTGGCCGTAGAGTCCCTCCTGCGTGCCGATGACATCCGGCGCCTCGCGCTCGATCAGGTGCGCCATCACCGGCCGGCGATCCGGCCAGGCGTTTGGCGTCTGCGTGCTGGCGAACCGGAGATTGAACGACATCGCGCGCACCGTCAGCGCGGACGTGGGAGCGGCCGGGGCGGCGTGGCTCGCAATCGTGATCAGCAGGGCGAGGAGGACGGGGATCGTCTTCATGGGGTTGCTTGACTGAGACCGGAAAAACGCCGCGGGCGAGCACTTTCCCCGCCGGGTGCAAGCTAACGAATGAGTGCTGCCGGTCTTGTCCCGGGACTGCTCCGGTCCCAGGGATGGCGGCGACGGAATCGCCCCTCCCCGTCGGCGGGGCTCCGCCGTTTCCCCCATGCGCACGATCTCCTCGCGTATCCTGAAGTCGGCGACACCGGGCGCCGGCCTCGCTCTCTTCCCACTGCGGCCGCGGCTGTTGCGGGTCGCCGGGATGTTTCTGCTCGCGGCCGGCACCGGTGCGGCCGCGTCGCTGACGCATCTCGCCGAACCGCCGCCCGGCCGGGCGATGCATGCGGGGTCCTGGGACCGCTCCGGGATGAATGGCGATGCCGTCCACGTGGCGCCGGGCCAGACGATCACGCTCCTCGACCATCGCGGCGCGGGCTGCGTCCATCGGTTCTGGGTCACGATCGCGCCGCGCTCCGACGTGGCGATCCACAGCCAGGCGATCCTGCGCATGTATTGGGACGACGATGCGAATCCGAGCGTCGAATGCCCGATCGGCGCATTCTTCGGCGTCGGCTTCGGCGAGCAGGTGGACTACATTTCCCAACCACTCAGCGAAACCTCGGGCGGCTACACCTGCTACTGGCCGATGCCGTTTCACCGTGCGGCGCGCTGGACGCTGACGAACACCGCGGACAAGCCCATCGACGCGTTCTACTACAACATCGATTTCACCGCGCTGGAGTCGCTGCCCGCGGACACGCGGCGGTTTCACGCGCAGTTCCGGCGCGAGCATCCGACGACTCCGGGGCGGAACTACACGATTCTCGAGACCGAGGGCGCGGGCCACTACGTCGGCACGGCGCTGTTCATGGCCGGGCGCGCGCTCTATTTTCTCGAGGGCGACGAGGAGGTTTACGTCGACGGTGAATCGGCGCCGTCGATCCGCGGCACCGGCACCGAGGACTATTTCAACTCGGGCTGGTATTACGACCGCGGCGTCTATGCGGCGCCGTATCACGGCATCGTCATCAAGGACGAGGCGCGGTCGCGCGTGTCGACGTATCGCTGGCACATCGAGGATCCGATTCCGTTCCGGCGCTCGCTGCGCTTCACGATCGAGCACGGCACGAACAACGCCGTGTCGGCGGACTACTCGTCCGTCGCCTATTTCTATCTCGCCGGCCCGGCGCCCGTGCCGCCGCCGCTGCCGCGGGATCTGCTGCCGGCGCAGTTTGCGCCGATGACGATGCTCACGCTCGCCGACGCCGTGGAGGCGGAGGATTTGAAGTCGACGGCGAAGGTCAGTGCCGGCGGCATCTGGGTGCAGGACATGGGCAACTGGGGCTACGGCGAACTCTGGTCGCATCGCTTCGCCTTGTTCTGGTCGCCCGGCGGCGCCGGTTCGACGCTGACGATCGACGTTCCCGGCCGGCCGGCTTCCGCCGGCAGGCCGCAACGAATGATCGTGCGGCTGGTGACGGGGCCGGATTTCGGAGCCGTGCGTGTGTCCGCGGCGGGCGGAGCGCCCGGAGAGAGCGTCGATCTCCATACCGGGGAAATGGGCGTGAAGGAAGTGCTGATCGATGCGCCGCTCCTTGCGGGGGCGCCGGTGGCGATCACGTTCACCGCCGCGGAAAAGAATCCCGCCGCGAAAGGATCGCTCGTGGGCATCGATGCGTTCCGATTCGAGCCGGCGGGCAACGCCGCCGCGGATTCGCCCCGGCCCTGAGTGAATCTGCCGCGGGTGCAGCCCTTCGCTGAGCCGGTTTCCCGGGCGAAGGGAGGTTTCGGAGTCGTCCGCAGGAGATCGCTGGCGGCGGACGTGGCGTCAGGCCGCGCCGCTGGCGATTTCCGCCGCGGTGGCCGGACCTGGGCCGGCGAGCGCCGCGTCGACCCAGCGCTTGATGCGGAGCAGTCCTTCCGTCCGCTTCGGGTCGTCGGGCTTCATGGTGCCGAGGAGGTTCACGACGGTGTCGGCGTAGTCGAGCGCGGTGGCCGACAGGATCGTGCGCAGTTCGAAAGGATTGATCTCGCCCTTGCGAATCATCGCGCGCGCCTCCTGCTCCAGTTCCAGATTGGTGCCGCCGAGGCTGTCGCGTCCACCGCCGCCCGCCCGCCCGCCACCACCGCCGCTTCCTCCTCCGGACGAACCCTCGCTCGATGAGCGTTCGGAGCGTCCGCGCGGCTGGCGCTCGATCTGCGCCGGATACTCCTTGCCGTCGCGGCCGGTCACCGTCTCCGCCGGCGAGAGCCGGCCCGCCTGGGTGAGCTGCGTGCGCGTGCGGCGGACCAGTTCGACGGAGACCTTGCAGATTTCGGCGATGACGGGATTGGCGCGGTCGGGCCACTCCTCGAGCGCGACCTCGACGGCGTTGCGCTTGTCGGCGTTGTTGCGATACACGCCGTTGGTCGCGTTGGCGCCGAGCGCGTGGCGCAGCGCGTCGGTGCGGCCGCCCTCGTGCACCTCGGCGGAGATCGCGGGGCGCGCGAGCCGCTTGGCGGCGAGGTAGCGGTGAAAGCCGTCGGCGAGCCAGTGCGTGGCGCCGTCGAAGTAGACGACGATGGGCGGAAACACCGCGCCTTGCTCCATCTCGTCGGCGTAGCTGGCGATGGCGTCGTCGTTCGTCGTGACGCGGGCCTGCGTGCCGCCGTAGATGTTGATGAGGTCGAGAGAAAGATCCTGGATCGGCATGAAAAAAGGGGCGTATCTGCCGGCACGCCGCCCCGGCGCGCAAGGGCAAAAGCATCCGCGGCATCCGTCCCCGCGAGGCCGCTCTCGGCACCTCTCGGGCCGGGTTGACGCCGTGACCGTGATTTCGGGGAAACCGCGTCCGGGCGCGACGGATTGTCGTGCGTTCGACGTTATCGAAAGGCGGATACGCGGACGTGCCGGCCGGTTCGAAGGCGGACCGAACGGCGCCGGGCCGGCTGGCCGAGGCGCAAAAAAGCGTGCGCCATCCGGTGACGATGCACGCGCTTCCGACCCGGACCGGATCAGAACCTGAAGCGGACGCCGGCCTCGATCGACACGTCATCGCCGACGTCGAGATCGACGCCGAAGAGGCGGACATTATCGATGTTGATATAGCGGGCGCCGAGCGTCAGGGAGACGGTCTCGCTCGCCTTGTATTGGAGTCCGGCGAGGGCCTGATAGGTGAAGCCCCAGGAGTTGTCGCTCCAGCCGTAGCCTGAAACGCGCACATTGCTGCCGCCGAGACCGGCGCCGAAATAGGCGCTGACGGGGCTCTGGCCGAAGGGAACGACGCCGCGATAGTTGGCCATCACCGGCATGATGTGGCCGGAGATGCCGTATTCGCGTTCGGAGGTGTAGCCGACTTCGAATTCGACATGGTTGGCGATGGGGCCAGTGGGAGCGAAGGCGTAGCCGAACTGGGCGGCATAGTAACCCTCCTCGTTGTCGACAAGATAACCGGCGGAAGTCCCGACGTAGAGATTTCCGGCGAAGGCGGAACTGGAGGCGCAAAGCGCGAGCAGGCTGATGAGTTTTTTCATGGTTTGCTGGTGGTCAGTGACTGTCGGCAAGCAGGCTGCGACAGGGTCCGGGGTATGAGGTGCGACGTGCGGACCGAAGCGGCGCGGGCAATTTCTGCATCAGGTAAAGACCTTAAGTCAGGGGTTGCGTTGGGAGCGGGACTGGGGCGCTCCGCGCTTCTCCCACCTGGAAGACAACGAACCGGCCTTACTGCTCAACTCGCTGGCTTTCTTTGTATTCCGGGATCCGGTTCGATCGCGCGGTCGCCGAGGGCGGCGGGGACGAGTTCGCGCATGGTGTCGACGAAGCGCCGCAGCTTGGGCGGATAGAAACGGGCGTAGGGATAAAGGACATGCACCGGCAGCGGGGCGGCGGTCCAGTCGGGCGCGAGGTGGACGAGTTCGCCCCGGGCGAGATCGTCGGTCGCCACCCAGGCGGAGACGACGGCGACGCCGAGGCCGCGCCGGGCGGCGTCGCGGATCGCGTAGAGGTTGTTCGTGCTGAATTGCGGTCGGAGCGCGAGCCGGCAGGTTTCGCCGCTCTGACGGTGCCGCAGCTCGAGTTCCTTGTGATAATACGTTTTCAGCGAGAGCCACGGCAGTCCGGCGAGATCGCAGGCGTGGACCGGCCGAGGTCCGCCGGCGAGCAGGGCGGGCGCCGCGACCACGATGCGCGGCACGTCGGCGAGACGGACGGCGACCGTGAGCGGATCGCGCACCTCGCCGAGCAGGATGGCGCAGTCGACGCCCTCGGCGATGAAGTCCGGCCGGTGGTCTTCGAGGATCCACTCGACGCTCACCTTGGGGTAAAGGCGCAGGAATGCCGCGAGCGGGCCGACCAGCACTTCCTGCCCGAAGGCATGCGGCACATGCACGCGCAGCAGCCCCTCGGGCTCCGCGTCGGCGCCGCCGAAATCGGCCTCGAACGCACTCCAGCCGGCGAGCACTTCCACGGCGCGCGCGTGGCAACGCTCGCCGTCCTCGCTCAACTTCATCCCGTGGGTGGAGCGGTGCAGCAGGCGCCGGCCGAGGGCCCGCTCGAGTTGCTGCAACCGGCGGCTGACGGTGGGCTGGGTGGTGTTCAGCGCGACCGCTGCGGCCGAGAGGCTGCCGCTTTCCACGATTCGCACGAACGTCCGAAGCAGATCGAGCCGGTCGGCGGTGCCGGACGGCAGAAACGACGCAGCGGTGGGACGATCAGGGCGGGCTTTGCTCATGCGTGAAACGTATGAAAGATATGTGAACGCGCCCGCTACCGTGGGCAATGCGGATCGGCTAGGATGGCGTCGTGATGAAAAGCATGCACCCAACGCATAACCAAACAGCGGCGATCGTCTCGACGCCCGCGCCTGCCGAAGCACTGTCCACGGCGCTCACCCTGCTCCTCGCGGGGATCGCGGGGCTGGCGGTTGCGACGCTCTACTACACCCAGCCGATGCTTGCCCTGATGGGGACCAGTCTGGGCGCGTCGACCGCGGCCATCGGCCTCGTGCCGATGCTCACCCAGCTGGGCTACGCCGCGGGGCTTCTGTTTCTCGCTCCGCTCGGCGACCGGATCGACCGGCGGCGCATCATCGTGATCAAGGCCGTCGTGCTCACCGGAGCGCTGGCGATCGGCGCGGCCGCGCCGGGCATCGATCTGCTGCTGGCGGCGAGCTTCGTCGTCGGTCTCGCGGCGACGCTGGCGCAGGACGTCGTGTCGTCCGCAGCGACGCTCGCGCCCGGGCATCATCGCGGCAGGGTCGTGGGCTCCGTGATGACCGGGCTGCTGCTCGGCATCCTGCTGTCGCGCACCGTGGCCGGCGTGGTCGGCGAGCGTTTCGGCTGGCGGACGATGCTCGCGGTGGCGGCGGCGAGCACGGCGCTGGTGGTGGTCGTCGCGGCGCGCGGCCTGCCACGGATCCAGCCGACGACGCACCTCGCCTACGCCGCGCTGATGCGTTCGCTGGGCAAACTCTGGCGGCGGCATCCGGCGCTGCGGCGGGCGGCGCTGGCGCAGGGACTGCTCGCGATCGGATTCAGCGCGTTCTGGTCCTCGCTGGCGCTGATGTTGAGCGGAACGCCGTTTCATCTCGGCAGCTCGGTGGCGGGGGCGTTCGGACTCGCGGGGGCGGCGGGGGCGCTGGCGGCGCCGCTGGCCGGACGGCTGGCGGATCGGTTCGGGCCCGAGGTGGTGACGCGGCTGGGGGCGGCGCTGGCTGCGGCGGCTTTCGCCGCCATGATTTTCGCCACGCGGCTCGGCCCGCAGGCGCAACTCTTGGTGCTGGGCGTCGCGGTGGTGGGCTTCGATCTCGGCGTGCAGGCGACGTTGATCGCGCACCAGACGATCGTCTACGCGCTCGAACCCGGCGCGCGCAGCCGGCTGAATGCGGTGTTGTTCACGGTCATGTTCGTCGGCATGGCCGCCGGTGCGGGGCTCGGCAGCCTGCTGCTGGCCCGCTGGGGCTGGACGGGCGTGACGGTGCTGGCCACCGCGTCGGCCGTCGGTGCGCTGCTGGTGCGGCTGCTTGGGGTGGAGCGGTCGCCGGCGGCGTGCGCGGACGAGGCGCGCATCGCGGCGGCTTGAACGCGATGCGAAAGCCGCCGGGACCGGCGCGCGGGAGGCCGCAAATGGGCGGCGTGCCGGGAAAATGATCCGCGCGTGCAACTTTGGGGTCGGGAAACGTGTGGAGAGAGTGCACCCATGATGTCCTGCGTTTCCCTCCTGCGATCTGCTTCCCGTCGCTGCGACTTCGCGCGTCTTTTCTTCGTTGTCCGGTGTGTGCCGGCCGGCCTGCTGGTCGCGCTCGGTCTGCTCGCGACGGACCTGTGCGCGGCGGCTCCGGCGGCGACGGGCGCGGCGCGGGACGACTTCATGCCGCTGGTGCGGCTGGCGCCGTTCGTGGTCAACGGCGAGCAACTCGCGATCTCCGTCCACGCACGCTCGAACCGCGATCGGCGTTACGCAGAGGCCTTTGCCGAGGAAGTCGTGAAGGTGGTCTACGAGTCCGTGACGGAGTCGACGGGCAGGGGGCTCGTCATCATCGGTGCGAAAGGCGAGCCGCACCCGATCGTCGTTTTCCGGAAATTCCTCGCTCTGGCCGACGCCGGAAAACTGGACCCGGCGGTGGCCGCGCGCGGACCGGAGCTGTTTGCGATGATCGACCGCTGGCAGAGCTCCGCCAGCGATGCGGAAGCGGGCAAAGGCGGAAAGGACGGGGCGGCAGCGGAGGATCTCGAGTTTGACAAGATCGTCACGGCGCTGCCGCTGCCGCTCGAGGGGATCGGGGCGAAACTTTACCAGCTCGCATGGGCGGAGCGGTTCGACGACGCAAAGATGGAGGCGAAACTCCGGGCGCTGCGGGCGGGGGATCTGGAACGCGACTGGTTCGCGCATTTCGACTGGGTGTTCTATCTGCCGCCGAAGGGCGCGTTCGACCGGGTGCTCGACGAACTCATCTCGGACGCGCTCAAGGAGGAGGACACGGGTTTTTTCACGCGCGTGGCGGTGAAGGGCACGCTGCTGGTCGTGAAACCGAAGATCCGGCGCGCGATCGAAAGCCTGCGCCAGAGCCTGATGCTCATGACCGTGGTGGAGGCGCGCACGCCTTGCGACCGGAAGGACGTCGAGTCGCTCATGGGCGCGTATCTGGATGCCCTCATGCACGACGAAAAGCCGGAGAAGGGAACGGAGCACGAGCGCGCGGTCAAAGCCGTGCGCGCCCAATTGCAGCGGAACAAGGAAAAGGCGGAGACGCCGGCTTCGGGGCTGGCTCCCGCGCCCGTCGGGACGCCGTCGGCCCAATCGTCGTCGGAGACGTGACGACTGGCGGATGAGTTGCGTCTGCTCCGGCTCGGCGGTCGGACGCGTCGCGGATCCGGACGGCGGCGGGCCGCATCCCGGCGAGGCGGCGGTTTTCGCGGACTGCGATGCGGGTTGCAGACGGCGGCGGGCCGGCTAGTTCGTCCCCATGCAAGAGCCCGCGCCGTCGCGTCATTCCGGACTGGCTGCCGCCACGTCTGCGGCGGATTACCAGCACTTGTTCGATCTTTCGCTCGATCTGCTCTGCATCGCGGGACTCGACGGATATTTCCGTCGCGTCAATCCGTCGTGGACGCGCGTGCTGGGCTGGTCGGAGGCGGAACTGCTCGCGCAGCCGGTCGTCTGTTTCATCCATCCCGAGGATGTCGCCCTCACGCTGAAGGCCCGCGAAGGTCTGGATCGTGGCATTCCGGTGCGCGGTCTCGAAAACCGCTATCGTTGCAAGGACGGATCCTATCGCTGGTTTTCCTGGCAGTCTGTCGCCGTGCCGGAAGCCGCCACCGTGTTCGCCGTGGCGCGCGACATCACCGAACAACGGCAATTGGAACACGAGCGCCTGATCCTGAGCAAACTCGAGTCCACGGGCATCCTCGCGGGCGGCCTTGCGCACGATTTCAACAACCTGCTGGCGAGTCTGATGTTGAACCTGGAGATGATCAGCCTGTGCGCCTCCACGACCGCCGAGCAGGAATCCTATCTTTTGCAGGCGCAGCAGACGATCCAGTCCGCCAAGGCGCTCACGCTGCAGCTGATCGCCTTTGCCGAAGGCGGCGTGACGGCCCGGCGGGTCGTGCCGTTGGGCGCGTTGCTCGAAAAATCCTTCGATATCGCGCTTCGCGGCTCCGCCCTCCGGGGCGAATGCGAGATCGCACCGGACTTGTGGCCGGCGGACGTCGACGAAGGGCAGCTGGGGCAGATCATCCGCAACCTCGTCCTGAACGCCCGGGAGGCGACCGCGGCGGGCGGCCGCGTCCGCCTGCGCGCGGAGAATCTCCGGCTGGATGCGACGACCGGCCTGGATCTGCCCGTCGGCGATTATGTTCGTATCCAGGTTTCGGATGACGGCGCCGGCATCCCCGACGACGTGCTGCCCAAGATCTTCGATCCCTACTTTTCCACCAAGCAACGCAGCACCCAGAAGGGGATGGGACTGGGTCTGACCATCTGCCGCACCGTGATCCAGAAGCACGGAGGGACGATTGCCGTGGATTCGCGTCCGAATCGGGGCACGACCGTCACCTGCCTGCTGCCGGCGCGCCGGCCGGCGTCCGATCCGGTCGCCGTCCAGCCGAGTGCGTCCAGCTCCTCCGGCGGCCGGATCCTCGTGATGGACGACGAGCGCGTGTTTCGGGAAATCCTGGCGATGACGCTGCGGCAGCTCGGCTACGACGTGGAGCTCGCGCAGGAAGGCGGCGAAGCCGTGTCGCTCTACGAGCGCGCGTCGGCCGAGGGCCGGCCGTTTGCCGCCGTGCTGCTCGACCTGACGGTGCGCGGCGGGCTGGGCGGGGGCGAAACCGTGAAGGCATTGCGGGCGCGCGATCCGGCGGTCCGCGCGGTGCTGATGACAGGTTACGGCACGGAGGAAATCTTCCGCGACTGCACCCGCCACGGATTCATGGGCGCGCTCGCGAAACCGTTTTCCACCGAAGCGCTGCGCCGTCTGCTCGCCGGGATACTGACGCCGACGGCGACCGCTCCCACGACGCCGGAGTGAACGGCGGCCGCGATCTGATCCCGGTGACGGCAGCCGGTGCGGATCGTCGAGGTTGCGGCGTGCGTCCGACGGAACCGGTGTCCGCGGGGGATTACGGCTTGCCCACGGGCTGCGCGGCCGGGCACCTTGAACGGTTTCCACCCACCGAACTTTCCTCCCGATGACCAAACCTGTCTGCCCGGCCTGCACGCTCGACGATGTCCTCAGCCATCCCGATCATTGGGAATGCGCGACCTGCGGGCACGAATGGCCGAAGGAGGAGGCGCCCGAGGCGGCGTGCGTCGTGAAGGATGCGCATGGCAACATCCTCGCCGAAGGCGACACGATCGCCCTCATCAAGGATCTCAAGCTCGGCGGCTCGCAGGTGCTCAAGTCCGGCACGAAGGCGAAGAACATCCGGCTCGTCGACGGCGATCACGAGATCGCCTGCAAGATCGAGGGCCAGTCGATCGCGCTCAAGGCCTGCTTCGTGAAGAAGGCGTGAGCGGAAGCGCGCGCGTCCGCTCGTCGCCCCAGGCTTCCGGCGGCGCACGATTGCGCTGGCCGGGCCGCGGGGGATGCGTCCACCGTGGCCGGTTCCCGATTTTTCCCATGCCGACGTCACCCAATCTCCGCACCCTCGCCGAATTCTACATCCGTGGCCTGACCGAAGGCTTCGTCACCGCGTCCGAGGTGATCGCCTGGGCCGACGAGGTCATCGTCGCCGCCGCGAAGACCGAGGACTGGATGCTCGAGATCTCGACCGCCGGTCCGGACGACCGCATGGGTGTGCTGCACCAGCTTCACGCCGTGACGGGCGAGGTGGACGAGGCCGCGCTTGCGGCCCTGCTCGCCGCGCGGAAATGACGCGGCGCGGGCCGGGAGGTTCCCGCGCGGCGCGCCGCCGCGGCCGCGCGAATCAGTAATCCAGATACGGCCCGAGCCAGCGCTCGGCCTCGGCGGGCGTCTGGCCCTTCCGGCGCGCGTAGTCCTCGACTTGGTCGCGGCCGAGCTTGCCCACGCCGAAATATTTCGCGTCGGGATGGTTGAAATACCAGCCGCTCACGCTGCTCGCGGGCGTCATCGCGCAGCTCTCCGTCAACGCGATCCCGGTCGCCGCCGTCGCATCCAGCAGGGCGAAGAGGACCGGTTTCTCCGTGTGGTCCGGGCAGGCGGGATAGCCGGGCGCGGGCCGGATGCCGCGGTAGCGCTCGCGGATCAGGTCCTCGTGGCTGAGGTTTTCCGTCTTCCCGAAGCCGGCGGCCTCGCGGGCGCGCCGGTGGAAATACTCCGCGGAGGCCTCGGCGAGCCGGTCGCCCAGCGCCTGCGCCAGGATGGCGGAGTAGTCGTCGTGGACCGCCTTGAACCCGGCGGCGAGGGCCTCGACGCCGTGGCCGGCGGTGACGGCGAATCCGCCGAGGTAGTCGAGGCGGCCGCTGTCCTTCGGCGCGATGAAATCGGCGAGGCAGTGGTTGAACTGGTCCGCGGGTTTCTCGAGCTGCTGGCGGAGCTGGTGGAATGTCGCGAGCACGCGCGAGCGCGATTCGTCGGCGTAGACCTCGATGTCGTCGCCGACGGAGTTCGCCGGCCAGTAGCCGATGACGGCGCGGGCGGTGTAGCGGTTCTCCGCGACGATCCGGGCGAGGAGTTTCTGCGCGTCGGCGAAGAGTTTTCGCGCCTCGGCGCCGACGACCGCGTCGTCGAGGATCTGCGGGAAGCGGCCGTGCAGTTCCCACGCGGAGAAGAACGGACCCCAGTCGATGTAGCGGGCGATCTCGTCGAGCGAAACGCGCTCGCTCAAGGTGTCGGCTGTCGGCCGATCGCCGACCGCAGACCTCGAACTGTTCACGTCGATGGCCGACGAGAACACGCGCGTGCCGAGAAATTCCGGGCGGGGGATGTCGACGGCCGCCCAGTCGAAGGTCTGCCGCCGTGCGCGGGCGTCGGCCAGCGACAGGAGCGGGCGCCGGTTGCGGCGCGCGGCGAACTCCTCGCGCTGGCGTTCCTGTTTCGCGGCGTTGTCGGCCACGTAGGCCGGCTTCTGCTCCGGCGAAAGCAGCGCGCCGACGACGTTGACGACGCGGGAGGCGTCGAGCACGTGGACGACGCCGGGCGCGTATTCGGGGGCGATCTTCACCGCGGTGTGCGCGGCGCTCGTCGTCGCGCCGCCGATCAGCAGCGGGACGTCGAGGCCCTGCCGCGTCATCTCCTTCGCGACGTGCACCATCTCGTCGAGCGACGGCGTGATGAGGCCGGAGAGGCCGATGACGTCGGCGCCGATCTCGCGGGCCGTGGCGAGAATCTTGTCGCACGGGACCATGACGCCGAGATCCGTCACCTCGTAATTGTTACACGCGAGGACGACGCCGACGATGTTCTTGCCGATGTCGTGGACGTCGCCCTTGACGGTCGCCATGAGCACCTTGCCGTTGGCGCGTGCGGTGCCGCCGGCGGCGATGTGCCGGCGCTTCTCCTCCTCCATGAACGGCGTGAGGTAGGCGACGGACTTCTTCATCACGCGCGCGGACTTCACGACCTGGGGGAGAAACATTTTTCCGGCGCCGAAGAGGTCGCCGACGATGCGCATGCCGTCCATCAGCGGGCCCTCGATGATGGCGAGCGGGCGCGGATACTTCGCGCTGTCGGCGCGGGCTTCCTCGGTGTCCTGCTCGACGAACTGGTCGATGCCCTTCACGAGGGCGTGCTTGAGCCGCTCCTCGACCGGTGCGTGGCGCCAGGCGGCGTCCTCGCCGCCCTTTTCTCTGGCGGCGGCGTGGCCGCCCTCCTTGGCCTTCAGTTCCTCGGCGTGCCTGATCAGGCGCTCGGTGGCGTCGGGCCGGCGGTCGAGGAGGACGTCGTCGACGAGGCCGCGGAGCATGGGCTCGATCTCATCGTAGACGCCGAGCATGCCGGCGTTGACGATCGCCATGTCCATGCCTTCGCGGATCGCATGGTAGAGAAACGCCGTGTGCATCGCCTCGCGCACGGGATTGTTGCCGCGGAAGGAAAACGAGACGTTGGAGACGCCGCCGGAGACCTTGGCGCCCGGAAGCGTCCGCTTGATGATCCGCGTGGCCTCGAAGAAATCGACGGCGTAGTGGTTGTGCTCCTCGATGCCGGTGGCGACGGTGAGGATGTTCGGATCGAAGATGATGTCGGTCGCCGGAAACCCGATCCGGTCGACCAGCAGCCGGTAGGCGCGCGTGCAGATGCGGACCTTCTCGTCGCGGCTGGCGGCCTGGCCGTTTTCGTCGAAGGCCATGACGACCGCGGCGGCGCCGTAGCGCAGGAGCAGCCGCGCGCGGCGGAGAAACTCGGCTTCGCCGTCCTTCAGCGAGATGGAGTTGACGATGCCCTTGCCCTGCAGGCACTGCAGGCCCTTCTCGAGCACGGACCATTTCGACGAGTCCAGCATCACCGGCACGCGGCAGATCTCGGGCTCGGCGGCGATGAGGTTGAGGAACTTCACCATCGTGGCCTCGCCGTCGATCAGCGCCTCGTCGACATTGATGTCGATGACGTTGGCGCCGGATTCGACCTGCTGGCGGGCGATGGCGATGCAGGCGGACCAGTCGCCGGCCTTGAGGGCCTTGGCGAATTTCGGCGAGCCGGTGATGTTCGTGCGCTCGCCGATGACGAGGAAACGGGAGCCGGACGGCGCCGGGGCGGAAGAGGCGGTGGTGGACACGGAAAACGGAGGGCGGAGTTCGGGGATCGCGGGGCGGGTCAGACGGGCCGGCGGGCGACGACGGTGATCGAGCCGTTCTGGGCCGTCTCGCGGATGAGCGCAACGCCCTCGGAACGCAGCACCGAGCGGACGGTCGCGGGCGCAAGGCGGAGCTTGTCGTAGACGCTGATCGCGGTCCGCCACGCGTCGCCGTCGCGGGTGTGGACGATGTCGTGGACGGCGATGTGCGTCGGTCCGTAATCGAGGAAGCAGGTGAAGATCCGGTCGGGCTCGCTGCGGACGGGGATGAAACGCTCCGCGCCGGTGCGGGGCGTCGAGTAGTCGCGATAACCGAGCAGCAGATGGCCGCCGGGCGCGAGTGCCGCAACCGCGGCGCGGAGCACGGCGGAGACGTCGTCGATCGAGGGCAGGTGCGTGAGCGTGTCGCCCATGCAGACGATCACCTCGGGCGCGGGCGTCGGCGTGAACGGAGCGAAATCGCGGAGGTCGCCGAGCGCGGTGCGGACGGGCAGGCCGGCCGTGGCGGCGTCGCGGGCGAGCTCGGCGAGCAGCGCGGCGCTGAGGTCGACCGCCGTCACGGTGAAGCCGGCGGCGGCGAGCGGCAGCGATTGGAATCCGCTGCCGGCGCCGAGATCGAGCGCGGTGGCGCCGGGGCCCGAGGGCGCGAGCCCGAGCTCGCGGAAAAGCGCGGCGGAGCGGGCGCAGGCGGCGTCCGCGCCCCCGCAGATCCAGGCGTAGTGCGGCGCGAGGTGGGAGTCGTAGTGTTCCTGGAGGGTGGCCATGAGAGCGCGGAAGGGGAGTGGGGAAGGGCGTGGGTTGGGAAACGAAAACGAAAAACGGAAGCGAGGCGCCGGCGCGCCTCAGGCGACGACGAGCGTTTCCAGCCCGCTGAGCTGGAGGACGTCGTGCGCGGCCGGGATCCGGCGGGGCGCCCGGCCCTTCACCGCCTGCGCGATCGCGGCGATGTGCGCGGGCGTGGAGCCGCAGCAGCCGCCGACGAGGTTGACGAAGCCGGCGGCGGCGAACTCGCCGAGCACGGCGGCCATGTCGGCGGGCGTCTCGTCGTATCCGCCAAACGCATTCGGCAGGCCGGCGTTGGGATAGCAGGTGACGTAGCACTCGGCGATGCGGGCGAGCTCCTCGACGTGCGGACGCATGGCCCGGCCGCCGAGGGCGCAGTTGACGCCGACGGAAAACGGCCGCGCGTGGCGGATGCTCGCGTAGAAGGCGCCGACGGTCTGGCCCGAGAGCGTGCGGCCGGAGGCGTCGGTGATCGTGACGGAGATCATCACGGGCACGCGGGCGGCCTCGCCGCGGGCGTCGAAGATCGAGGCGATGGCGAAGAGGGCGGCCTTGGCGTTGAGCGTGTCGAAGATCGTCTCGACAAGCAGCGCGTCGACGCCGGCGTCGAGCAGGGCCTCGACCTGTCCGGTGTAGGCGGCGACGACCTGATCCCAGGTGACGGCGCGGTAGTCGGGGCGGTTGACGTCGGGCGACATCGAGAGCGTGCGGTTGAGCGGTCCGATGGCGCCGGCGACGAAGCAGCGGCGGCCCGGCGTCGCGGCCTCGGCTTTCTGCGCGGCGCGGCGGGCGATGGCGACGGCGGCGAGGTTCAGGTCGCGGACGGCGGACTCGAGCTGGTAATCGGCCTGGGCGATGACCGTGGAGCTGAAGGTGTTGGTCTCGACCATGTCGGCGCCTGCGGCGAAGTAGGCGGCGTGGATCTCCTCGATGACGTCCGGCCGGGTGAGGTTGAGGAGGTCGTTGTTGCCCTTGAGGTCGTGCGGGTGGTCCCGGAAGCGCGTGCCGCGAAAGTCGGACTCCTCGAGCTTGTAGGTCTGGATCATCGAGCCCATCGCGCCGTCGAGGACGGCGATGCGTTGCTCGAAAAGGTCGCGCAGCGCGACGGCGGAGGACGGGGCGGAGTGGGCGGACATAAGGGGAGACAACGCGGTTTTCCGCGTCATGCAAGAAAACATATCTTTACATGTCGATGTGTTGATTTGTATGGTTGGCGGCGTTCGTTCATGCCGCAGGGATTGTCCGGGAAACACGCAGGCTTTGGCAAAACTTGCATAAAGAAACGTGTTGTCGGGCGCGCTCCGGGTGGCTGAATCGAGCGGCTGGTTGTTCTTTTCCAAACTTCCGAGGCAGCGGGGAAGGCCGTGAGAATCGGCCACAGTTGCGCTGCGGTTACGCATCAGTCCAAGCCATCACTGCGCGGTCACACGCGCGGACAAGCCAATCGGGTTCGCTCCCGGTGAAGGCGATGGGGAGGCGGCCGGGTTTCCGGCGACACATGCGAAGTCCGAACATCCCTCCTCGGTTGCTCACGCGTTCGACGTGGATCTTTGCGTGCGTCGATCGCGAAAACTTCATCGCAAACAATGAAGCGTGAGAGCGTGGCGATCCGCGGGCAACCGGCGGGTGGCTTCTGCTCTTGCCTGTCGTCACCAAGCAGAAGCCCATGCATACCCGTCTGCCGTCCCGCCTCGCGGGCCGGTCCCTCATCGTCGTGGCGGCCCTCGCGGCCGCCGTGTCCGTGCGCGCCCAGGAGGCGCACACCCTTCTCGACAACTACGTCGTGTCCGCCACGCGGACGCCGCAGGAGCCGCAATACGTCTCCAGCAGCGTGACCGCGCTGTCGCTGTCCGACCTCGCCGATCTGCAGATCACCGATCTGCGCACGGCTCTCGCGGCCGAGCCGGGCGTCGTCATCGTCAACACCGGCCCCGCCGGCGGCGTGAGCTCGGTCTTTCTCCGCGGCGCCAGCTCGCACCAGACGCTCTTCGTCGTCGACGGCGTGCGGATGAACGACCGCTCGGCCTCGTATAGCAACTTCCTCGGCGGCGGCGATCTCGGCGGGCTCGACCGGATCGAGGTGCTGCGCGGCCCGCAGAGCACGCTCTACGGCAGCTCGGCCATGGGCGGTGTCATCCTCATGGATACGGCGCACGGCTGCGCGCCGTTCAGCGGCCGCCTCGCCGTCACCGCGGGCTCGTTCGACACCTTCGGCTCCTCGCTCGCGGCGCAGGGCGGCACGAAGACGATCGGCTACAGCGCGTCGGTCGGCGTCTACGACACGGCCAACGACCGGCCGGCGAACGACTATCGCGTCTGGTCCTACAGCACTCGGCTCGAGGCCAGCCTGCGGCCGGCGCTGCTCGTCGGCGCGACCTTCCGCGGGCAGAACGGCGACTACGAGGACCTCGGCTCCCTCAGCTGGCCCGGCCGCGCGACCGTGGCCAACGACAACTACCTCGGCACCGTCTACGCGCAGGCGCGCGTCGGCGAGAGCTTCAACTCCCGCCTGACCCTGGCCGAGCATGTCCGCAACTACACCTACACCGACCTCGCCTGGGGCTCCGTGTCCGAGTTGAAGAACCGCCGCGACATCCTCGACTGGCAGAACACCTGGCTCGCGACCAAGGCCGTCGAGATCGTGGCCGGCACCAACGTCGAGCATTCGCGCTACACCGTCGACGGCACCCGGACGACCGACGACATCGCCGCCGGTTATCTCTCCACCACGGTCAAGCCGCTCGCCAGCGTCGCCATCACCGGCGGCCTGCGCTACGACGACTTCGACTCCGTCGGCTCCGCCACGACCTGGCGCACCGGCGTGTCGTGGCTGCCGGTCGCGGGCACGAAGCTGCGCGCCACCTACGGCACCGGTTTCAGCGCGCCCGGCTCGGACGACCGCTACGGCGTGCCGGAGTGGGGACAGCTGGCCAACCCGGACCTGAAGCCCGAGAAGTCCCGCGGCTGGGATGTCGGCATCGACCAGTCGCTCCTCGCCGGCCGGGTCACGCTCGCGGCGACGTATTTCCAGAACAAATTCCGCAATCTCTTCGAATGGCAGTATGTCGACTACGTCACCTACCAGGGCAAGACGGTGAACCGCGCCAAGGCGACGACGGACGGGATCGAGTTCGCCGCGTCCGCGCGGGTCACCGATGCCGTGAAGACGCGCCTCACCTACACCTATCTCGAGGCGACCAACGACGCGGATCATGTGCGCCTCGCGCGCCGTCCGCGGCACACGCTCGACGGCGAGGTTTCGGTGCAGGTGCTGAAGCCCTGGCTCGCCGGCGCCGGCGTGCACTTCGTGGCGGATCGCGTCGACGGCGCGCTCACGCTCGAGGATTACACGACGGTGCGGCTCTTCACGAGCTACGCGCTGCGGCCGGATCTCACGCTCAAGGCCCGCGTCGAAAACCTGCTCGACGAGCGCTACGCGGAGGTCGCCGGCTACCCGGCGCTGCCCGTGGCCGCGTATGGCAGTGTGGAGTGGCGTTTCTGAGATTCCACTGACTGACTCCCTCGCCCATGCACGCTCACGCCGCCGATTTCCCCGCCGCCCGCCGTCCGTTGGCGCGGCGGCTGCAGCTGCTGTTCTGCGGCGTGCTGGTGCTGGCCGGCGCGTTCGGCCTCCGGCCGGCGCTGGCCGCGGCGGACCGGCCGGCCGTGCGGGTGGTGTCGCAGACTGTGGGCTCCGACGAACTGGTGCTGGCGCTGGCCGCGCCGGAGCAGATCGCGGCGCTCAGCGCGCTTTCGCGCGAGGCGGTCTACTCGGCCGTCGCCCGCGAGGCCGCGGCGTATCCGCAGCTGCCGCGCACGGGCGATGTGGAGTCGATTTTGAAATATTCGCCGACGCTGATGATCTGCGCCGACTACAGCCGCGCGGAACTGGTCGAACAGGTCCGCCGGCTCGGCGTGAAGGTGATCGTGCTGACCCGCTACTACACGATCGAGGACGCCTTCGCGAACCTGCGGCTCATCGCCCGGGAGCTCGGTCCCGACGCGGAGACGCGGGCGGAGCGGATCATCGCCGACGGAGAAGCCCGGATGAAGGTGCTGCGCGAACGGCTGCACGGAGTGAAGTCCGTCCGCGTCATCGCGCCCTCGACCTACGGGATCATCCCGGGCGACAAGTCCACGTTTCAGGACCTCTGCGACCATGCGGGCGCGGAGAATCTGGCATCGACGCTCGGAGGGCTGCACGGCCATGCGCCGGCGCCGAACGAGCAGATCATGTCGTGGCCGATTGAGGTCGTCGTCGTGGCAGGCGACGACCTCGACTCGGCCCTGAAGCCCTACCGCGGGCTTCCTCCCTATCAATTTCTCTCCGCCGTGCGCGAGGGGCGCGCGGTGTTGATCGAGCCCTGGCAGCTGAGCTGCGTGACCCATCACCGGATCGCCGGCTACGAACGGCTCGCGCGGGAACTGCACCCGGAGGCGTTTCGATGAAACCGGCCTGGGTCACTCGCGGCGCACTGCCGGCGGCGGTGATCCTGCTGGTCGCGCTCGTGATCCTGTCGCTCGGCGCGGGCGACCTGCATCTCGGGCTGGCGCGCATCTGGGCCGGCCTGGTGCGGCGCGACGAACTCGCCGCGACGATCCTCTGGCAGGTGCGGCTGCCGCGCGTCTGCGTGGCGATGCTGATCGGCGGCGCGCTCGGCGCGAGCGGCCTCGTGATGCAGGCGTATTTCCGCAACAGCCTCGCCAGCCCGGGCCTGCTCGGCGTGAGCAGCGGCGGCGCGGCCGGCGCGGTCGTCGCCATCGGCGCCGGCTGGGCTTCGCTGTCGCTCTGGGTGCTGCCGACGGCCGCGACGATCGGCGCCTTTGTCGCGACCGGCGCCGTCATCGGCCTCGCCCGGCGCGGTGCGAGCACCGAGCGGCTCCTGCTCGCCGGCGTGGCGCTCAACGCCATGCTCGGCGCGGTCGTCAGCTACGTGCTTTCCAATTTCACCATCACCTACGAGCGCAACGCCCAGATCATCTTCTGGCTGCTCGGCGGACTCGAGGACCGCACGTGGGAGCATGCGGCGATGGCGGTGGCCGTGCTGCCCTGCGCCGCGCTGCTCTGGCCGCTCGGCCGGCCGATGGACCTGCTCAGCCTCGGCGCGGCGGAGGCGCAGAGCCTGGGCGTCGACGTGCGCACCCTGCGGCGGCGGCTGCTGGTGCTGTCGACCGTCATGACCGCGCTCGCGACGGCCGTCGGCGGCACGGTCGGCTTTGTGGGGCTTGTGGTGCCGCACGTGCTGCGGCTGCTCGTCGGTCCGGAGCACCGGCGGCTCGTGCCGCTCTCGCTGGTCGGCGGCGCGGCCTTCGTGCTCGCGTGCGACCTGATCGGCCGCGCCGCGGGCGGGCTGCGGCTCGGCATCGTGACGGCGCTGGTCGGAGGACCCTATTTCCTATGGCTGCTGCGACGACAGGCGTGAGCGCGCTCGAGATCGAGCATGCCAGCGTGCCGGGCCGCCTGCACGACGTGAGCCTGCGGCTCGAGCCCGGCCAGCTGGTCGCGCTCGTCGGGCCCAACGGCTCCGGCAAGTCCACGCTGCTCCAGGTCGCCGCCGGCCTGCTGGCGGCCGATGGCGGCCGGGTCGCGTGGGCCGGACGGGCGTTGAAGACGGTGTCGTTCGCCGAGCGCGGGCAGATGGCCGCGTGGGTGCCGCAGGAGGCGGTGTTCGAATTCGGTTTCAGCGTGCGCTCCGTCGTGGGGCAGGGACGCTTCGCGCACGACGACGACGATGCGGGCGTCGACGCCGTGCTGAACCGGCTCCAGCTGACGGCGCTCGCGCACCGGCCGGTCAACCGGCTCTCGGGCGGCGAGCGGCACCGCGTGCTCATCGGCCGCGCGCTGGCGACGGAGGCGAAGCTCCAGCTCTGGGACGAGCCGCTGGCGGCGCTCGACGTGCGCCATGCGCTCGAGGTGCTGCGGCTCGCGCACGAGTTGAAGCATGCGGGCCACACCGTCCTGATGTCGTTGCACGACCTGCGGCAGGCGCATGCCTTCGACCGCGTGATCGTGCTGCAGGACGGACGCCTGCAGGCCTTCGGCCCGCCGGCGGAGGTGTTGACGCCCGAGCGGCTGCGGGACGTGTTTGGCGTGAAGGCGCGGATCGCGCCCGGGCTCAGTATCGAACTGCCATGAAAAATGCCGTCCTCGAGATTGACGAATCTCCGAGCGCCGAAGCCGCGTCGCGCCGCGTGCCGGGCAGCCTGCTGGGCGACCGCGTGACGATCCCCGCCCGGCCGCGGCGGATCGTGTCGCTCGTGTCGGGATTGACCGAGGCGATCTGGGCGATGGGACTCGAGTCGCGCGTCGCGGCCGTGTCGCAGTATTGCGCGCGCTACGTCGACATCGCCGGCCGGCCCGTCGCAGGCCGGTATCTCCAGATCGACGAGGCCGTGCTCGCGGCCGTGCGGCCGGATCTCGTCCTGATGACGGGCGGCGTGCAGCTCGGCGTCGCGCGCAGGCTCGCCGCGGCTGGCTGGCCGGTCTACGTGCTGCCGCTGCCGGAGAGTTTCTTCGGCATCCTGGAAAACATCCGCCGGCTCGGCGCGCTGCTCGGCGAGATGGACGCGGCGCTGACGTTGACGGCGAAGCTGGAGCGCGAGGCGGAGCGGCTGCGGGCGACCGCGCCCGCGGCGCGGCCGCGCGTGCTGGCGGAGCTCTGGTGCGGCCGGCACGTGCGGATGGTCGGCGGGCTCACGTTTATCCAGGATTTGATTACGCTCGCCGGCGGCGAGAACATCTGGGCCGCGGCGCCCGGGGGCTATCTGCGGCTGGACCGGGCCGGCGTCGAGGCGCGCCGGCCGGACACCGTGGTCGTGTTCTGGGAGGAGGACGATCATGTCGTCGACGTGCCGGCGCTGCTCGCCGCGCGCGGCTGGCCGGGCCGCTGGCCGTTTCGCGTGATCGAGGCCGGCATCCAGCGCGGCCGGAACCTGATTCACGACGGGCCCTCGCTGCTCGAGACCGCGCGCTGGCTGCGGGGCCGGATGGCGGCGGAAACGATTTCACCATGAGCGACGACTACAAGACCGGGACCGAGGAGGAGCACCGCGGGCGGATGGAAAAACTGCAGGCGGAGATGCGCGAAAAACTGAACGCCGCGCAGGACAAGCGCGGCCTGACGATCGTCCACACCGGCAACGGCAAGGGGAAGACGACGGCGGCCTTTGGCATGCTCGCGCGCATGCTGGCGCACGGCCGCGGCTGCGCCGTGGTGCAGTTCATCAAGAGCGGCGGCGACGCCGTCGAGAAGCTCCTGCGCGGACCGCTGCTGCGCTGGCACCGCGTGGGCGACGGTTTCACCTGGGACACGCAGAACCGCGCGGCCGACATCGCGAGCTGCCGCGAAGGCTGGCGGCTCGCCAGCGGCTACCTGCAGGATCCCGCGGTGGAGTTCCTCCTTCTCGACGAACTCAACATCGCGCTCGCCTACGACTATCTGCCGAAGGAGGAAATCCTCGCCACGCTGAAGACGCGCCGGCCGGGCCAGCACGTCGTCATCACCGGCCGCGGCGCGCTGCCGGAGATGATCGAGTATGCCGACCTCGTGACCGAGATGAAGGAGATCAAGCATCCCTTCAACGCGGGCGTGAAGGCGCAGCTGGGGATCGAGTTTTGAACCTCGCCCGGACGGAGCGTGACCCGGCCGCCGCGATCCGCGCTCGTTCGCGTGCCCGTTTTTTCGGTCCGTCCGGCGGCGCGCGGTGCGGAAAAACAACGGCCGGAAACGACGAACGGAAACGCGGGACATTGACATGAAGGCCCTCTCCATCCTCGGCACCTCCTCCGGCGCGGGGAAGACGTGGCTGACCACGGCGCTCGGCGCGTGGCTGCACGGACAGGGCGTGCGCGTGGCGCCGTTCAAGGCGCAGAACATGTCGAACAACGCGTGGGTCGCCGACACCGGCGGCGAGATGGCTCGCGCGCAGGCGGTGCAGGCGGAGGCCTGCGGACTGCGGCCGGTCGTCGAGATGAATCCGATCCTGCTCAAGCCGAGCGGCGCGCAGGGATCGCAGCTCATCCTGCTCGGCGAGGCGCAGCATCACCTCGAGGGCCGGGACTACTACGCGGATTTCGACCGGTTGTGGCGTGTCGTGGCGGATACGCTGGACGGCTGGCGCGAGCGCTGCGACGTGCTGCTGCTCGAGGGCGCGGGCAGTCCGGTCGAACTCAATCTCATGGCGCGCGATCTCGTGAACCTGCGCCCCGTCCGTCATCTCGACGGCCGCTGGCTGCTGGTCGGCGACGTCGATCGGGGCGGCATCTACGCCCAGCTGGCGGGCACCTGGGCGCTGCTGCCGCCGCAGGACCGCGCGCGCGGACTCGGCGCGGTCGTGAACCGGTTTCGCGGCGACCTCGGACTTTTCCCCGATCCGCAGCAGTGGCTCGCGCCGCACGCTCCGGGCCTCGACGTGCTCGGCACGCTGCCGTATCGCCCGGACCTGCAGCCGGAGGAGGAGGACGGACTCGGCGCGCACGACGAGGATCGGGGCGAGGGCGGGACGATCGCGTGGCTGCGTTGTCCGCACGCGGCCAATCTCACGGATTGCCAGCCGTGGTGGGACGACGCCGGCGTGCGCACGCGCTGGACCGACGATCCGGCCGTGCTCGCCGGCGCGCGGGCGATCGTGCTGCCCGGCACGAAGAACACGATCGCCGACCTGCGCTGGCTCCGGGCCCGCGGCCTGGACGAGGTCATCATCGCGGCCGCGCGGCGCGGGACCTTCGTGGCCGGAATCTGCGGCGGCTATCAGATCCTCGGCGAGCGGCTGCGCGATCCGCAGGGCGTGGCGGGCGACGCCGGCGACGAACCGGGACTCGGTCTGCTCCCGGTCGCGACGGAGTTTCGTTCGCCGAAGATCGTCCGCCAGGTCGAGGCCGACTGCGACGGCGAGCGCTGGTCCGCCTACGAGATCCACATGGGCCGGACCGAACCGACCGGCCGCGTCGAGCGCCTGCAACTGGTGCGCGACGCCGGCGGGCCGCGGGCGGAAGGCGCGAAGAAGGGCCGCGTGTGCGGCACGTATCTGCACGGCTGGTTCGAGTCGCCGCGGCTGCGCGCCTGGTTCGCGCGCGAGGCGGGCCTCGCCGGCCACCGCGCGCATCCGCTCCCGTGGGCGGAAAAACGCCGCGAGGTCTATCGCCGGATGGCGGAGCACGTCGCGGCGCACGTGAACCTCGAGCCGGTCCGCCGGTATCTGGAGCTTTGAACGATGCGACACGGACACGGCGATGACGGTCATCGTTTCTCCCGACCGGTGCGGGTGGATTTCAGCTCCAACGTCCGACCGGGCGGACCGCCCGCGGGCCTGCTCGCGCATCTCGCGGAGCGGCTGGACCGGATCGGCCGGTATCCGGAACCCGCGGCGGAAAGCCTGGCGGAAAAACTGGCGGCGCGCGCCGGCGTGCGGCCGGAAAACCTCCTCGTGACCAGCGGCGCCGTCGGCGCGCTCCATCTCGTCGCGCAGGCATGGCGGGGCGCGCGCTCGCGGATCGCGGTGCCGGCCTTCGCCGAATACGAGGACGCCGCGGCACTCAACGGGCACGCGCCCGTCTTCGTGACGCGCGAGGCCTTGTTCGCGGACGGTCCCGCGGCGGGCGAACTCGTCTGGCTCTGCAACCCGAACAATCCGACGGGCGCGGTGACGCCGCGGGCGGAGCTGCTGGCGCTTGTCGACCGCCATCCGGACTGCGTCTTCGTGCTCGATCTCTCCTATGCGGATTTCGCCGCGGCCGCGCCGGTCACCGTCGCCGATGCCGCGGCGCGCGCGAATTTGCTGGTCGTGCATTCGCTCACGAAGACCTTCGCGATCCCGGGGCTGCGGCTCGGCTTTCTCGGCGGCGCGGAGCCGCTCGTCGCCGCGGTGGCGCGATTCGCGGCGCCGTGGGCGGTGAACGCGCTCGCGGTCGAGGCGGGGCTCCATCTGCTGCGGCCGGGCGGGGACGCCGCGGCGGAGCTGGCGGAGCTTCGCGCCGAGTCGGCGCGCTGGCGGACGGAGCTCGCCACGATCCCCGGCCTGCGGCCGCAGGCGTCGGCCACGCCGTTTTTCCTCGTCGAACTCGAACGCGGCACCGCCGCGGAGCTGAAACGCGGGCTGATGGAGCGGCACGGTTTCCTGATCCGGGATGCGGCGAATTTCCGCGGCCTGACCGCGCGCCACTTCCGGCTCGCGGCGCAGGGACGCGTCGCGGACGACGAACTCACGGAGGCGCTGCGCGCATGGACCTCGCCCTCATGAGCCTCGCGTCCGTCGTCGGCGGATACGCATTGGACCTCGCCCTCGGCGATCCGCCCTGGCTGCCGCACCCGATCGCCGGCTTCGGCCGGGCGATCGCGGCCGGCGAGCGCCGGCTGAACCGCGGCGGACCGCGGCGGCGTTTCTGGTCCGGGGCGGCGCTCGCGCTCGGACTTGTGGCAGCGGTGTGGGGCGCGGCGGCGCTGGCCCTGGCGCTGGCCGGCCGGGCGAGCCCGTGGCTGGGCGCGGCGCTCGCCGCGACCGGCGTCTTCTTCGGGCTGGCGAACCGCACGCTGATCGACGAAGGCCGCGCGGTGTTTCGCGCGCTCGACGCGGATCTGGGGGCCGGCCGGCGCCGGCTCGCGCGGATCGTGGGACGCGACACGCAGGAACTCGGCGCGGCGCAGGTGCGCACGGCGGTCTGCGAGACGATGAGCGAGAATCTCAGCGACGGTGTCGTCGCGCCGCTCTTCTACTGCGCGCTCGGCGGCGTGCCGGCGATGCTGGCCTACAAGATGGTCAACACGCTCGACTCGATGATCGGCCACCGCGATGCGCGCCACGAATGGTTCGGCAAATGTGCGGCGCGCCTCGACGACGCGGCCAATTTCATCCCGGCGCGGCTGACGGCCGGGCTGATGGTGCTCGTGGCCGGCAGCGTCCGCGGCGCGCGTTTCATCCGGCGCTACGGCCGTGCGCATGCGAGCCCCAACGCCGGTTATCCGGAGGCTGCGCTCGCGGGCATCCTCGATGCGCGTTTCGGCGGTCCGCTTTCCTACGACGGAGCCGTGGTCGAGAAACCTTGGATCGGCAAAAATCCGCGCGAGATCGGGGCCGGCGAGATCGACCGCGTCGCGCGTCTCAACCACATCGTCTGCGCCGTCGCGGTGGCGGCGGCCGCGCTGGCCCAGGGACTCCGATGAACGGGTTTTATCTGCTCACCGGCGGCCCGGGGTCCGGCAAAAGCACGCTGCTGGCGGCGCTGGCCGCGGCGGGACACGCGTGTGCGCCCGAGGTCGCCCGGCCGCTGATCCGCGAGCAGCTGGCCAGCGGCGGCGATCTCACGCCGTGGGGCGACGTGCGCGGCTTCGCGGTGGCGTGCCGCGAGCGGATGCTCGCGCAGCTCGCGGCGCTCGAAGGGCGCGGGCCGTGTTTCTTCGATCGCGGACTGCCCGATCTGGACGGTTATCTCGCGCATCGGGGCTTCGCCGCGGCGCCGGAGGCGGATCGCGGGGCGGCCCGGCGTTACCGCCGGCTGGCCTTCATCGCGCCGCCGTGGCGGGAGATCTTCGTCAACGATCCCGAGCGGCCCCAGACCTGGACCGAGGCCGGACAACTCGACCGGCACCTGCGCGCGGCGTATCGCGATCGCGGTTTCACGCTCTGCGTGCTGCCGCGGGCGCCGGTGGCGGAGCGCGTGGCGTTCGTCGAGGCGACGCTCGCGCAGGCGGAGACGTTTTCCCCATGGCCCAACTGATCTATCTCACCGGTCCCGTGCGCAGCGGGAAAAGCCGCCGCGCCGTCGAACTCGCCCGCGCGTGGGGCGACGCGGTCGTGTTCGTCGCGACGTATCGCCGCTCGCCGGACGATGCGGAGATGACGGCGCGTGTGGCGCGGCACCAGGCGGAGCGGCCGGGCTGGCGCACGCTCGAGGCGCCGGCGGACGTCGCGGCGGCGCTGGCGGACCTGACGCCGCCGCCATCGGGCGTGGTGCTCGACTGCGTCCCGCTCTGGCTCGGCGACCGTTTCGAGCGCGGCGACGAGGCGATCCTCGACGAGTGGACGCGCCTCCTGGCGGCGTTGCGCGCGGCGCCGTGGCCGGCGGTGATCGTCGGCAACGAGATCGGCTGGAGCCCGGTGCCGGCGTCGCCCGGGCTGCGCCGCTTCCGCGATCTCGCCGGCCTGCTCGCGCAGCGCGCGGCGGCGGCGGCCGACGAGGCGTGGCTGCTGGTCGCGGGCTGCGGCGTGCGGCTGAAATGAATCTACCAACATGACCTGGCAACCTCCCGTCATCCCGCCGCTCGCCTCGGAACTCGTATCCGCATTGCGGAGCCGCATCGACCACAAGACCAAGCCGCCCGGTTCGCTCGGCCGGCTCGAGGAACTCGCACTGCGGCTCGGACTCATGCAGGGCACGACGACGCCCGGGCTCCGCGCGCCCACGGTGCTGGTGTTGGCGGGTGACCACGGGTTCGCCGCGGAGGGCGTGAGCCCGTTTCCGCAGGCGGTGACGGTGCAGATGGTGCTCAACTTCCTCGCGGGCGGCGCGGCGATCAACGTCTTCGCGCGCCAGCACGGGCTGGCGCTCCGCGTCGTCGACGCCGGCGTCGCGGCCCCGCTGCCGGCGCATCCGGCGTTGTTGGACCGCAAGGTCCGCCCCGGCACGCGCAACGCCCGTCACGAACCGGCGCTGACGGCGGACGAAGTCGACCTCTGTCTCGCGCGCGGCGAACAACTGGCAGAGGACCTCGCCGCGCAGGGCACGAACGCCGTGCTCTTCGGCGAGATGGGCATCGGCAACACCTCGGCGGCGGCGCTGCTGATGAGCGCGCTGCTCGACCTGCCGCTGGCGGACTGCGTCGGCCGCGGCGCCGGCCACGACGACGCCGGGCTGGCGCGGAAGCTCGCGGTGCTTTCCGCGGTGCAGGCACGGCATGCCGCGGCGCGCGGATCGCGCGAGGCGCTGGCGGCGTTTGGCGGCTGCGAGATCGCGATGATGGCCGGCGCGATGCTCGGCGCGGCGGCGCGGCGGATGACGATCGTCAACGACGGATTCATCGTCACCGCGGCGCTGCTGGTCGCGTCGCGGCTGCGGCCGGAGGTGCTCGACTACACCGTCTTCGCCCACGGCTCGGCGGAGACCGGCCATGCCCGGCTGGTGGCGGCGCTCGGCGGCCGGCCGCTGCTCGATCTCGGGCTGCGGCTGGGCGAGGGGACGGGCGGGGCGCTGGCGTGGCCGCTGCTGGCGGGCGCGTGCGCGTTTCTCGCGGAAATGGCGACCTTCGAGTCGGCCGGCGTGAGCGGCCGCACCGAACCGGCGAATCCATGAACGCGATCCGGAACGAGGCGCGGGCGCTGGCGGCGGCGGTGATCTTCTTCACCCGCGTGCCGCTGCGTCTGCGCGGCGGACCGGCGGCCGCGGATCTCGCCCGGGCCGCGACCTGGCTGCCGGCGATCGGCTGGCTGGCCGGAGCCGTCGCCGCGGGCGTGTGGTGGCTCGCCGCGCTCGTCTGGCCGCCGGCGGTGGCGGCGGGCGTGAGCCTGGCGGCGACGCTGCTGCTGACGGGCGCGCTGCACGAGGACGGCTGGGCCGACGTGTGCGACGGCTTCGGCGGCGGCGCGACGCGCGAACGCGTGCTCGAGATCATGCGCGATTCGCGGATCGGGGCCTTCGGCGCGATCGGGCTCGTCGTGATGCTCGGCTTGAAATGGCGGGCGACGGCGGCGCTGCCGCCGTCGATCCTGCCGATGACCCTGATCGCCGGGCATGCCTTGAGCCGGGCGGCGGCGGTGAGCCTGATGGCGACGATGGATTACGCGCGGGAGACCGGGAAGGCGAAGCCGCTCGCCGTGCGGCTGGGCGCGGGGCGGCTGGCGATCGCGCTGGGCTGCGGCGTGCTGCCGCTGACGATGCTGCCGGCGCGTTTCTGGTGGGCGGCGGTCGCGGTGCTGGCCGTGCGGCTGCTGCTGGCGCGGTGGTTCGCGTGCCGCATCGGCGGATACACCGGCGACGCCCTCGGCGCGGCGCAGCAGCTGGGCGAACTGGCGTTTTATCTGACGGTGCTGGCGTGCGCATGAGCGAGACCGTCCTGATCCGGCACACGCGCCTCACCGGAACCGACGGCCTTTGCTACGGCCGCTGGGAGGCCGGGCTGGCGGATACGTTCGAGACCGAGGCGGAGGCGGTGCGGCGCGCGTTGCCGTGGACGCCGGCGGTCGTGTGGACGAGCCCGGCGGAGCGCTGCCGGCGGCTGGCGGAGCGGCTGGCCGCGGGAGCGGTCGTGCGCGTCGACGAGCGGCTGCACGAACTGGCCTTCGGCGCGTGGGAGGGACGGCGTTGGGAGGAGTTTCACGGTCCGGAAAGCGAAGCGTGGGCGCAGGATCCGTGGACGCGACGGCCGCCGGGCGGCGAATCGGCGGCGGACCTGTGGGCGCGCGTCGCCGCGGTGCGCGCGGCCTGGCTGGCGCGGCCGGAGGCGCGGCTCGCGATCGTGACGCACGCCGGCGTGATCCGGGCGTGGCGGGCGCTCGCGCAAGGGGCGGACTGGCGGGAGGCCGGCGACTGGCCGGTCGCGTTCGGCGCGGTCGTGCCCGCGTCATGACGGGAGCTTTGTGTTGCACTGGAAATCGTTTCTTCGAACAACGTCATCCCCTGCGATGAGTTCCTCCGCCGTCACGCCACCCGAGCCGATCGACATCGCGCCCCTGTGCGCGGAGACGGCGCTCAAGCTGCTCCAGCACGGCGCGGAGAGCGCGCTGGTCGAGACGCTGGCCCGCCGCGCCGGACTCGCGCTCGGCGCGGAGCGCGTCGAGGTGGCGTTGATGGCGAGCGCCGTCACGGTGGCGGTGCGCATCCGCGGCCGGAGCAAGACGACCGTGCGGCGCAACGAGGATCGCGGGATCAACATGGAGGTGGTGATGCGGGTGCAGCACCTCGTGCTCGAGGCGGAGGCCGGCCGGCTCGATCCGCCGACCTATCGCGCGCGGCTGCTCGCGATCGAGCCGCGGCATCATCCGCGCTGGCTCGTGGCGATCGTGGTCGGCCTGTCGTGCGCGTGCTTCGCGCGGCTCAACCATGCGGACTGGGCGTCGTGCGGCCTCGTCACCGTCGCCAGCGCGCTGGCGATGGCGGCCCGGCAGCGGCTGGCGCACCTGCATTTCAGCCCGCTGATCGTCTTTGCGGCGACGGCGTTCGTCGCGACCTCGATCACGGCGGTCGGCGTGATCTACGAGATCGGCGCCACGCCGAAGGCCGCGATGGCGGCGAGCGTGCTGCTGCTCGTGCCGGGGTATCCGTTGATCAACTCCGTCTCCGACATGGTGAAGGGCTACATCAACACCGGCGTCTCGCGCGGGATGTTCGCGCTGCTGCTCTCCGGCGCCACCTGCATCGGGATCGTGGCCGCGATGAGCCTGTGGAAAGTGTGGGGGTGGCTGTCATGATCGCGCTCGACCTGCTGCAGGAAATGGCGCTGTCGGCCGTCCCCGCCGTCGGCTTCGGCATGCTCTTCAACGTCCCCCGGCCGGTCCTGGGCTACTGCGCCGCGCTGGGCGCGATCGCGCGCGGGCTGCGGCTGTTTCTCATGCTGGAGGCCGGGATCTCGATCGAGGTCGGGACGTTGATCGCGGCGTCGGCGATCAGCTTCATCGGCGTCTGGCTGGCGCAGCGGCTGCGCGCGCATCCGAAGGTCTTCACCGTCGCGGCCGTGATTCCGATGATCCCCGGCGTCTCGCTGTTCACGGCGTTGCTCAGCCTGCAGCAGATCTACCAGAAGGGGGCGTCGCCGGAGCTGCTGCGCCAGGCGATCGAGTCCGGCCTGCGGGCGTCGTTCATCGTGACGGCGCTGGCCGTCGGGCTCGCGATGCCGGGGCTGGTGCTGTTCCGCCGCCGGCCGGTGGTGTGAGGGCCCCACGGAGCGCGGCTCCCCGTGGCGTCCGCCGGTGTCTGCGGGCGGGCTTGACGCGGGGCCGTTCGCTTTCAGTTTCGGCGGCCGATGACCTCCCGGCGTTTTCGGCTCAACGAACCCGACGTAACGTTTGAAACCTTCGAAGGCGAGGTCCTCGTGATCCACCTGGGCTGCGGCAATTATTACAGCCTGCGCGGCACCGCGCCGCTTGTGTGGCCGTGGCTGGCTGCCGGATACAGTGCGGCCGAGATCGGTGCGACGCTGGTGGCGCGCGGCGCGGAGCCGGCGGAGGAGATCCGGGCCGCGGTGGACGATTTCGTCGCGAAGCTGATCGAGGAAAAACTGCTGGTCGAGCGCGCGGAGGAACCGGCGCCGGCGCCGCCCGACCCGGCGGGCCCCCGGATCGCGGCGTTCGCGCCGCCGTCGCTCGAAAGCTACCGCGACATGCAGGACCTCCTGCTGCTCGATCCGATCCACGAGGTCGACGTGACGGGCTGGCCGGCGCGCCCGCCGGAAACGGGCCGGACCTGACGGGCTCCGATGGCTTCGCCCATCGACACGTATTTCGCCCGGCTCGAAACGGCGTTTTCCCGCGCGGCCCAGCGTGCGGGCGGCCCCCGGACCGTCGGCCTCGCTCTGGCCGGACGGACGATCCGGTTCGTCTTCGCCGGCGCGGCGCTGCCGCCCGTGCTGTTGCCCGCGCTGGCGCATCTGCCGGAGGCCGGCGGCGGCGCGGCGGACCTGGAAATCCTCTGCTGGGACGGACAGGAGACCGGCGAACCGCTGCCGGAGCCGCCGTGGCGCTGGCCCGAGGGCGCGGAGCCGGTCCGCGTCGCACTGCCCGCGGGGGAGGAGCGTCACCAATTGCTGGTGACGCCCGGGCGCGACACGCTGGCCCTGTTCGCGGTGGAGACCGGTCGCGCGGTGCTCTGGACGGCCGAGGCGCGCCGGCTGCCGACGCACTGGCACGGTTCGCCGCTCGTGACGCTGTTTCATGGGTGGAGCCGGCGGCACGACCTGCATTTGCTGCACGCCGGCTGCGTGGGCACGGAGCGCGGCGGCGTGCTGCTGGCGGGGCGCGGCGGCTCGGGCAAGTCGACCACGGCGCTCCTTGGCCTGACCGCGGGGCTCCGCTATGTGAGCGACGATTACTGCCTGCTGGCGCCGGGCGCCGAGCCGCGGGCGCATTGTCTGTTCAGCACCGGCAAGCTCCACCGGGATCATCTCCCGCGCTTTCCCACGCTGGCGGCGTGCGCGGTCGATCCGCAGCCGGACGAGTTCGAAAAGAAGGTGGTCTTCGCGGCGCGGCATTTCCCGGACGCCGTGGCGCTCGATCTGCCGTTGCGCGCGGTCGTGCTGCCGCGGGTCGCGGGCCGGCCGGAGACGGCGTGGGCGCGGATCTCCCCGGCCGAGGCGCTGCGCGGACTGGCGCCGAGCACGCTGTTTCAACTCCCGGCGGACGATGCGCGCGGCCTGCGCGCAATGGCCGGGCTCGTGCGGCAGCTGCCGTGCTTCCGCCTCGATCTGGGCCTGCGCCTCGAGGCGATCGCACCGGCGGTCGTGGCGCTGCTTGCGGAGACGGGCACCTGATGCGCATCCTGCACTGGAACGAAAGCTGGCGGCCGCTGATCGGCGGGACAGAGGTGCTGCTGCAGCACCTCGCCACGGAACAGCGGCGGCGCGGCCATGCGCTCGCCGTCATCACCGACCGCGCGCACGACCGGCTCGAGCCGGAGGAGACGACGGAGGGCGTGGCGATCCACCGACTGCCGCTCAAGCGGGCGCTGTTGTCCGGCGCGCCGGCGGATCTCCGCGCCGCGAGCGAAGCGGTGGCGGCGGTGCGCCGGAGCTTCCGGCCGGAAGTCGTGCACCTCCATGTCAACGGTCCCTCGGTGTGGTTTCACCTGCTGACGCAGCCGGTCCATCCGGCGCCGACGCTCGTCACGCTGCACACGCCCTTCCGCGAACTCGCCGTGCCGCGTCCGCTGCTCGCACGGCTGCTTGGGTCGGCGGCGTGGATCACGACCGTCTCGCACGCGCTGCTCGCGGAACTGCACGTGCTGTTTCCCGAAACGCGGGCGCGCTCGGGCGTCGTGTGGAATGCGCTGCCGTCGCCCGTCCTCGCGCCGGCGCCGCTGGCGTCGGCCCCGCCGGTCCTGCTCGCGGCGGGCCGGCTCGTGCCGGAAAAAGGCTTCGACACGGCGATCCGCGCCCTGGCGCGGCTGCGTCCGGTGTTTCCCGCGGCGCGGCTCGTGATCGCGGGCGACGGACCGGAGCGCGACGCCCTGGCGCGGCTCGCGGACGAACTGCTGCCGACTGGATGCGTGACGTTCCTCGGATGGGTGGATCCCGCGCGGATCCCCGCGGTGATCAACGACGCGACGCTGCTGCTGATGCCGTCGCGCTGGCAGGAGCCGTTCGGGCTGGTGGCGCTGCAGGCGGCGCAGATGGGCCGGCCGATCGTGGCCTCGGCGGTCGGCGGGCTGGTCGAGATCGTCGTCGACGGCGTCACGGGCCGGCTGGTGCCGCCGGACGATCCCACGGCCATGGCGGCGGCCGCGGCGGCGCTGCTGGCGGATCCGGCGGCGGCGGCGCGGTGCGGCGCGGCGGCGCGCGAACGGGCGGAGGCGCGCTTCTCCCTCGCCGGGTGCGCGGACGGCTACGACGCGCTTTATGCGCGGCAGATCACGGCGGCGGCGCCCGGCGTTTTCGCAGCACCGAGGCCCGCACCACCCGCATGAGATCGTGCTTCATCAAGGCGATGTCGTGGCCCTGGTTGGCGGCGTGCACGCGTTTCTCCAGCAGGACCTCCGGCACCATCGCGAGCGGCACGCCGGCATCGAGCGCGCGGAAAAACCAGTCGGAGTCGTTGCCCGCGCGATACGACGTGTCGAAGGCGCCCACGCGCGCGAAGGCCGCCGGCCGCAGCATCAGCGCGCTCGGCACGTAGGCGGGAAACGGCTGCGCGTAGGCGGCGGCGTTGTAGGCGGCGGGGAGCGCCATGCCGGGCTCGAGCGCAAGCACGCCGTGGCAGAGGGAGTAACCGGCTTCCGGATGCGCGAGCAGCGCCTCGACCTGTCGCCGCAGCTTGGCCGGCCGCCAGCGGTCGTCCTGGTCGAGCAGCGCGACGAAGTCCCCGCGGGCGAGCGCGATGCCGCGGTTGCGCGCCGCGGCGTTGCCCTGGTTCGGCTGCGTCTCGCAGCGGACCCCGGGGAACGAGCGGGCGAGCGCGGCGCTGCCGTCGGTCGAGCCGTCGTCGATCACGATGATCTCCACCGCCGGGTGATCTTGCGCGCGGACGCTCGCGAGCGCCTCGCCGAGGAACGCGGCACCGTTGTAGACCGGGAGGACGACGCTGACGAGGGGCGGCGGCATGCAGGGGCGACCATCGCTACCGGAGGGGCGGCGGCAAGCGTTTCCTCTCCGGTGCCGCGATTGCGGGATTGCGACGGCGCGGCGCGGCTCTCCATCCTGCGCCCATGCCTCCCGCTTCCACACCGGCGGTCAGCGTTGTCATCCCTATGTATAACGCCGCCGCCTTCATCGCGGAGGCGGTGGCCAGCCTCCAGGCGCAGACCACGCCGGTCGCGGAGATCGTGATCGTCGACGACGGCTCGACCGACGGCGGCGTCGCGGCGATCCCCGCCGACCCGCGCATCCGGCTCGTGCGGAAGCCGCACACCGGCATCGCCGACACCGTCAACCGCGGGGTGCGCGCGGCATCGGGCGAGTATCTGGCTTTCCTGGACGCGGACGACCGCTGGGTGCCGGACAAGCTGGCGCGGCAGCTGGCGGCCTTCGCCGGGCCGGAGCGGCCGGATCTCGTGTTTGCGTGCGGCCGGATCTTTCACAGTCCGGAACTGCTGCGGGCCGGCGCGGTGGACGGTGCAGTGGTCGCCGGCGTGGGCAAATCGAGCTTGTTGATCCCGCGGGAGACCTTCCTGCGCGTCGGCTATCTTCCCGTCGGCGAAGGCCTGCACGACTTCATGGGCTGGTATGCGCGGGTGGTCGACGCCGGGCTGCGCTCGCTCGTGCTTCCCGACGTGCTGTTCGAGCGGCGAATTCACGGCGCCAACGACGGCATCCTGCGGCGCGCGGCGCAGCGGGGAAACTATTTCGCGACGTTGAAACAGGTCCTCGACCGACGCCGGGCCGGTGGCGCGACGGGGCCTGCCGCCTGAGCCGGAGCCGCCCCGCGCCACCCGCCGCACGATTCTGCTAGTCGGCTCCGTTTCCTCCTCCGCCGCGCCGCTGCGACTGGCGCCGGCTTGCGCGTCCAGGGCGGGCTCAACCGATCAGGCCGGTCTTGACCGCCGCCAGCGATGCGGTCGCGACGACGATCCACAAGCCGAGCCCGAGGGCGAGCGGCCGCGCGCCGGCCGCGCGCAAGGCCGGCCGCGTGACGCCGGCGCCGATCAGAAAGAGCGTGGCGCCGAGCGTGCGCTGCGCGGCAAACGAGATCCCGTGCGTGAGCGCCGGCGGCAACGCCAGGAACGTGACCGCCGCCGCCACGGCGAGAAAGCCGAGGATGAACCAGGGAAACGCGATTGCGCCGCGCTCCCCGCCGTCAGTGCCGGTCCGCGCGCGCCGGTGCGCGAACCAGAACGTGACCGGCGCGATCCACAAGGCGCGCGCGAGTTTCACCGTGGTGGCGACCGCGAGCGCCGCGCCGCCGTAGGCGAGACCGGCGCCGACGACCGAACTCGTGTCGTGGATGGCGAGCGCGGCCCACCAGCCGAACTGCTCCGGCGTGAGCCCGAACGCGCGGCCGATGGGAGGAAAGACCAGCAGCGCGACGGCGTTGAGCAGAAACACCGTGACAAGCGCGACCGCGAGATCGTGGGCGCGCGGCTTCAGCGTGCCGGCGAGCGCGGCGATCGCACTGCCGCCGCAGATCGCCGTGCCGCCGCTGATCAGCAGCGCGGTGTCGGCGGAGAGGCCGAGGCGCCGGCCGAGCCAACGGCCGAGCGAGAGCGTGAGCAGGATGCCGAAGAACGTGATCCCCAGACTGTGCAGACCGGCGCGCGCCACCTCGCCGAGCCGCATCCCGGCGCCGAGGCCGATGACCGACGCCTGCAGGAGGAAATGCGCGATCCGCGGTGTGCGGTCCGCATGCAGGTTGCCGCCGGCGAGCCCGAGCGCGAGCCCGCCGAGCAGCGCGCCCCACGCGGGCACGGGGGCCAGCAGACACAGCGCCGCGCCCAGCGGCACGAGCGCCAGCGCCGGCCGTCGAAACAGCGGGAAAACTTGGATCATGCGCCGAGTTTACGCGGTTGCGGCCCGCGCGGGTAATCGCAAGAAACGATGTCCCATCGGCGCCGCCGATGACCCAACGATGACCCGACAACCGATTCCCGCCGCGCAGCTCGACGCGGACGACCTCGCGGTGTTTCTCGCCGTGGCGGAGCATGCGGGCGTGCTGGCGGCGGCGCGGGCGCTCGGCCGCTCGCAGCCCGCCGTCTCGGAACGCGTGCGCCGGATCGAGGAGACGCTCGGTGCGGCGCTCTTCGTGCGCTCGCCGCGCGGGATGACGCTCACGCCGGCCGGGGCGAAACTCGTCGGCCACGCCCGTCGGATGCGGGCGCTGCTCGCCGAGGCGGCGCAGATCGGAGGCCGCGAGGCGGCGGAGCCGCTCGTGCTGGCGGCGAGCACGACCCCGGCGGCGTTCGTGCTCGCGCCGCTGCTCGCGGAATTCTCGCGGGCGCATCCCGCCGCGGGCGTCGACCTGCGCGTCGGCAACACCGAGGACGTGCTCGCGCTGGTGCGCGCCGGCACGGTGCCGCTCGGCGTGGTCGAGGGGCTCGGCCGGGCCGCCGGCGTGCGGCTCGAATTTTTCCGCGACGACGAACTGGTGCCGGTCTACGCCCCCCGCCGGGTCGAGGCCGCACTGTTGCGCGCGATCCGCGCGGTGCGCACGGCCGCGGGCCTGGCGGCGCTGCCGCTGCTCTGGCGCGAACCGGGTTCGGGCACGCGCCGGGTCGTGGAGGCGGCGCTGCGGGCGGCGGGCGCGCCGGCGCGGGCGATCCGCTTCGACCGGGTGCTCGGCGGCACGCTGGCGTTGCGCGCGGCGGCGCTGGCGGGACTCGGCGTGGCGTTTCTGCCGCGCTGCGCGATCGAGCGGGATCTCCTGCTCGGGGAACTGGCGCCCGTGGGGGCGGTGCGCGGCCTGCGCATCGCGCGCCAGCTGCGGTGGGCCGTGCCGCCGGGCGGCCTGCACGGCGTGATGGCGGAGTTCCGGCGCTTCGCGGACGGAGCGGCCGGGCGCCGGGGAAAATGACGGCGGGCGCGCTGTCCGTTTGACGCGGCCGGCGGGTTTCCGTTGCCTCGCCGCATGCCGACTTCGCGCGCCTGTCTTCTGGGTCTCGCCTGCGTGCTCGCCGCGGCGCGGGCCGACGAACCGATCCCCGCCGCCCTGCGGCCGACCGCGGATTACGTCCCGCCGGAAATCGCGGCGATGACGCAGCCGGCGGCGAGCGAGCTGCGGGAGCTGGTGGAGCGCTTCGTCGCGGACCGGGACGAACTGCTGCGCTTTTACAACGTGCCCAACTCGGCGCTCCAGCTCCGCCGCGCCGCCGAGTTCCATCGCGCGTGGCAGGCGCGGCTCGACGCCCTCGCGTTCGAGACGCTCGGCGTCGAGGGGCGGATCGACGCCACGCTGCTGCGCGCGCGGCTGGCCTACGAGCTGCACCTGGTCGAGCGCGCGCAGAAGCGCGAGGCGGAGATGGCGCCGCTGCTGCCGTTTGCCGGTGCGATCGCGCAGTTGCAGGAATCGCGGCGGCTGCTCGAGCCCGTCGATCCCAAGACCGTCGCGGCCACGCTGGACCAACTGCGGGTCTCACTCGAGCAGGCGAGGGTGGGACTCGAGCGCGGTCTGGCGCCGGCGGAGCCGGGCGCGGCGAAACCCGCGGCGGCGACGGAGCCCGCGCCACTCGCGCCGACCCGGATCGTCGCGTATCGCGCGGCGAAACGCGTCGCCGAACTCCATGAGACGCTCGACGACTGGTTCAGGCATTTCGACGGCTACGATCCGCTTTTCGGCTGGTGGACGCGCGCGCCCTACAAGCAGTTTTCGGAGGCGCTCGACGGCTATGCGAAATTCCTCCGCGAGAAAATCGTCGGCATCGATCCCGGCAAGGACGAGCCGATCATCGGCGATCCGATCGGTCGCGACGGCCTGATGGCCGAGCTGGCGAACGAGGAGATCGCCTATACGCCGGAGGAGCTGATCGAGATCGCGAACCGCGAGTTCGCCTGGTGCGAGGCCGAATGGAAACGCGCGGCGCGCGAGATGGGCTGCGGCGACGACTGGCGGGCGGCGCTGGCGAAGGTGAAGCAGGCTTACGTCGAGCCCGGCCGGCAGCCGACGCTCGTGCGCGACCTCGCGCTCGAGGCGATCCGTTTCGTGCAGGAGCGCGACCTCGTGACGATCCCGCCGCTCGCCGCGGATTTCTGGCGGATGCAGATGCTTTCGCCGGAGCGGCAGAAGGTCGCGCCGTTCTTCCTCGGCGGCGACGACATCTACGTGGCGTATCCGACCGACACGATGGAGAACGACCAGAAATTGATGAGCCTGCGGGCGAACAACGTCCATTTCGCGCGCGCCACGGTCTTCCACGAACTCGTGCCGGGGCATCACCTGCAGTATTACTACGAGGCGCGCTGCAATCCGCACCGCGCGCTGTTCTCGACGCCGTTCTGGGTCGAGGGCTGGTCGCTGTGGTGGGAGTTCCAACTCTGGGACCTGAAGTTTCCGCGCTCGCCGGAGGACCGGATCGGCATGCTCTTCTGGCGGACGCACCGCTGCGCGCGGATCATCTTTTCGCTCAATTTCCACCTTGGAAAATGGACGCCGCAGGAGTGCGTCGACTTCCTCGTCGACCGCGTCGGCCACGAGCGCGCGAGCGCGGAGGGCGAAGTCCGGCGTTCGTTCAACGGCGATTATTCCCCGCTTTACCAGGCCGGCTACATGCTGGGCGCGCTCCAGCTGCGCGCGCTGCACGGCGAGCTCGTGACGCCGGGCCGGATGACGGACCGGGCGTTTCACGACGCGATCCTGCGCGGCGGACCGATGCCGATCGAACTGGTGCGCGCGCGGCTGAAACAGGAGAAAGTGCCGCGCGATTTCCGGGCCGCGTGGCGGTTTTACGATCTGAAGTGAACGACAACGCGGCGGCCGGCGGACTCCCGCGGCGGCCGCCGGAAGAGGGCGCGCGTTTTCCTTTGGCGCCGGGTGAACGTCGGCGCACGCTCGGCGGTCCATGAGTGGCAACGAAGAGGTGCAGCGCGGCGGACCCGCGGAATCGATTCTGCCGCCGGCGGCGGCGTTGATCGCGGCCGAGAGCGGCGGCGGCACGCCCTGCGCGCCGGGCGAGGCGTCGTTCATCGAGCGGGGAACGCCGGCCTTCCGGCGGACGCTGGCGGCGATGGCGGCGGCGGGCTTCGCGACGTTCGCGCTGCTGTATTGCGTGCAGCCCCTGATGCCGGTGCTCGCGCGGGATTTCGGGCTCAGCGCCGCGGAGAGCAGTCTGGTGTTGTCGGTGTCGACGGCGCTGCTCGCGGCCGGGCTCGTGTTCACCGGGCCGATCTCGGACGCGATCGGGCGGAAGCCGGTGATGGTGGCGGCGCTGCTCGGCGCGTCGATCTGCACGCTGGCGAGCGCGGCGATGCCGACATGGACCGGTGTGCTTGTGATGCGCGCGCTGATCGGGCTGTCGTTGAGCGGGCTCGTGGCGGTCGCGATGACGTATCTGAGCGAGGAGATCCATCCGCGCGTGATCGGCCTCGCGATGGGACTCTACATCGGCGGCAACGCGATCGGCGGGATGACGGGGCGGCTGATCGTGGGCGTGATCGTCGACTTCGTGTCGTGGCGCATCGCGGTGGGGACGCTCGGCGCGCTGGCGCTGGCGGCGGCGATCGTGTTCTGGCGGCTGGTGCCGCCGTCGCGGCATTTCCGCCGGACGCCGCTGCGGGCGCGGACGCTGCTGGCCGGCTTCGCGGTGCATCTGCGCGACGCGGCGCTGCCGTGGCTGTTTCTCGAGGGATTTTTGCTGATGGGCGGGTTTGTGACGCTGTTCAACTACATCACCTACCGGCTGCTCGCGGCGCCTTATCACCTCAGCCAGGCGGTGGTCGGGGCGGCGTCGGCCGTGTATCTCGTGGGCATCTTCAGCTCGGCGCGCATCGGCGCGCTGGCGGACCAGCTCGGGCGCCGGCGGGTGTTCTGGGCGGCGATCGCGGTGATGCTGGCGGGCGTGCTCGTCACGCTGGCGCGGCCCATCGGGGCAATCCTGGCCGGAATGCTCGTGTTCACCGCGGGCTTTTTCGGCGCGCACTCCGTCGCGAGCAGCTGGATCGGCCGGCGGGCGCGGACGGCGCGCGGGCAGGCGTCGTCGCTGTATCTGTTGAGCTATTACCTCGGGGGCAGCGCGGCGGGCACGGCGGGCGGCGTCTGCTGGCATGCGGCGGGCTGGCCCGGCGTGGCCGGATTCATCGCCGTGTTGCTGGCGGCGGCGCTGCTGGTCGCGCTGCGGCTGATGCGCGTGCCGCCCTTGGCCGGGGCGGCGCCGCGGTGAGGCTCAGGGCACGAGGGCCCAGACCGGCAGCAGGAAATCGCGCGCTCCGGCGGCCGAGGCGACCGCGAGCGCCACCGTGTCGTGACTGTCCACCCAGGCCTGGAGCTGCGTCCGCGTCCAGTCGCGCGCCGGCCGATGCTCGATCTCCGTGATCACATCGCCGGCGGCGATGCGCGCGGACTCGGCGGGGCTGTCGGGAATGATCCCGACGACGCGCCAGCCGTCGGTCTCCGCGAGAAGGCTGAGTCCGACGCTCCGCACCGGAGGGGAGGGGACGTCGGCCGCCGACTCCGAGCACAGCCAGACCTTTCCCCCTCCGGGCCGGAAGACCGGTGTGAAGGAGCGGAGGAACTCGATGCCGAGCGAAGGTGAACCCGCGGAGAGGGAAACGACGGGCTCCGTCTGCCGGACCTCGCCGAGTTCCAGCGTGCCGGTGAGGCGTCCGGTCCATTCCCGGCCGACGCCGCCGATCGCGCCGACGAGCGAGCCCGGCCGCGGCGGCGTCTTCCACGTCAGGGTGCCGGCGAGCGAATTCGAAAGCTGCAGACTGCCGTTCGATCCGGTATCCACAATAGCCTGACATTCGATCCCCTGGACGCCGAGGGAGACGAACGGCACGCCGTCGTCCTCGGTGGCGTCGAGGCTGGCCCGCACCGGCGGCAGCGACTGCGGCCACTCGCGGCTGAGGCGCAGGGCGCGATGCGGAAAATCGAAGGTGACATAGAGCCCGGCGAACAGCGAGTAACCCAGGATGCCGTCGACCCGGAAACCGTTGGCCCGGCTCTGGAGTTCGAACGAGGTGATGCCGGCCGTCACGCCCTCGAAGCGGGCGGCGCCGCAGTCGATCGAGGCGAGAAGCACCTGCGGCATCGTGTCGGTATGGCCGAGGGCGTTGGTCGTCGGCAGGGAGGTGTTTGAGGAAAGCAGGTTGGGATCGAGGGTGAGGGCGACCTCCGGCGAGATGAGCGAGGCGGAGCAGCCGGTGTCGACCAGCATCCGGAACGGGCCGCAGCCGTTGATCGACACGCTGACGAACACCGCCCGGCCGGCGATCTCCGCGGGGATGGTGGCCGGCGCGTCGAGCCGGGTGAACAGCGGCGCCAGATCCGGCGGCAGGGCGGCCGGGGCGCGGCAGGCTGCGAGCATCAGGCATCCCGCGAGCAGGAGCCCGCGGACAGGAACGGGACGGAAGAGAGAAAAAGAGTGGAACAAAGGCATGCGGATCCTGCGTCGCGCGGGCGTCGCAGGACGCGCGCGGTCGGTCGGAGCGGATGACGCCGTCGGGGCCGTCCGGTTACGTCGGTCGAGCCCCGATTCCAACGTCCGCCGGGAGGCCGGCCGGAGGCACGGGCGCTTGACGGTGAAGCGATCCCGATCTTGGCCGCGCGCGCGAAACACCCGAACCTGATCGCAACCCCATGTCCCCATGCGATCCCTGCCGCCGCTCCTGATCGGATTGATGTGCGTTTTCACGCTGCGTGCCGCCGACTATCCGGTGCAGCCGGTGCCGTTCACGGCGGTGCGGCTGACCGGCGGTTTCTGGGGGGAACGCCAGGAGATCAACCGCACGGTGACGGTGCCGTTCGCCTTCCGGCAGTGCGAGGAGTCGGACCGGATGAGGAACTTCGACCTCGCGGCCGACACGCTCCGCCGGCGCGCGGCGGGCGACCGGACGTTCCAGCACCAGCCGCCCACGATCTATCCCTTCGACGACACGGACGCCTACAAGGTCATCGAGGCCGCGTCCTACGTGCTCGGCGCGCGACCCGATCCGGCGCTGGCGGCGCAGGTCGACGGCTGGATCGCGCGCATCGCGGCGGCGCAGGAGCCGGACGGCTATCTCTACACCTTCCGCACCATGCATCCGGATACGCCGGGACACGACTGGGTGGGCGCGCGGCGCTGGGAAAAGGATCCCGAGCTCAGCCACGAACTCTACAACGCGGGCCACCTCTACGAGGCGGGCGTCGCGCATTTCGAGGCGACGGGGAAGCGCGCGCTGCTCGACGTGTGCCTGCGGAACGCGGAGCTGCTCTGGCGCGATTTCGGCGACCGCCGGCTGACGATCGCGCCCGGCCACGAGATCGTGGAGCTCGGGCTCGCGAAGCTGTATCGCGCGACCGGCGACAAGCGCTGGCTCGAGCTGGCCCGGATCTTTCTCGAGGCGCGCGGCCCGGGCGGCCCCGAATACAACCAGCGCCATCTCCGCGTGACCGACCAGACGACCGCCGTCGGCCACGCCGTGCGCGCCAACTATCTCTACAGCGGCATGGCCGACGTGGCCGCGCTCACCGGCGACGTGCGCTACGCCGCCGCCATCGCGAAGATCTGGGACAACATGGCGGGCCGGAAACTCTACCTCACCGGCGGCGTCGGCGCCCGGCGCGACGGCGAGGCCTACGGCGCGGACTACGAGCTGCCGAACGACGCCTACAACGAGACCTGCGCCGCCATCGGCCTGATGATGTGGGCGCACCGGATGTTTCTCCTGACGGGGGAATCCGGATACATGGACGTGTGGGAGCGGACGGCGTGCAACGGCTTCATCAGCGGCGTGTCGGCCTCCGGCGACCGTTTCTTTTATCCGAACCCGCTCGTCTACGACGGCCAGGCGAAGAACAACCACGATCATGCCGGCCGCGCGCCGTGGTTCGGCTGCGCCTGCTGCCCGCCGAATCTCATGCGCACGCTCGCGGCGCTGACCGGTTATTTCTACGCGGTGCGCGACGATGCGCTTTATGTGAACGTCTACGCGGCGAGCGAAGGCCGGGCGACGGTCGCGGGCACGCCGGTGATGCTGACGCAGACGACCGACTATCCCTGGCAGGGCGGCGTGCGGCTCGCGGTCGCGCCGGCGCGGCCGGCGACATTCGCGTTGCGCCTGCGCATCCCCGGCTGGGCGCAGGGCCGGCCGGTGTCGTCGGATCTCTACGCCTATGACGGCGGTCCGGCGCCGGCCTGGAGCGTGCGCGTCAACGGCGAGCCGGTGTCGGCTCCGCTGGATCATGGCTACCTCGCGATCGCGCGCGAATGGCGGGCGGGCGACGTCGTCACGCTCGAGCTGCCGATGCCGGTGCGCCGCGTGCACGGCCATGCGCGCATCGCGGCGACGCAGGGCCGCGTGGCGTTCGAGCGCGGGCCGGTGGTGTATTGCGTCGAGACGGCCGGGCAGCGGCCGGGAGAGACGTTCACGCCGGAGGATCTCGCGGTGGCGGCCGGGGCGCCGGTGACGGCGGCCTGGAAACCTGCGCTGCTTGGTGGCGTGACCGTGCTGGAGTTCGAGACGGACGCGGGTGCGGTTGAGGCGATCCCGTATTTCGCGTGGGATAACCGCGGCCTGGCGAAGATGGCGGTGTGGCTGCGCGAGCGGCCGTGAAGCCGGTCGTTTCGGTCAACGTCCGCATTTTTTTCAGGTCGGGCCGCGGCGCTGCGCGCCGTCTTGCCTTGCGGGCACGCCGGGGCCCTCCGGCTCAGTTGAAGCTCTGCCGGGAGTTCGTCGCGAGGTAGGCGGAGATCTCGTCGGCGAAGATCGCGCCGAACTCGGCGCGCTTCTTCTCGCCCACGCCGGGGATGCCCTCCATCTGGTCGACGTTTTCCGGATAGTGCCGGGCCATCGCGCGCAGCGTCGTGTCGCCGAAAACCACATACGCGGGCACGCGGCGCTCGTCGGCCAGCCGCTTGCGCAGGGCGCGCAGCCGCTCGAAGAGGATCTCGTCGCACGCGATGTCGCCCTCGCGGCGGACGGCGCGCCGCGCCTTCGGCAGGTCCATCGGCTTGGTCAGCGTGACCTTCTCGCGCGTGCGCAGGAGGTTCATGCCGGACTCGGTCAGCTCGAGCGTGGCGAACTCGCCCTCGGCGACGGCCACGTGGCCGAGCCGCATCAGCTCGCGGCCGACGGAGGCCCACTGGGGCCGGGAGAGTTCGGCGCCGATGCCGTAGGTGGTGAGCCGGTCGTGGCCCCAGCGGCGGATCTTGTCGGTGTCGGCGCCGGTGAGGACCTCGACGAGGTGGTTCAGGCCGACGCTGAAGCGGCTGTTCTGCGCGATGCGGTAGATGCAGGAGAGGAACTTCTGGGCGACGATCGTGCCGTCGTAGGTCTCGCGCGGCTCGAGGCAGTTGTCGCACGCGCCGCAGTTGTCGAGGGGGAACGCTTCGCCGAAATACGCGAGCAGCTCGCCGCGCCGGCAGCCGGCGCTTTCGGCGTAGTGCACGATCTGGCGCAGCTGGGTGCGCGCGACCTGCAGCTCGTGCTCGTCCGTGATCTCGTCGAGGAAGTGCGTCTGCTTCGCGATGTCGCCGGCGCTGAAGAGCAGCAGGCAGTCGCCCGGCAGGCCGTCGCGCCCGGCGCGGCCCGTCTCCTGGTAGTAGCCCTCGATGTTCTTCGGCAGGTCGTGGTGGATGACCCAGCGGACATTGGGCTTGTTGATGCCCATGCCGAAGGCGATCGTCGCGCAGATGATGCGGACGTCGTCGCGCAGAAACTGCTCCTGGTTCGTGGCGCGCTCCTCGGCGGTGAGGCCGGCGTGGTAGGGTCTGGCGGCGTAGCCGCGGCCGGCGAGCGACTCGGCCACGCGCTCGGCCGCGGCGCGGCTGGCGCAGTAGACGATGCCGCTCTCCTGCTCGCGCGGCCGGATGAAGTCGATGATCTGCTTCAGCGGCTGGTCCTTCGGGACGACGCGGTAGGTGAGGTTGGGCCGGTTGAAGCTCGCGACGAAGAGGGCCGGTTCGCGCAGCTGCAGGTGCGTGACGATGTCGGCGCGGACGCGCTCGGTCGCGGTGGCGGTGAGCGCCATGAGCGGCACGCCGGGCAGCGCGGCGCGGAGGCGGGCGAGCTGCCGGTATTCGGGGCGGAAATCGTGGCCCCACTCGGAGACGCAGTGCGCCTCGTCGATCGCGAGGCAGGCGACGTTCCACGCCTTCAGGTTTTCCTGCCAGCCGTCGAGCATGAGCCGCTCGGGCGCGGCGTAGAGGAGTTTATACTCGCCGCGGTGCAGGCCGCGCAGCCGCGCGCGCGATTCCTCGGCGCCGAGGGTGGAGTTGAGAAACGTGGCCGCGACGCCGGCCGCCTGTAGCTGGTCGACCTGGTCCTTCATCAACGCGATCAAGGGCGAGACGACCACGGTGAGCCCGGGCCGGACGAGCGCGGGGAGCTGGAAGCAAAGCGACTTGCCGCCGCCGGTGGGCAGCAGCGCGAACACATCCCGCCCGGCGAGCGTGGCGGCGATGATCTCGCGCTGCAGCGGGCGAAACGCGCCATAGCCGAAGGTGCGCTTCAGGAGCTGGTCGAGGTTCGCGGTGGCGTCGGGCATGGAGGCGCAGGATTAGGGAAGGCGGCCGGCGCGAAGACACGGAAAAAATCCGGCGACGCGGGCGGATTTTCCTCGCGGAGGCGGACGTGACCGAACCGCGACGCGCTTTGCGCGCGGCCGGCCCGCGACGCAGGCGCGGCGCGTCTAGGCCTCGCGTTCGAGCGCGGCGAGCAGCGCGTAGAGTTCCCTCAGCTCGAGCGGCTTGGTCAGCACGCCGTCCATGCCGGCCTCGAGGCAGCGGCGGCGGTCCTCCGGAAAGACATTGGCGGTGACGGCGTAGATGCGCGGCCGGCCGGCCGGCGCGGTCTCGCGGCGGATCGCCGCGGCCGCCGCGAAGCCGTCCATGTCCGGCATCTGGAGATCCATCAGGATCAGGTCGTAAGTCCGGAGCCGTGTGGCCGCCACCGCCTCGCCGCCGGTGGCGACGAGATCCGGGGCGATGCCGTAGGCTTCGAGCGCCCGGCGCATGAACAGCTGGTTGTGCGGGTGATCCTCGGCGACCAGCACGCGCAGCCGGCGGGCGGCGGGCGCGGCGATCGCGGGCGGCGGCGCCGCGACGGGCCCGGGCGCGACCGGCAGCGCGCGCATCGTGAAAAAGAAGCACGCGCCCGCGCCCGGCGTGCTCTCGTAGCCGATCTCGCCGCCGAGCATGCGCACGAGCCGCTCGCAGATCACGAGGCCGAGCCCGGTGCCGCCGTGGCTGCGCGTCGACGACGAATCGAGCTGGCTGAACGGCTTGAACAGCCGGTCGCGCTGGTCGGCGGGGATGCCGGGACCGGTGTCGCGCACCGCGAAGCGCAGGACGACCGCGCCCGCGCTCGCCGCGGTGGCCGGCGCGACGACGGAAACCTCGAGGTCGACCGAGCCGTGCTCGGTGAATTTCACGGCGTTGCCGATCAGGTTGATCAGGATCTGGCGCAGCCGCTGCTCGTCGGTCGAGATCGCGGCGGGCAGGTCCGGCGCGGCGTGCAGGCGGAGCGCGAGCCGCTTGGCGGCGGCGCGCGGGCCGAACATGCTCAGCACCGCGTCGAGGACGGAGGCGAGCGTCACCGGCTGCGGGCTGAGCGTGAGCCGGCCGGCCTCGATCTTGGAGAAGTCGAGGATGTCGTTGATCAACGCGAGCAGCGTCTTGCCGCTGCCGGCGACGGTCTCGAGCCAGGTGTGCTGCTCGGCGCTCAACGGGCTCTGCTGCAGCAGCGAGGCGAAGCCGAGGATGGCGTTGAGCGGCGTGCGGATCTCGTGGCTCATGACGGCGAGGAACTCGCTCTTGGCGCGGTCGGCGGCCTCGGCGCGCTCCTTGGCGGCGCGCAGTTCATGCTCCGCCTGTTTCAGGGCGGTGATCTCGACGCACGAGGCGATGATCTCGCGCACGATGCCGTCCTCGAAGCGGGGCCGGCACGAGATGAACAATTCGACGCCGTCGGACGTCGTGAAACTGAAGGCCACCACCTCGCCGGCCCAGGCGCGGGTGTAGGCTTGGTTGAGCTGCGCGGCCTGGGCCGGTGGGGCGACCTCCTCGACGAGGCGCCCTTCGAGGGCGGTGGCGCCGATCCCGAGCCTTTTCAACAGCTGGCCCCGGCAGAGCGTGTGCTCGAAGCCGCGCTCGGTGCGACGCAGGCAGATGAGCATGCCCTGCTGGGCCTCGAGCGTCTGCCGGTAGGTGTGGCGCAGGGCGGCGATCCGGCTCTCGGCCTCCGCCCGCAGGCGCTCGTTGGCTTCGGTCAGCTCCTCGGAAACGACTTCGAGCGTATGCGAGAGAAACGCGCGGTCCTGCTCGGCCTCGCGATAGGCGGCGTCCACCGCAGCGAGGAAATCGCACCATGGCGGCTGCGTGGGATCGAGGTCGGGCAGATGCCGCCGGAGCTGGTGTTCGAGCAGGGGGCTCACGAGGATTTCAGACGGTTTCGGACAGCACGGTGAGCGTCATCGTCTGATTGTGCAGATCGCAACCGGGCTGCCGGCCGGCCGGCGAGATTTCGCCGTAGGAATAGAAGCCGGCGGCGCACACGCCCTCGCCGAGGCGCATCCGCACCGCCTCGATCTCCTCCTCGGCGCGTTGCCCGAGCACGAGCCGGCGCCCCACGCAGCTCACCAGCAGGGCGAGGCGGTCGGCGCCGGTGGCGTCGCCCGCAGCCGCGGCGGCGAGCCGCGCGCCGTCGACGAGGGCCGCGGGGCCTGCCTTCATCAGGCGCACGTAATGTCCCTCCGGGATGTCGCCGGCAAACGTGAGGGACTGCGCGGCTTCGTCGACGCCGAGGATCGTGCGCACGAGACCGTCGGCGGCATCGCGCGCCGGCAGCAGTTGCAGGGGGAAAAGCAGGCCCGTCGCGGGCAACCCGGCGGCGCGTTCGCCGAGGTAGCGTTGGTAAAGCGCGAGGGCCGGCCGGTCGTCGAGAGTGTAGAGCACATGGGCGGCCGAGCGGGTGACGAGCCGCCGCGGTCCGAACGGCTCCCAGCCGCCGGCGCTGCCGTGCGCGACCCGCAGCCGGTCGCCGTAAAGCCCCAGGGCCACGAGCCGCCGCGGAGCGAGGTCGAGGCCGAGGCCGGCCAGGGTCTCGCGGAAATCGGGACCGTCGCCCGCGAGGCCGCCGGTGACGCTCACGCCGGCCGGCAGGCTGGCGCGAAACCCCGCGGTCAGCGCGGTGCCGTTCACGTGGAGTCCGTCGCTCAGCACGAGCACGTGGCGCAGATCCGGGGCGGCGAGCCGCCGGCTGAGCTCCGCCGCGGCCGCGAAGCCGGCCCCGGCGCCGGTCACATCGATCGCCTCGGCCCGGACCCGCGTATCCGAGAAACGGATGACGACGAGGACCAGGCCGCCGTCGCTCACGCGTCCGTCGAGGATCTCGCCCGCCGTGCTGCACGCCGCGCAGGGGGTCGCGGGAAAGTGCGCGAGGACCTCGCTCCACGGGCCGTCCTCCCGGGCCAGGACCTCGCGGGCGCCGAAGCCGAGCACCAGCTGCGGGGCCGGCGCCTCGCTCGACAGCGCCGGCTGCCAGTGGTGTTCGCGCGTCCAGCGCAGGGTTTGGATTTTCATGTCACGGCGGGACGGCGGCGGCTGCGGAGAGGAATTAGCCCGCGGTTCGGCGGGCGTCAACCGGCGCGCCCGCCGGGCCGCGCGATCTTTTTGCTCCGGCGTGCATCTCCCGGGCGCGTGTTGCGTCAATCGTGGCAACTTCCTCCGGCTCGTGGCGTTCCACCTGCGGTCCGGCCGCTTCATCCCCATGCATGCTTCTCCGCCACCCGATCCTTCGCGCCGCCGCTTCCTGCAAACCCTGGGAGGCGGCGCGGCGCTGCTGACGCTGGCGGACTGGCGGGCGTTTGCCGGGGAAGCGCCGGCGGCGGCCGACGGTCCGGCGGCGGCCGGGTCCGCGGCGGTTCCGTGGCACCGCCGCTGTGTCCGCTGGGGCCAGACGAATCTCACCGAGATGGATCCGCGGCGTTTCGATCTCGCATGGTGGCGCGGGCACTGGAAACGCACCGCGGTGCAGGGCGTGGTCGTCAACGCGGGCGGCATCGTGGCGTATTATCCGACGGACGTCCCGTGGCACCGGCGGGCGCGATTTCTCGGCGAGCGCGACCTGTTCGGCGACATCCGCCGCGCCGCGCGCGAGGATGGAGTGGCGGTGTTTGCGCGGATGGATTCGCACCGCGCGGACGAGGCGTTTTACCGGGCGCATCCGGATTGGTTCGCGCATGACGCCGCCGGCCAGCCCTACCGGCAGGGCGAACTCTACATCGCCTGCGTCAACGGCCCGTATTATCGCGAGCACATCCCGGCGATCCTGCACGAAGTCGCGACGCGCTACCGGCCGGAAGGGTTCACCGACAACAACTGGAACGGCCCGATGCGGCACCAGCCGTGTTTCTGCGCCGCCTGCGAGCGGCTGTTCCAGGCGCGCACCGGGCGGCCGATCCCGCGCGCGGCCGACTGGAACGACGCGCTCTACCGCGACTGGATCGCGTGGAACTACGAGCGCCGGCTCGAGATCTGGGACGACTTCAACCGCGTGACGCGCTCCGCCGGCGGGCCGGACTGCCTCTGGGTCGGCATGATGGCGGGCTCGCAGAACTGGCAGGCGCGGGTCTTCCGCGACGACCGCGAGATCTGCCGCCGCACGGAGCTGATCATGCTCGACGACCAGCACCGCCAGGTCGCCGAGGGCTTCCAGCACAACGGCGAGATCGGCAAACGCCTCCGCGCCGTCGGCGGCTGGGACAAGATCATCCCCGAAAGCATGGCGATGTATCAGCTGACCGAGCACAGCTATCGCTTCGCCTCCAGCCCCGAGCCGGAGGCGCACCTGTGGGTGGCCGAGGGATTCGCCGGCGGCGTGCAGCCGTGGTGGCATCACATCGGCTCCGACCAGCAGGACCGCCGCATGCTCGCGACCGCCGGGCCGCTCTGGCGCTGGCATCGCGACCACGAGGAGTTTCTCCTCAACCGCCGCCCGGTCGCGACCGTCGGTCTCGTCTGGTCGCAGCGGAACATGGACTACTTCGGCCGCGACGCCGCCGGCGAACTCGTCAGCGATCCATGGAACGGCTGGATGCAGGCGCTGGTGCGCGGGCGCATCCCGTATGTGCCGGTGCATGTCGACGACCTCGACCGGGTGGCCGGGGAGCTCGGGCTGCGCACGCTCATCCTGCCGAATCTCGGCGCGATGACCGACGCGCAGGCCGCGGCCGTGCGGCGCTTCGTCGCGGGCGGCGGCGGGCTCGTGGCGACCGGACTCAGTTCGCTCTGCCGCGAAACCGGCGAGGCGCGCGACGATTTCGCGCTGGCCGATCTCTTCGGCGCACACGTGCCGGCGTCGCATCCCTGGCACAGCGACGCGGAGCGGGAGCGGCTCGCCCGCGGCTGGACGACGACGTATCTGCGGCTTGCGCCCGAGATGCGCGGCGGACTCGACGGCCCGCGCAGCGGCGACGAACCCGCCGTCACCGGCGCGCGGCACGAGGTGCTGCGCGGCTTCGACGGCACGGACATCCTCGCCTTCGGCGGGGAATTGTCGGCGCTGACGCTCGAGGCCGGCGTGACGGTGCCGCTGACCTACGTGCCACCGGTGCCGCCCGAGCCGGTGGAGGCGGCGTGGATGCACGAGGCGAGGACGGACATTGCGGGACTGGTGTTGAACGAAACCGCGGGCCGCGGCCGCGTCGCCTACCTCGCGGCCGATCTCGACCGCCGTTTCTCGCGGGAAAACCAACCCGACCACGGCGACCTGCTCGCGAATCTCGTGCGCTGGACGCTGCGCGGCGACGTGCCGGTGCTTGTCGAGGGACCGGGCCTGATCGACTGCCAGCTCCACCGCCAGCCGGGGCGGCTCGTGCTGCATCTTGTGAACCTCACCAACGCGGGGACTTGGCGGACGCCTGTGCATGCGCTGATTCCCGTCGGGCCGTTCCGCGTCGCGGTGCGCCTACCCGACGGCGTCGCAGGCCGGCAGGTGCGCTCGCTCGTCACGGAGGCGGCGGTGGAGGCGGAGACGAGCGGCGAGTGGGTGCGGTTTTCCGTCGCGTCGATCCGCGATCACGACGTATTCGTGATCGCGTGACGCGACGCGGGATTGCTGATGACGCCGCCTTGGGTTGGAGTTTCGCGATCGCGGCGGCGCTCCCGGCGGCCGGTCACTCGGCGGAGCCGCGACGGAAGAGCACGACGAGGCCGATGAGGGCGAGCGCGCCGCCGCCGACCATGGTGAGGACGTGCTTCGGGATGCGCGCGCCGCCGTCGACCTGATTGGCAATCTCTGTGCCGGCGGTCGCGGCTGCGCCGACGGGAGAGTCCTTGCGCTGCCAGCCCTGGACGAAAAGGAAGACGCCGAACGCGATGAGGATGATGCCGAGGAAGGTTTTCATGGTGGAGGAAGTGCCACGACGGACCGGCCGGGCGGCGATGCGTTCCCGACCGGCGGGCGATCGGCGGTGCGGCAGGGTGGCGGCCGGTCGCGCCGTCGGAGGCTTCGGTCGCGGCGGCAAGCCGCTTGCCGCCGGTGCGGAAACGATTCCCGTGTCGTGCATGTGCGCGCAATTTCCGCAGGAGACGACCGAGGACGGCGAATTTGCCCGGCAGGAGGACGCGTTCCGTGCGTGGGTGAGCGACGACGGCTCGACGCCATATGCGGTCGAGGCGGGGCGTTATCATCTCTATGTGTCGCTGGCGTGTCCGTGGGCGCATCGCACGGTGATCGCGCGGGCGCTCAAGGGCCTCGACGCGGCCATCGGCCTCACCGTCGTCGATCCGGTGCGCGACGAGCGCGGCTGGGCCTTTCGCGACGGGCCGGGCTGCAGCCGCGATCCGGTCAACGGCTTCGCTTTTCTGAGCGAGGCGTATCGCGCGACGCAGCCGGAGTATCGCGGCCGGTTCACGGTGCCGGTGCTGTGGGACACGCGCACGCGGCGGATCGTGAACAACTCCGAGGACGACCTCTGCCGGATGTTCGACGGCGTCTTCGCGCGGCTGGGCCGGCCGGGACCGTCGTGGTTTCCGCCGGAGATCGAGGCGGAGCACGCGCGGCTGGCGGCGGAGATTTATGCGAACGTGAGCAACGGCGTGTATCGCGCCGGCTTCGCGACGCGGCAGGGCGCCTACGAGGCGGCCTGCCGGCGGTTGTTCGACCAGCTGGACCGGCTGGCGGCGCGGCTCGCGACGCGGCGTTTTCTCTTCGGGGCGGAGCCGGTCGAGGCGGACTGGCGGCTGTTCTGCACGCTGGTGCGCTTCGACGCGGTCTATCACGGACATTTCAAGTGCAACCTGCGCCGGATCGCCGACGATCCCGTGCTGCAGGGCTATCTTTGCGATCTGTATCAGCGGCCGGGCGTCGCCGCGACGGTCGACCTCGATCACATCAAGCGGCACTACTACCTGACGCACGACGAGATCAACCCCGCGCGCATCGTGCCGCTCGGGCCGGTGCTCGACTTCACCGCCCGCCACGGCCGCGAGGCGCCCGGCGGGTGAGGCGGGCACGGACCGGAAGTCGCGCGCCCGCGCGTATCCGTTTATCGGATCGACCGGGTCCGGGCGCGGATGCGGCGGTTCAGGACCCGACCGTGCGGGTGCGCACGTGGTCGCGGAGCACGTCGAGGAACTGTTCGACGCCGCGGCTCTGGTAGCGCTGCTGATGACGGATGATGCCGATCTCGCGCGTGGTCGATTTGTCGGCGATGCGCAGGTAGACGAGCGTGGCGCGATCCTCGGGCTGCCGGTCGACCTGCGGCAGGATGGAGATGCCGAGGCCCATGCCGACGAAGGTTTTCAACGTGGCGACCTGGGCGCAGCGGTAGCCGATCTTTGGCACGAAGTTGTGATGGCCGAAGAAGCCGCTGATCGCCGCGGCGAGCGTGCTCGCCTCGCCCATGGTGACGAAGGTTTCGTCGACGAGGTCCGTCACCGCGATCTCCTCGCGGCGGGCGAACGGATGCTCCCGGCCGACGACGAGCAGCAACGGTTCCGTCATCAGCGGCTCGATCGCGACCCGCGGGTCCTTCACGGGCAGCGTCACGATCGCGAGATCGAGTTCGCCCTCGACCACGTAGCGCGTGAGGTCGCTGCGGAAATCCTCGCGGACGTGGATGAGCAGATTCGGCAGCTCGCGGCGGCAGCGGGCGATGAGCGGCGGAAGCAGATAGGGTGCGATGGTGGGCAGGGCGCCGATGGTGATGCGCCGGTCGAGGCCCGGATGATCGCTCAGCTCCTTCGAGGCGTTTTCGACCTCGATGAGGATGCGACGGGCCCGATCCACGAAGACGGCGCCCGCTTCGGTGAGGACCGCCTTGCGACCGAGCCGGTGGAAAAGTTTGTGCCCGAGCTCTTTCTCAAGATTTATAATCTGCTGACTGAGCGATGGCTGTGTCACATGGGAACGCTCCGAGGCCCGCGTGAAATTCCCGGTTTCGGCCACGGCGACGAAGTAGCGGAGTTGGCTCAGTTCCATAGGGAAATCCGATGGATGGGATAGGGAACGTCAATTTCCGTTATTGGAAAGAGGAGTTATGATGGTGCCTGTCGACAGGACCCACACCCCTGCCGGCCAAACACGACACCTTATGAAAACAATCAGAATGATCCTTGCGGCCACCCTCGGCGTTATCGCCGCTGCCGCGCTAGTGCTGTTTTTCCGTTCCCCCATCGAAGCGGAAGCCTTCATCGGCTACGGCGTAGTCCTGGCCATGGCCGGGTTCGCGCTGCTGGAATACCGCATCGACTGGAAACGTCTCCTCGGCCGCTCCTAAGGCCGCGGACGCAACCTGCAACAGGGGCCCGGAGACATCCGGGCCCCTTTTTATTTTCGCGCATCGGTGCGGGTGCGCTGCGACCCGCCGAAAAGAAAGGCGCGGCTCCCGGGTGGAGCCGCGCCTTTTGCGGGAAAGCGAACGGACGTGCGGGCTCAGGCGGCCGCGGAAGGAACCGCGGGGGCCGCTTCACGGCGCAGGAAGGCCGACGTGACGAGGGAGATGATCGTGCCGAAGACCACGCCGATGAGCAGTCCGAACACGGCCTGGAGCGCAGGATGCATCATTTTGCGCATCACCTTTTCCGCATTGTCGATCTGGTCGCCGGTGAGGCCGGCCGCCTCCCATTTCGCGATTTGCGCCTGCACGAGGAGATCCTGCATCCCGGGATTGATGAGGTGCATGTAAACATAGTTCGTGACGACGCCGAGCAGCGTGGCGAACAGGCAGATCAGCACGCCGGCCCCGAGGGCGTTGCCGTAGGTGAAGGCCTCGGTCGCGGGTTTCTCGGCGCGGCGCGCCTGCGTGCCGAGCACGACGCCTGCGACGGTGATCACCAAACCGATCACGGTGGCGATCGTCTGCGCCGTGCCGAGTTTGTCGGCATCACTGTGAAATCCCGTGAAGAACAGGGCCAGGTTGAGAAGCAGGCCCGCCAGCGCCATCGCGAAACCGTAGGTGAGGTATGTTTTCATGCCGGGGCTGTTATTGCGGGCGCCGGTGACGAAAACAATCCCCGCGTGATTGACGGCGGCAGATGCGGATGGACGGCGATGGAGACGGGTGGTCGCGCGTCGCGGGCAGCGGGGCGGATCCGGCGGTGCTGTGCGCAAAGCGGAACCTGTCACGCGGTGAAGCAGGTGGGGCTGGATGGCTGCGCGAGGAAATCGCCGGGGATGCGAACGGCGGGGCGGTTCAGCGGCGGTTGTCGCCGTCGATCAGCCGCCCGAGCCCGCCGAGGACGGAGCCTTCCTCGCGATTGCCGCGGCCGCTTTGCGGGGCGGCGGCGATCACGCGGCCGGCGAGGCGGGAGAAGGGCAGCGATTGCAGCCAGACTTTGCCCGGTCCGCGCAGGGTGGCAAAAAAGAGACCTTCGCCGCCGAAAAGGGCCGTCTTGATGCCACCGACGAACTGGATGTCGTAGGTCACCGTCGGCTGAAACGCGGTGATGCAGCCGGTGTCGACCTTCAACGTCTCGCCCGGGGCGAGCGTGCGTTCGTAGAGCGCGCCGCCGGCGTAGATGAAGGCGAGACCGTCGCCCTTCAACCGCTCGAGGATGAAACCCTCGCCGCCGAAGAAACCGGCGCCGAGTCGTTTCTGGAAGGCGATGTCGATCGCCACGCCCTTGGCGGCGCAGAGAAACGATTCCTTTTGCGCGATGAGTTCGCCGCCGAGATCGTTCAGCGCGACGGGGATGATGCGGCCCGGGATCGGGGCGCCGAAGGCGACGCGGCGTTTCGCGGGCGACTGGTTTTGATACAGCGTCATGAACAACGACTCGTTCATGAGGAGACGTTTCCCGGCGCCGAGCAGCGTGCCCATGAAGCCGGAGTGCTGGGCGGAGCCGTCGCCGAGGATCGCCTCTATCGCGATGCCGTCGTCCATGAACATCATGGCGCCGGCTTCGGCGACGAGCGCTTCCATCGGATCGAGGCCGATTTCCACGAACTGGGTTTCGTTGCCGTGGATCTGGTAGTCGACTTCGTGCATCAGGTTCATCTGGCGGGGAGGCTGGAAAAGCGGCGGGAGCGGATCAAGGCGGGCGTGGGGCGAAACCGGCGGATCGTTTTCACATCGCACGGATGGGTGCGACTCGGGATTCAGGCGGCGAGCCGGAGCGGCTGCACCGTGTGTCCGGCAGCGGCGGCGGACAGGCGCGCGGCACCGGGCTGCCAGCGGCGGACCGGGGCGGCGTAATCCTGGGCGATCATCAGCAGGCTGAAGCTGGCGAGTGCGGCGGTGAAAAGGGCGGCGGGCAGGATGTTGAAGGCGAGGCCGAGGAGGGAGGCGGTCACGGCGAGGGCGGTGGCGCGGGAGAGGAGGCGGATGAGTTTCATGGTGGAGTTCGGTTGAGGTGAGACGTGGTGGTTGTCTCGAGAACACGACCGTCCGCGCAAAGTTGCAGGGTCGCAGGCAGGTTTGGACGGACGGCGTTGAGGGCGGATCGGCGGCCACGGCGGACTGCGACGGCGAACATGCGGCCGGCGGCAGGACAAGATCTGAGGATATCTCCGACGACACGGATTCATGGCCAACTCGGACACGAATCGGCGGAACCAAATGGGCGGACGGTGGAGTCATGCGGGCGGAATCGGACGACTGACGCGGGCGGGCAATGCATCGGCGTCACGGGCCGGGATTGGCTGGATTTTCACCGGGAAGGGCATCCGCGCCTGTTGTGGAAAATCAGTCGCGATATGGGAGGTGAAAATTACGCCGTAATTGGGTATTAATGCCTATAAAACAGGGTGGTAATACCTACTCCTCCTACGCAAAAAGACGTAGTCGGCGCACTGGCCAATGGTCGATGACGAGGGGTTTCATGGGGTGTTCCCTCCTCTTTCACCGTGCGCATGCTCCGACTTACCTCTGCCAATCGAACCTGTTATCTGGCGGCTGCGTTCCTCACGGTTCTTTCGCTGCACTGCTTGGAGACCTATCCAAGCGAAAGCCGGCAGCAGACGGGAGACGCGGCGGGAGATAGGGGTGTGGCGGCGATGCCGTCATCGGTCGTCGAGGTGCTCGATCTCGTGCAACGGATGCAGCGGGATTCCGGGGAGACTCCGCGCGCGCCGATGCTGGCGCCGGCCACGACCGCGATCAGCCATGAACTGGCCGGGGTGTTGCGGACCGCCTCCCCTCGATCGGAATAGGGCGATGACGGGGGAGCAGGCCTTCCGGTGCGCGGATTCGCGGTGCATCTCCTTGGCCGGCGCGGCTTCGCGGCGAAATGGCCGGGCGGGGGCGCGGCCGGGCTTGAGCGCGCCGGCGCGGGTGTTTGAATCCCGCCCGTGAGACTGTTCATCGTCGAAGACCACCGCATGTTTCGCGACGTGATCCGCAAGGCGTGCGTGGATTTTGGATATACGGTGGTCGGGGCGACGGAGTCGGGCACGCAGGCGGTCGAGCAGATCCGCGAGCTGAAGCCGGAGGTGGTGGTGCTCGATCTGTCGCTGCCGGATCTCGATGGCTTCACGGTGATCGACCGGGTGCTGCTGGCGCAGCCCGACCTGCGCATCCTGGTCCTGTCCTCGCATTGCGACGACTACACGTTGTTCCGGGTGGAGCGCGCGGGCGTCCACGGTTTCATCGACAAGAATACGAACACGGTGGAGACGCTTCGCGAGGCGCTGCTCGCGATCGCCTCGGGGCGCATTTATTTCTCGGCGGCGTTTCAGGAGGCGCGGCTGTC
>Ga0222421_100154_pt1 | contig 60780 bp, 55 predicted proteins | sample 3A1ome_2_FD_182473 | JGI IMG/M metagenome (GOLD analysis project Ga0222421, IMG submission 182473) | Enriched microbial communities from leaf-cutter ant dump, University of Wisconsin, Madison, United States - 3A150A (version 2) | ecosystem: Environmental > Terrestrial > Nest > Insects nest > Nest... | reverse complement strand
TCGCACCACCAGACTTCGCCAGAGTGATCGTGATCGCAGCCGTCAAAGTCGTCTTGCCATGGTCAACGTGACCAATGGTGCCGATGTTGCAGTGAGGCTTCGAGCGGTTGAATTTTTCCTTGGCCATTTTTCATCTCCGCCGTAGCGGACCTTCATTCGGTAGGGTTGTTAATGTTGGAGCGGCCCGTAGCACACAAAACGCCACGGGCCAATATTTGTTTTATTTAGGCGTACTTCTTGATCACTTCGTCGGCGACATGTTGCGGCACCGGCTCGTAGTGATCGTAAACCATGGTGAACTGGGCGCGGCCCTGCGACATACCGCGCAGGGTATTCACGTAACCGAACATGTTCGCCAGCGGCACGAAGGCGTCGACGACGATGGCGTTGCCGCGCATGTCCTGTCCCTGGATCATACCGCGACGGCCGTTCAGGTCGCCGATGACCGAACCGAGGTATTCTTCCGGGGTCACGACTTCGACCTTCATGATCGGTTCGAGCAGCTTGGGGCCGCCCTTTTCACGCAGTTCCTTGAAGGCCGCGCGCGAAGCGATTTCGAAGGCAAGGACCGAGGAGTCGACGTCGTGGAACTTACCGTCCGTGAGCGTCGCTTTGAAGTCGATCAGCGGGAAGCCGGCCAGCAGGCCGTTTTCCTTGGCCGATTCCAGGCCCTTTTCAACGCCGGGGATATATTCCTTCGGCACCGCGCCGCCAACGATGGCGGATTCAAACACGAAGCCCGAACCGGGTTCACCGGGTTCAAAGGTCAGCATGACGCGGGCGAACTGGCCCGTACCACCGGTCTGCTTCTTGTGGGTGTAGTCGATCTCGGCCTTGCGGGTGATCGATTCACGATAGGCAACCTGCGGCGCGCCGATATTGGCTTCCACCTTGTAGGTGCGCTTCAGGATGTCGATCTTGATGTCGAGGTGGAGTTCGCCCATGCCCTTCAGAATCGTCTGGCCCGACTCGAAATCGGTCGAAACGGTGAAGGACGGATCTTCGGCGGCCAGCTTGGCCAGGGCGACGCCCAGCTTTTCCTGGTCGGCCTTCGACTTGGGTTCGACGGCGATTTCGATAACCGGGGCCGGGAACTCCATGCGCTCCAGGATGACCGGGGACTTCAGCGGATCGCACAGGGTATCGCCGGTGCGGGTGTCCTTCAGACCAGCCAGGGCAACGATGTCGCCGGCATAGGCTTCCTTGATGTCTTCGCGGTTGTTCGAGTGCATGAGCAGCATGCGGCCGACGCGTTCACGCTTGTCGCGGGTCGAGTTCAGCAGGCCCTGACCGGTTTCCATCTTGCCCGAATACAGACGGCAGAAGGTCAGCGAACCGACGAACGGGTCATCCATGATCTTGAACGCCAGAACCGACAGAGGCTCGTCGTCCGACGCCTTGCGGGTGACTTCTTCCTCGGTCTTGTAGTCGATGCCCTTGGTGGGCGGAATGTCGACCGGCGACGGCAGGTAATCGACAACGGCGTCGAGCAGGGTCTGAACACCCTTGTTCTTGAAGGCCGAACCACACAGGATCGGGTAGAAGGCGCCGGTGAGAACAGCCTTGCGGATACATTTCTTGATGGTCGCTTCGTCAGGCTCGTTGCCTTCCAGGTAAGCTTCCATGGCATCGTCGTCGAGTTCGACGGCGTTGTCGATCAGGTACTGACGGGCTTCATTGGCTTTTTCAACCAGATCGTCGGGGATCGGCACATCCTTGTAGGAAGCGCCCAGACCGTCATTGTCCCAGACCACACCGGTCATGCGGACGATATCTACCAGGCCCTTCAGGTTCGATTCCGAACCGATCGGGAACTGGATCGGCACAGCCTTGGCGCCAAGACGGTCGCGGATCGACTGAACCGACTTGTCGAAATCGGCGCCGATCTTGTCCATCTTATTGACGTACACGATGCGCGGCACCTTGTACTTGTCGGCCTGACGCCAAACGGTTTCGGTCTGCGGCTCAACACCGGCGTTACCGTCGAGAACGGTGACGGCGCCATCGAGGACGCGCAGGCTGCGCTCGACTTCGATGGTGAAGTCAACGTGTCCCGGCGTGTCAATGATGTTCAGGCGCTTGCCTTCCCAGAACGCGGTAGTCGCGGCGGAGGTGATGGTGATGCCACGCTCCTGCTCCTGCTCCATCCAGTCCATGGTGGCGGCGCCATCGTGGACTTCGCCGATCTTGTGGCTCTTGCCGGTGTAATACAGAATACGTTCTGTGGTCGTCGTCTTGCCGGCATCGATGTGGGCCATGATGCCGAAGTTACGATAGTCTTCAATCTTATGACTGCGGGGCATTGGGGAGCCTCAAAAACTTTCGGGTCGGGATTCAAAAAATTCGGATAATTGCAAGCAGCGCGGGCGGTTTAAACCAAACCGCCCGCGCCGAAAAGCAATATTTTTGCGACAGCGAGAGCGAAAGCCCTCACCATCAAATCGCTCTTACCAGCGGTAGTGCGAGAAGGCGCGGTTCGCTTCGGCCATCTTGTGCGTGTCTTCACGCTTCTTGACAGCGGTGCCGCGGTTGTTGGCGGCATCGAGCAGCTCGGCGGCCAGCTTTTCCGTCATGGTGTTTTCACCACGCTTGCGCGCGGCGTTGACCAGCCAGCGGATGGCCAGGGCGCGACGACGGTCCGGACGGACTTCGACCGGCACCTGGTAGGTGGCGCCACCGACGCGGCGCGAACGCACTTCGATAGACGGGGCGACATTATCAAGGGCCGTGTGGAAGGTCTCGACGGCGGTCGCGTCCTTCTTCTTGGCTTCCAGAATGTCGAAGGCGCCGTAGATGATGTTTTCAGCAACAGCCTTTTTGCCTTCGTACATGACGTAGTTCATGAACTTGGTGACGACCAGATCACCGAACTTGGGATCGGGCAGAACTTCGCGCTTCTCGGCGCGGTGACGACGTGACATGTGTGCTTTTCCTTACTTAGGACGCTTCGCGCCGTAGTGCGAACGGCGTTGCTTACGGTTCTTGACGCCTTGCGTATCGAGCACGCCGCGCAGGATGTGGTAACGGACGCCGGGCAAATCCTTGACGCGGCCGCCGCGAATCAGAACAACGGAGTGTTCCTGAAGGTTGTGGCCTTCGCCCGGGATATAGCACACGGCTTCGATGCCGGAGGTCAGACGGACCTTGGCGACTTTACGGAGCGCCGAGTTCGGCTTCTTCGGCGTCGTCGTATAGACGCGGGTGCAGACGCCGCGGCGCTGCGGGCAGCCTTTCAGGGCCGGAACCTTGTTGCGAACCGGCTTGGGATTGCGCGGCTTGCGGATCAACTGGTTAATTGTGGGCATCGGACTCGATGACTTTCTTCTTTATGACCTGTGCCGTTTGGCCGGAGCGATCATAGGTTTTCAGGAGCTTCCCCAAAAAACGTAAAATGGGAGAAGCGGCTTTTATTCCGGAGGCCGCCACCGATTATGCCTAAGTGCTGACAAACACAAAAGCCGCAACCTGCGCTATGGAGGTTACGGCGGGGACACAGCCCCTGCATGTTTTCGGATCGGGACGCGCCTTTAACAGCGCACCTCAAAAATGGTTCGCGGGCTATAGAGGAAGGCCGCTCACGCGTCAAGCGCATAACTTCATTCGTCAGCGGAGACGGCCCGCCAGAAAAACATTTGCAGGGTTTCGACCAGGGTGTCGCGGTCTATGCTCTCCGGAGACAGCACCGCCTCGTCGCAGGCGCCATGCAGGGCGCTGAACAGCATAACCGCCAGCAATCTGGGATGATCAGCCTTCCATGCGCCGGCCTCGGCGCCTGCCCGCAAAAATGCCTCCATGTGATCGACCACCGGGTTCTGGTTCATTTCCTTGCGGTCGGCGGGCGCGAATTCATGGAAAACGACATCATGAATGGGCAATTCCTTAAAGAAATTTTCAATGCCCGTCCTGAGCCAGGCGTTCATCCGCCCCCGCCAGTCATCTTCGGGCAACGCCGACTGGGCCTCGATCATGACCATCAGGAAATCGGCGATATAGCGATCCTGCAAGGCGATCAGCAAGGCGTCCTTGGACGCGAAATGATGATAGAAGCCGCCTTTCGAGACACCCGCCGCCGTTACGATCTCGTCAATACTGGTCGCGGCGATTCCCTGGTCGACGAACAGGGCCAGCGCCGCATCCATCAGTTCTTCCCGGCGCACATCCGCGGGCTTGGTGCGTACATTATTTAAGGACATGAACCTGCATAGATCGCCCCGCATCAAATGTGAAGCCCCCGCCATCCGGCTTAATCGCGCACGCTACGCGCCCCGATCAGGCGCGCGTAGCGATCGTTCCAGGCCACAAGATGCTCATGAGTCCCCTCCTCCACCACGACACCCTGCTCGATCACGACAATATTGTCCGCCAGCCGGATGCTTGACAGGCGATGCGAGATCAGCAGCACCGTCCGGTTGCGGCGGAGCTGCGACACCGCCACCTGCAAGGCGAGTGTGTCTATGGCATTCAGCCTTGACGCCGTTTCGTGCCATATGACGACCGCCGCCGTTCCCGCCAGGACACGCGCGATGGCGATCCGCTGGCGCTCGCCGGCGGTAAGCTGGGCGCATCCCGCGCCATATGGCGTTTCATATGCCTGCGGCAGGCGCATGATGATCTCATGCACCTGGGCCGCCCGCGCCGCCGCCTCGATTTCCGCGAACGTGACACCGGGCCTTGCCTGCCGGAAATTATCCAGCACGGTCCTCTCATGGTACAGACCACCATCCTGCGGTACGAAGGCCACCATATCGCGCAGAACGGCCGCCGGCAGGTCCCTGACATCTGCGCCGCCGATGCGCACGGCCCCGGCCTCGACATCCCAGACACGCTGAAGCAGACGGGCGCAACTGCTTTTCCCGGCGCCGGCCTCCCCCACCAGCGCCACCATCTGCCCGGCCGGTATCTCGAAATCCACGCCTTTCAGAACGTCGCAGCCGATCTCCTCATGGCCAAACCAGACATTTTCAAAACACACGGACGTATCCGAGGACATCCGCTTCCTTACGCGGTCTTCCTGCAACAATTGATCCGCCGGACCGGCTCCGGGTGCTGAGTGACGACTGTGCATGCTTCACGCTCCTGTCAGAGCACCCATATTGACCGACCGACGGTCGGTCGTCAAGTGATTTAGCCTGCCGCCTTCCGCGAGGATCGATCAGGCCAGCCCGCGTTTTACCGCCTGCAAAGTGGCCTCCGCACGGGTGGAGATATTGAGTTTTTGATAAATCGCCCGCGCATAACCGGCCACGGTAGGCGGACTGAGCAACAAATGCCTGGCCACCTCCGCAATGGTCATGCCACGCGCCAGAAGCGCCAGGGTTTCCGTCTCGCGCCCGGTGAGCGCCACCTCATCGGGCGGTGCAGCCGTGCGCGTACGAAAATGATTGAGTAACCGCAAGGCCACCGAAGGCGACAGGGGCGGTTCGCCCTGATCGATGCGCTTGAGATAATGAACCATCATCTCAGGCTCCTGATTTTTGACGAGATAGCCACGCGCGCCCGCCGCGAGCGCGTCGAACAGATGCACATCGTCGTCATAGATGCTGGATACGATGCAGGTGACCGCGGGAAAGCTATGGGTGATCTCGGCGATGATTTCGATCCCGGATCCGTCCGGCAGGCCGAGATCGATGACGGCCATGGCAAAAGCGCCCGCCGCTTCCTGAGGTCTGGTTTTCAGCCAGCGGCGGGCCGTCTTCAAGCTGTCCACCACATCCACCTCGATGGAATCGAAAGCCGCCATCAGGGCCTGCTTCATTCTGATCTGGTTGGGACGCTGATCCTCGACCAGCAGGCACAGCCTCGGCGTCAGGGCAGAAGGAGTCATGATCCGACGCTTTCCATGGCATCTTCCATAGTGCGGGCAACCGGCGCAGCCTCCGCGTACAAAGGAAAACTGAACTCCGTTACCGCCCCTGCCGGCAGGTTGTCGAAACGGACCCTGCCGTTCAATTGCGCGATTCTGTCCGTGACGCTTTTCAGGCCCTGCCCCGTCCACAAACCGCCCGTCACGGTGTCCGAAAAACCAACGCCATCATCTTCCAGACGGCCCATAAGCGCCGTCCCGCTCATCTTGAACATCACTGTCATCCTGCCGGCCCGTGAATGCCTGATCGCATTGGTTATGATTTCCCGGACAACGGACGTCAGGGCCTTTTTCTGCAAAGACGACAACTGAACGAACGGCGCGTCTTCCGGCCACAACGGCCATTCCACGTCGATTTGCGCCACTTCGAGGCGGCGCACGGCTTCATGACGCATGTCGGCCAGCACCCGGCCAAGCGGCACGCTTTCCGTCACCAGCGCCGCCGCGATATCGCGGATATCGTTGAGCGCGCTGTAAATGAAAGGCCGCGACGCCTCATCCGCCACCGCCAGTCCCGAAACGAGCTTGGCCCCCACATCGTCATGCAGGTCCTGCGCCAGCCGCTGACGCTGCTCGGCCGCGCCGCGCTCATAGGCGTTCAGGCCCAGAGCCGCCTTGCGCGACAACCGCACGATCTGATTGACGAGTTCGACATGCCTGGGCGAAAACAGGCCGCGGCCGGATTGCGGATAGGCCAGTTCCAGCGCCGGTATATCCACCAGTTCCGGCACATACAGGCGCAGGCCGTCCTCAACCATACGGCTGTCATGGCCGCCCGCCCGCGCCAGCGATATGGAAAGCGGATCAAACAGTCTTTGCAGCAGGTTCTCCCATTTAGCCCGCCGCTGCACAGCCTCAGGCGCAAACGCCATATCCAGCACGCTGGCCAGCATTTCATTATCGCTGAGGCTCCTGGTGCGCACAAACCTGCGCCACAACAGATCACGGCAAGGCAGGTAACCAAAGGCAACAATCAGCAGCGCCAGCGCCAGCGCCGATTGCCGGGTCAGGCCGATGGCATAGACAAGACCCGCATCCAGCGCGACGAAAAGCCCCGCCGCGACGGTAAAGAAAAAGATGCGGAACGCCCAGTCGCCGATATCGAACAATCTGAAGCGGGCGACACCAACGGCGATGCCGATATAGAGGATCAGGAAGCTCAGAAAGGTGAAACTTTCCGGCATGTTGCGCAATTCGCCCTGAAGCGTATAGGCCATCATGACGATCCCCCATGAGCCGCCGCTGACAACGACGGCAAGCCCCAGCCACAACAGGGAAGCGCGCGCGGCGGGAGAATCGCGTGACAGAATGAACTGAACGATCACAAGGCCCGTCACCGAAACGATCACCACGAAACAAAATATAAGGATCGCACCGGGAAAACCCAGCCAGCGTAACGTATCGAGAATAAACAGCGGAACGCCAGTGCCCATCAGGCACCAGAATTGCCGGTCGGAAGCAACCTGCCTGGGAAAGAGCAGAAAGAGGCCGACAAGGGTCAGGCCGAAAATACATGTGCCGAAATGGTTGAAGATCATCGCGGCATTGATCAGGGCCGAAGGCAGTGCAATGGGCTGCGCGAAGGCCGGGCAACTGGAAACCGCCGCGATTAACATACCCAGACCGTTGACGACGAGCACCTGGGTCACTTTTTCCTGCGGCTTCAGACACCAAACCCAACCGCCGACAATAAAAGCTATCAGTCCGACGGCCAGTGAAACCCAGAAGCTTGAAGCAAATTCCGAAATCTTAAGCGGCCCGGCCTTGACCTCTGTTTCAAAAACGGCCCCGTCCGCTGTTTTGACACCGACCATAACCGATGGCCCGTTCAGGATCCGCATCATGCGATCCTGACGCTCATAATAGCCGTCAAGCTGGGGATAGCTTTCAATACCGTCGGTTTGCGACGTTAAATCGGAAGGCTGCAGCAGGAAACCCTGAGCCTGATCGGGGTGCCTCAGGCTGACGACCGGCAAGGCAGACTGTCCCGGTAGGTGCAGCGACAGGCCCTGGCCCTCGCGCATGACGCTCTCCAGCGTTCTGCCTTGCAGGCCCAGACCAAAGCTGAGGCCCGTGGCAGTCACGGCGACGATAACAATCAGCCATACGCGCCACATGTTCAGCCACATGTCCGGACTTATCAATCGATATGGCAAGCCAGCCCCCTCCCTCGGCGCCACGGTCCGGCGTCCTTGCCCCAACCCGTTCTGACGCCCATTTTTTTAACCCATCCCCTCTGTTCAGAGGGTGACGCGCCTCCACGCCGTACATACCATTGTTACGGTTCGATGTCGTGAGCCGTGCTTACGATATGTCCGAATATTGAAGATATTGGGGAAAATCCACACATGAACAAGCATATTCTGTCCGCCCTGAGCTGCGTGGCCCTCATTTTGGCCGCGGGCGCCTCGCAGCCGGCCCTGGCCCTCGGCGGTGAGAAAAAGGCCGATATCCGCGAGGCGATCGACTTCGATCCCCAGGCGGCACATGGCGCGGATGCCGACACCCTGTTCTGGGTCAATCTGCCGAATGGCGCCAAGGGCGTAAAAAAAGTCATCATTCCCTTCTTCCAGATACAATTCGTACTCGACGCGGCGGCCAGCGCCACGGCGTCAGGTGGCGCCCACGCCAAAACGTCAGTGCATCTCCAAGGCCCCACCGCCGGGCAGATGCAGGCGATTACCGATGAGGTCTATGCCAGCTTTGCCGCCGATCTGCGCGCCGCCGGACTAGAGGTCATATCTCCGGAGCAGGCCCAAACCTTCAGCGCCTATAATGAGATCATGGCGGCATCGAAGCCTTCCGGCGATGTCATCAAAGGCATGAACCAGGTCAGTTCGGCCTTCTTTGCCCCCACCGGCATGAAATATTACTTCCTGCCGACCATGCTGCCGGATCTGGCCGGCGGCGGCTCCATGACCGCGATAGGCAATACCCAGATCATACGCAGGGAGGCCGATCTTATGGGGCAGGCCGACGCGGCAGTTGTCGGATTCCGTGCTGTCGTTGATTTTGCCTCTCTCTCCGCCAGCAACCGGCGCGGCCTGAAGGTTTTGGCGCGAACAGCAAAAACGAAAGCGGAATTCGGCCTGCTGATCAAGCCCGTCGCCACCCAGGTCTTCCTTGTGACGCCAAACGCCAAGGGCACCATGACCGATCCGCAAAACCGCATGCGGCTGGAACTGCAAGCGCCTCTGATGATCGACAGCGACGCTATCCAGGCGACGGATGAAAACAGCACACGCGGCCAGAAAACCGGCGAGGCGCTCGGCAACGCCATTAGCCTGCTGGGCGGCGTCGGCATGAGCAAGAGCCGTTCCTACGCCGTGGTCGTCGATCCGGACCTTTGGCAGCAGGACGTAACCGGTGCCCTCAAGGGCGTATCCGCCGCCGCGACCGCCAAACTGAAAAGCGGGCTGTAAGGCACGGCTAAATCCTCAGGAAAAGATTAATGACAAAGTATATTTTGCCGACATTAGTGCTTCTCGCGGCTACGTTCAGCGCACCCGCCTTCGCCCAGGCGCAGACAACAGCCCAAGGTCAAACCCAGAACCAGGGGGCAGCTTCCGGCGAGGACGACGAAGACTACGACGATATCGACTATGCGCTGGAGATCGTGGATGCCACGCTCATCATCAACGAAGAATGCAAGGGCGCACTCGATCCCGACACTTATGATCACGTCAAGGCCACAATGCGCCTAGTTTTAGGCGTACTGGGTGCGACGGACGATCAGGCTCAGCAATTCGAGGCCGAATCCATCAAAGCAGCGGATATAATTTGCCAGAACAAGTCGGCCTGCTGGCAAATGGCCGCCAAGCTGCCGGAAACGGCGACGCTGGCGGAGGGGAAGGCAGCATGCCTCTCCATGCTGGGCGTGGCAAGCCGTGAACTGCAAGACATCCTGGATCCTCAAGAAGGAACTTGATCCTCTACGAGGCCAGCCCCGCAATGGAGCCTATAAAGCCATGTCTGGCAATGACGGCCCTGCTGCCGGCCTTTAACCCGGCACCGGATAAAGTAAAATAATACCGCAATACATAACCAGGAGAACCTTATGAAAACCACGATCAAAACAGCCTTTCTGCTGGCCACGACCATCGGCCTGGTCTGCGCCACGCCCTTGCTCGCAAAGGATTATAACAATGGCGGGGTCACCGGCGATGAAATTGCCAACGATCTGAAAGCCATGGGCCACAAAGCGTCCGTGGGCAAGGATTCGACAGGCGACCCGAAGATCATGGCGTCTTTCCCTGTCGGCGATACCGATATCAAATATCAGGTCTATTTTTTCGGCTGCAAGTCTGACCGTTGCAATGCGATCCAGTATCACGCCGCCTTTGATGGCGACATCAGCAAGGTGGCCGAGTGGAACAAGACGCGCCGTTTCGCCCGCGCCTATTCCAGTGATGCGACGACCATTCACCTCGAATACGATGTCGATGTCGAAAAAGGCGCCAATACAGCCGCCATCCAGAATACGGCTGAACGTTTCAAGGCCGTTATTGTTCAGGGCATTACATTTATGGGCCAATAAACCCGTCAGATGCGATGAGTCCGGCTCATCGCATCTCAAAGGCGCTCACGCCTGACGCCAAATTCATATTGCTGAGGCACAGGGCGGGTGGTGCAAGCTTTCATGCCCGACCGTTGGACACTCAGTCCACGCTTATAACTCAAAATCTGTTTTTTTAACGCTAAAGTTTGCGCGTTTTTGATGCAAACGCACAAGAATGGCGACCCCTGAGGGACTCGAACCCCCGACCTCTGCTTTAGGAAAGCCTTGCTCTATCCGGCTGAGCTAAGGGGCCACGTCACGCCTCTTTACACAATGCGCCAAAAAATGAGAAGCGATGAGACGCAAGGCCTGAATATTTTTCGTGCATAAGCCGCAATCACTAACAGCATATGGTTAAACAAACACCGGCATACCATATCTTGTAGGGAACAGAACAGGTATCCGCTGCTGTCGGTGATTCGGACATGGTTTGTTTCCATGCCGTTCGGCAGTTCGGTAACACCTCGTTCAGAATTGCGATTAGCGCTTCCCAAATCTTCCCCGCACGCCTATCTATGCACCGTGCCAGAGATCGCCCCCCAACAGTCCCGCCCCCTTATCCACGCCGTCAGCGACGCCAAGCTGATGGCCGTGCTCGGCCCTACCAATACCGGCAAGACCCACTACGCCATCGAGCGCATGTGCGGCTACGCTTCCGGTATGATGGGCCTGCCGTTGCGGCTGCTCGCCCGTGAAATCTACGAACGCGTGGTGGCAATCAAGGGGGCGAACGCCGTGGCCCTGATCACCGGCGAGGAAAAGATCATCCCGCGCCTGCCGTCCTATTTCATCTGCACGGTCGAGGCCATGCCGCTGGAACGCAGCGTCGATTTCCTGTGTGTCGATGAAATCCAGCTCTGCGGCGATGCCGAGCGCGGTTACGTCTTCACCGACCGCCTGCTGCACGCCCGCGGCCGTTTTGAAACCCTGTTCCTCGGCGCCAAGACCTTCGCGCCGCTGTTCCATCGCCTCTTCCCCGGCGCCGAGATCATGATGCGCGAGCGGCTCTCCGCCCTCACCTATTCCGGGCCGAAGAAGCTGACCCGCCTGCCGAAGCGCACGGCCATCGTCGCTTTCTCGACCGAAAAGGTCTACGCCATCGCCGAACTGATCCGCCGTCAGCGCGGCGGCGCGGCCGTGGTCATGGGGTCGCTGTCGCCGAAAACACGCAACGCCCAGGTCGAACTGTTCCAGAAGGGCGAGGTCGATTTCCTGGTGGCGACCGACGCCATCGGCATGGGCCTGAATATGGACATCCAGCATGTCGCCTTTTCCGGTCTTTCCAAGTTCGACGGCAAGCATACCCGTCACCTGACCGCGCAGGAGATCGGCCAGATCGCCGGCCGCGCCGGCCGCCACATGAATGACGGCACCTTTGGGGTGACAGGCGAATGCCACGAACTGGACGAGGATCTGGTCCATGCGGTGGAAAACCATATCTTCCAGCCACTCGAAGCCGCCCAATGGCGCAATCACAAACTCGATTTCTCGACGCTCGAAGCCCTGCTGAAAAGCCTCAGCCAGCCGTCGCACGTCATCGGCCTGCATCTGGCCAAGGAAGCACTGGATGAGAAGGCTTTGCGCGCGCTGGCGCAGGACGAGGATATCGCCGCCAAGATCAAAAACCCGGTATCCCTGCGCACGCTCTGGGAAGCCTGTCAGTTGCCCGATTTCCGCAAGATTGGCTTCGATGAGCACCTGAAACTGGTGTCGCACCTGTTCTGGTCGCGTCTCAGCCCCGGCGGCTTCATCGCCGAGGACTGGTTCGAGGGCGCCCTGCACGACCTCGACCATATGGATGGCGACATCGACACCCTGTCGTCGCGGCTTTCGGGTGTGCGCACGCTGTCCTATATCGCTAATCGCGGTGCCTGGCTTCAGCGCACCGAATACTGGCGCGACACCACGCGCGATCTCGAAGAACGTTTGTCCGACAAGCTCCACGAAGCCCTGATGCAACGCTTTATCGATGCCCGCACCAGCGCGCTCCTGAAGGCGCTCGACGCCGAGGAGGCCCCGCGTCCCGAAGTGACGCCCGAAGGGCAGGTCATCATCGAGGGGCATGCCGTCGGCGAGATCAAGGGACTGAGCTTCAGGCCCGGCAATGCCGAGAGCGTGATCGCCGACAAGGCCCTGCGTCAGGCAGCCAATCGCGCCGTCAAGCCGATTTTGCTCGATCGCCTGCGCGAATTGGCCCAAAGCGCGTCCAAGACCTTCCATATTCGCGGTCATGACGTTCTATGGAAAAAGGAAGCCGTGGCCCGGATCGAGCCTTCGGACTGGTTCACCCCCCGCCTCAGGCTGATCGATGCACCCGACCATCCGGTTCTGGCCGAGCGGGCCGTCAAACGCCTGACCGACTATGTGCGCCAGAGCGCGCAGACCGGCCTCAAGAGCCTGTACAAGATGAAGCAGGTGGCCGATGACGAAAGCGCCACGGCCAATGTCCGGGCCATCGCCTTCCGTCTTTACGAAAACGGCGGCCTGCTGCATCGTGACGAAAGTCTCAAACTGACGCCGGAAGACAAGGCGGCGCTCAAGGCGCTCGGCATCGCGGGGCATCGCTACGCCTGGTTCCTGCCCGAACTGCAAAGTCCGAAAATACGCCCCCTGCTTCAGGCCTTCGGTCCCGGCGAAGGCCAGCGCCGTCACAGCCAGCGCGGTCAGTTGCTGATCGGTGAATATGGCTCGGTAGCCATGAAAACCCTGTCGCAACTCGACAAGATCATGAGCCATGGCCTTTGGCAAAAAGGGGCCACCTATGTGAAGACCGACGCCTTCGCCGCGCTGAATCTGGATGAAAAACAACGCGACAAGCTGATGCTGGCCCTGGGGCTGGTCAAGGTGGAGCCGATCACCCTGACGGAGACGGTCGTGATCGAGGATCAAACCGCCGCTCCCGAAAACAAGAAACGCCGCAAACGCCGCAGGGGCAAGGTAACGGCAGCACCGGAAACAGAGGTTGAAACCGCCGAAACGCCGCCGGCTGAAGTGGCGCCGGAAGCAGAGGTTCCGGAAACAGAGGTTATTGAGACGGTTGTCGAAGCGGTTCCGGAGACACCGGCCAAAGCGCCTGCGCCTGTCACAGAAACCCGCGAAGTGCAGTTGCTGGGCTGGCGGCAGAAATCGTTCGAGCCGCGCCCTCCGCGCGAAAGATCGCAAAAGCCGCGCGCCGAACGCAAGAATGAAGCGGCAGCGGGCAAACCGGCGCGCAAAGGCAAGCCTCAGGACCAATCAAAAGGCCGGCGCCCCGAACGTCCGCACAAGGACCAGCCGCGCAAGGAACCGGTGGTGAATCCCTACTCGCCCTTCGCGGACCTGCGCGCCCGTCTGGCGGAAAAGGTCGGGCAGGATTAGCCCTTTTTTGACAAACTTTGCCAAACAGGACACGAATGGCGAGATCGATCCACCGGTTCGTGTGCATCCTAATGGCTCTCACGCCATTATATACAGAACGGACGACGAAGATATCATCCTCGCCGTCCGTCATTCACGCGAAAACCGGCAGGAAAACCTGTAACTATTTCTTCTGCGCCGCCGCCAGAACCAGGAACATGTAATTGGTTTCGCCGCCGCCCATGACATATTCCGTCTGTTGCCAGAAATAGGGCCATTTTTTCAGTTCCGGCAGATCGGGCCGGATCAGGGCCGTACCGGAAATTACACCACCTGGGATATAGCTCCAGTCGGCGCGATTGGCGCCGTAAGCCGTAGTCGCCGATTTCGCCCCGACCCCAGAAGCGAAGGATTCGGTATTTTCCCCCGGATGGACGCCCAGCACGAAATTCAGCGCCTCCATTTGCAGGGTATCCGGCGTATATTGCGGCCACGCCTTGCGGACAAAATACTGGTCGACGCCGAACTTCTGGATATCCCAGCCGGCGCCCCAGATATAGGGCACATAGGGCACGCCATAGGGCGTCTTGGTGGCGTCATCGGTCAGCTTCGCCTGCCAGGTTTTCACGGCGGCCCCGACCTCACGAATAAAGGCCTTGTCGGTAATCAACGGCATGGCCGACGCCAGCACTGTGCCTGTCCTGTCGATATGCTTGACGATCTCCGGCTTTAAGGCGATCAGGCGCTTGATCACCGCCGGATCGCGCGTGGTCTGCGCCAATTCGGAAAGGACGAACACCTTGGCTTGGACATCATCGGCGCGATCGAAGCCCTTGGCGTAAAGGTCTTTCGCCGCCACCAGGGCATCCGCCGACATCTGCGGGTTGGTCGCTTGCAATACCCGCGAAGCCGTCGCCAACCCCGCCGCCGTATTCATTTCGCGGTTGGGGTTATCCTCGGTGAAGACATAGCGGTCATCGGGAATGGATGAAGTTGTGGCCGTGCGCTCACCGGCCTTCAGCGTTGGATCGTAATCCAGATTGTCGGTCTGGGTCGTGACATCGCCCAGCAAAGTGTATTGCTCAAGCGTCGGCTCGATAATGCCGCGATAGGTGCGGCCAAGCGCCTTGTAACCGCCGAGCACCGACAGCAGACCGTGCTCGATCTGCTGGATGGCGTCGTTTTTGCCGTCCGGCTGATGGATTTCCGTGATCTTCTTCGCTTCGTCGATCGTGGTGGCGTCGTAATCGAGGCCGAATTCCTCAACCATCTTCGCCAGCAGCCAGACCGTGCCCATCTGGCTTTCGACGCGCAGGTCGTAATCGCCGGCATCGTGCCAGCCACCGGCGTTCAACTCGGCTATGTGATCGCCCGGCTGATATTTCGTCAGAGTAGATCCGCCTTGCAGATAGCCGTCGAAGTGGTTGAAATTGATAGGCGCCATGCGGACATCATCCTCGTGGTCGAGGCCATGCCAGGTGCGGTATTTTTCCTTCACCAGCATATGGCACATCTGCACCGGCAGGAAATATTCGAGCGTCGGCTGCCAGACATGGCGGTCATAAACATCATCGGCGATTCTGAACGTGCCGGTTTCTTCGCCGCGATAGGCCAACAAGTACATGCCGGGGTCTTTCACAGCGGTCAAATCGGCGGTCAGGTAATTATAGCGCAGGAACTGGCCCCAGGGCTTCGGTGTATAGCGCGCGACTTCCGTGCGGCCTGTCTCGGTCAGTTTGTAAAGGACCAGCGGATCGGCCTGGTTGTCGCGCTTGTCCTGCTCGATGATGATGGTCTTGGCCTGCTCGGGCCGGTAACCGACCTGGCTGACCTGCACCACCGGCTTATACCGCCAGTCGGGATCGATATTTGGCGTGATCGTCCAGGTGATAGCGTCGGTCGTGGCGCCCGGCTTGGTAATTTCGCGGACAATATACCAGCCGTTATTGAAATTGCCGCGCCCGTCGATCAGTTCCAGTTCACCGGTCTGGCTGGCGATGGTCATGCGCTGGAGCGGATTTTCCGGCGCCACAGTCAGCGATTTGCCTTCAGCCAGTGGCGCGGTGATGGTTTGGCCGTGATCATCCGTCATACCGCCATTGGCCTGACGCGGGAAGATGCCGCTCTTATCATCCATCAGCCACGACTTACCGAACAGATCAGTGGGGAACAGCTCGAAATTGAAGCCGACCTTACCCTCCCAGTCCTTCGGCAGGGGTTTATCGAGATCGACCGATACCTGGAAGGCATTGCCCTCCAGCGGCGTGACGCGGACATGGTAGCTAAAATTGAGATCGGGATAATCGATCGGATTGAAGCCCTTGCGGTTCTTCGACTCATCCGGATAGTGCAGCGCCTGCGACACGCTGTTGGTCGCCGCATCCACCACCGGCACACCATCGCCCGCCGGCATGGGCGACCACTGGCCGGGTGACGGCTCCAGCCGCAGATCGCCATTGGCCGCCACACGCATCCCGTGCTGAATGACGGTCACGCCAGTCTGGTGGCCGTCGGGATAGATATCGGCGAAGACAGTGACGTTCAGCCCCGGCGCTTCGAAATACCCCTTGTCATTGAGTTTCAGGTTTGGTTCGGCCAGCACCGCTCCCGCCATCAGGGGCAGGCACGATACGGCCATCATCAGTCCGATGATCTTCATGGTTCTTCTCTCCCAACCTGCCCTCTGGAAACGGGGCATTGATATCGATTACAAGACTATAACGCAGGCTGCCGCTATCACAAGAGGCGGTTTGACATTTGCCCCAGCCATTCCAATATCCGCCTCATGCAGATAAACTCCCCTTCGATACGGCTTGATGTATGGCTCTGGCGGACGCGTTTTTTCAAGACACGCGCGCTTTCCGCCCAGGCTTGCGAAAGCGGCCGTATCCGGCTGGAGCGCTTCGGCAAGGTGACGCGCGTGGAAAAGGCCGCGACCGCCATCAAGCCGGACGACCGGCTGATCTTCGCCATTGGCGCGCGCCTGTTTGATATCGTTGTCGTGGATACAGGCGAACGGCGTGGCCCCGCCCCCGAAGCGCAAAGCCTCTATCGAGCCAGCGAAACCTCTGAAAAGACCTGATTTCCCGCGACAAAATCAGATGCGAATGAGGCGCAAAAGCTTTATCGGCAAGCGCTCTGGCTCCGCCATGGATACTAATGCGTCGAATTAGAACAAATCAGGTTTCCGCAACGGCCAGACTCTTGACACAGCGGCCTTATCTGAGCATGACGCACACATTCGTTTTGTAATCGAGGCTTTTGACTATGACCTACATTGTTATGGACCCTTGCGTGAAGTGCAAGTTCATGGACTGCGTGGAAGTCTGTCCGGTCGATTGCTTCTACGAAGGCGAGAACTTCCTGGTTATCAATCCGGACGAGTGCATCGATTGCGGCGTCTGCGAACCGGAGTGCCCGGTTGACGCCATCAAGCCGGATACCGAGGACGAAGGCACCAAGTGGCTGGAGATCAATACCAAGTACGCCGCTATCTGGCCGAACATCTCCGAAAAGGGGACCCCGCCCGCCGACCGCGAAGACTATGAACGCGAAACCGGCAAGTTCGAGAAATATTTCTCCGAAAAGCCCGGCGATGGAAAATAGGCTGTGCCGCTTTGGCCGGCACTTTGGCTTTATCTCGCGCTTATCAATCTGGTGACATGGCATATCTGGGCATATCTGGCGACTCGATAAAAGAAACGCCGTTATGCGAGAAAAACGCATATCCGAACGCATGCTTTTAGGCCTTTGCTGGCTGGGCGGCTGGCCTTCCGCCCTGATCGGCGCACAGGTTTTTCGTCACAAAAGCAGTAAAAAAGCCTTTATTCACAAGGTTTATCTTATTGCGGGCTTTTATGGTGCGATTCCGTGCGCTACGCTGCTGCTGGCATGGCAGCCTGTGTGAGCGCTAACGCCCCCACCCTTTATTTCGCCGTAAATTTGTGATATAGATGTCATATTGCAAGAGTCGCACGGCCTTCTTCTGTCCCTTCCGGGATAAACCCAGACCACACGATCCGCGCAAATCTTCGTTTGTTTCAGGCGTTCAGACCTGCGCTTCGCGCGGGTTTTAAATGCACCATCGACGCAGGTCGGATGACAACCTTGTCTTAGTTGAGAAATAGCGCACATCCACCATCCCCATGAGGGCGCTCCTGAGGATGATTTTGTGCGCGCATATGTGTCCTTCAGCCCCTCCCCGGTTGCTGGAGCGAGACGTCTTGACGCCTATGAGATGAGACTTGTCCGCCGGTTTGCCCCAACCTCTCGAAAGGTTCGCCATGTCCGACACCCTCACCCTCTCCCGTCACGAATTCGCCGTAGGCGATAAGGTCGTCTATCCCGCCCATGGCGTGGGTCAGGTCGCGGCCATCGAGACTCAGGAAGTGGCTGGCTACACTCTGGAAGTGTACGTGGTTACCTTTGACCATGAAAAAATGACCCTGCGCGTCCCCACCAAGAAGGCCAAGGTCGCCGGTCTGCGTCATCTCGCCCACGAAGCCATCATGTCCCAGGCGCTGGTTACCCTCAAGGGTCGCGCCCGCATCAAGCGCACCATGTGGTCGCGCCGCGCGCAGGAATATGAAGCCAAGATCAATTCCGGCTGCCTCGTTTCGCTCGCCGAAGTCGTCCGCGACCTCTATCGCTCCGACAGCCAGCCCGAGCAATCCTATTCCGAGCGTCAGCTCTATGAATCGGCGCTCGACCGCATGGCCCGCGAAGTGGCGGCCATCGAAAAGATCGACCGCGACTCGGCCGTGGCCATCCTCAACAAGAACCTGACCAAGGCCGCCTAAGCCTTTTCCGGTTTGAAATGAAAAAGCCTCCCGGTTCCGGCCGGGAGGCTTTTTTACAAGGCCGGCCAAGCCTGCAAAGCGGCAAAAAATGCCTTTTAACCCTTGACCTTGCCGCCTCATTTGCCTATAGAACCGCCTCTCGCGCGATGGACAGGCGTCCGGTCGTGCTCATTTATTCGTTTTAACCGAAGGTAATCCCATGTCGCGTCGTTGCGAACTGACCGGTGTCGGTCCTATGGTCGGCCACAGCGTCAGCCACTCGAACATCAAGACCAAGCGCCGCTTCCTGCCGTCGCTGCGCCAAATCAACCTGCAATCTGAGGCCCTGAACGCGACCTTCCGCCTGAAGATCTCGAACGCCGCCCTGCGCACGCTTGACTTCAAGGGTGGCCTCGACGCCTTCATCGTCAAGGCTGACGACGCCAACCTGTCGATCCGCGCCCGCCGCATCAAGAAGCAGATCAAGGACAAGCTGGCCGAGCAAGCCGCCTGATTTCTCCAAAAAATGCTGTATACGAAAAGTCCTGCCCCACGGCAGGACTTTTTTTATGCACAAAACAGACTATCCTCTTAAAAAAACGGGAGGATACCGCATGTTCCGCATCTTGTGCGCCGCCGCCTTTTTCGTCATGGCCGCACCCGTTGCCGCCGAAACACACCTGGCGCCACTGGCCGTTTCGGCGAACGGTCATTACTTTGTTACACCGAACGGCAACCCCTTCTTCTGGCTGGGCGATACGGCGTGGGAATTAATCCACGCCACCACTGCGGATGAGACAGATTATTACCTGACCACGCGGGCACGCCAGGGGTATACCGTTATCCAGACCGTGGTGCTGGGCGAGATAGAGGGCGTCACCAGACCGACACCGGACGGACTGACACCGTTCATCGGCAACGATCCATCCAAACCGGACCCGGCCTATTTCGGGCGGGTCGCCGCCATTGTCGACCGGGCGGATCAACTCGGCCTCTATGTCGCTCTGTTGCCGGCATGGGGCGATAAGATGACGGCGCCCTGGGGTGCCGGTCCCCGGTTATTCACGCCTGACAACCTGCCCGCCGCCCGCGCTTATGGCCGCTATCTCGGCCAATGCCTGAAAGGACATCGCAATATCATCTGGATGCTGGGCGGCGACCGGCCAAGCCATGTCGATACGCAAAGTCCCGCCTGGCTGCAATCGGCAGTGAAAGACGCCGGCTTCCCTGTCCCGGTCGACTGGCGCCCGGTATGGGCCGCCATGGCCGACGGCATCAAAGAGGGCTGGGGCGCCAATCCGCTGGTCGCTTATCATCCGCCGGGCGGCGTCGCCACGTCACAGGAACTGCCCGACGCCGCATGGCTCGATATCGACGGCACGCAAAGCGGCCATGGCGTCGGACATGACGTTCCCGTGTGGGAAACCATCACGCACGACTTCACTTCGCCGCATCCCAAACCGACGCTCGACCTGGAGCCGAACTATGAGGATCATCCCTATAATCCGTGGCCGCGCTGGGACGCCGGCACCGGCTATTTCGATGCTTATGACGTGCGCAAGCAAACCTATCGCTCGGTGTTCGCGGGCGCGGCGGGCGTGACCTACGGCCATCATTCGGTATGGGGCTTTGTCGGCGGACGCAACGATGTGATGAATCACGCCAAAATGGACTGGATCACCGCCTTGCAACGGCCCGGCGGACGCGAAATGGTGGTCCTGCGCAATCTGATCGAGTCGCGGCCGCAACTGGATCGTATTCCGGACGACGGGTTGATTTTGAAAGGCCAGGATTACGGCGGGCTGCACATGGTGGCGACACGCGATAACGCCGGCACATATGCCTTTGTTTATTTCCCGCTCAACGACCGCAAGGCGACAATCGACCTGAGCCGGTTAAAAGCAGGACCGGTCAAGGCATGGTGGTACGATCCGCGCACCGGCGCCGCACACCCGCTCGCCACTTATGATGGCCAGGCGTCCCTTGACGTCCAAAGCCCGCCTTTCGGGCCGGACTGGGTGTTGGTACTCGACAGCGTGGCGGCCAATTACGCGCCGCCGGGCGTTTCCATCCGAAACAACTGACCGATTTCAGAAATCCACCGGAAACCGCACCATATTCGTTTCATGACGCCTTCCTCGACAGGAGGTTTCATGCCCGATTTCCATACACTCAACATCATCTCCCATATCGTCACCGGTTCGCTCGCCATCCTTGCCGGTCTGATCGTACTGGCCCGCCGGAAAGGCGATGCGGTTCACAGGATGACAGGCCGGATCACCCTGGTCCTGGCCATACTGTGCGTCTCCACCGCCCTGATCGGCGCCTTCCTCTTTCGCGGCAAGCTGGACCTCATGGGTGCCAGCCTCATTATCAGCTACAATCTCTGGGCCGGCATGCGCGCTCTGAAGCTCAAGAACAACGGCCGGCGGGCCGCCGATCTGGCGCCAGCCATCACGACCTTCATTGCGGGCGCAGGTCTTTTCATGATGTCGCGGATCGAAGGGTTGCTCAACTGGCAACCCGCCCTTGTCTACGCGATAGCCGGCAGCCTGCTGGCTTACGGCACATGGGACATGCTCCGCACGCGTCTGCCGTCGCGCTGGCGCGTGTGGTTGAATCCCGCGGAGCATGCCTTCCGCATGACCGGTCTGATCGCTGCCCTGACTTCCGTCGCCGCCGCAACCCTTGTACCGTCGCCCTATGTGGCGCTGGGCGTTTCGGGAAGTGGTTCGATGGTCGCCTTCATATTCGCCTTCCGCGCCGCCCGGAAAGCGCTGGGCGTCACGCCTTCGACCGCCTTGAAAGCACGGTTGAAGGCCGACAGCGAGTTGTAACCCACCGCCAGCGCGAGGGCCAGGATGGTTTCGTCGTCATCAAGGCGCGCCTTGAAAGCGTTGATCCGGTAGTCGTTCAGCCAGGCGCTGAAATTGCGCTGGCCTTCCCCCAGATGAATGACCCGGCGCAGGCGATGCTCCGGCACACCAAGGCGTCGGGCCAAGGTCGATAAGGTCAGATCAGGATCATTATAGACCTCGGCTATAGCCTCTCTCAGACGGCACAATATCTGTTGCTCGCGGTTATCGAGCGGGGGTCTTGCGATCCGGGGCGATGCCAGAAGAGTGTCCGCCAGTTCGCCGCCAAAGCCCACGGCGGCGAAAGCCAGCAGACAGGTCAGCACGGCCGCCACCAGCACGGCCCAGGCCGCGCCACCCAGAACCGACGCCAAGGCCACGCCGGCGCCAAGCAAAGCAGACAAACCCAGGGACCAGACACGGACATTGAGCCGCGCCGCGACCAGATCATCCGGCAGGTCGCACCAGACAATGACCGGCAATTCCAGGAAAAGAACCAGACTGAGAAGGCTTGAAACCCATCCTGTCCATGAAGGGCCGCCTGCCCGAGCCGCCAATCCCGATATCAGCAGCAGGCCCAGCACTCCAATCTCCAACCCTGCAGGGCGCAACGGCGCGTCAAAGCCTCTGCGAATGGCACGATTACAAGCCAGTGGCGCCGCCAGAACGACCGGTAACAGAAAACGCAGCGTTTCCGGAAACGCGGCATGAAGGAAATAGGCGGCGCCGGACATCAGGCTGAGAGCCAATGCGCCCCGTCCCGGCAGTCGTGTCCGGCGCCAGATGAGCACGGCCATCAGCAACTGGCACGAGGCCGCAGCCGGCGCCAGGACCGTCAGCATTAGCGCATCCAATCGAAAACGAGCAGCTTCGGCTTGCCGTCTTCCTTCAAGCTGTCGCTGATCAGAAAGATACGATAACCTGTTGCGTTTTTTACCGCCGCCACGCCTTCGTAGTTGTCAACCGGCAGGGGCGGCGTGATCTTCACCATATCGCTGACGGTCGAAAGCGTATCGCCCTCCAGATGCAGCAAACGAAGGACATTGCGCGGGCCGGTGAACGGATCGTAATAGCGGTACAGGCCCAGTATATCGTGGTTACGGCGCGGATCGTCATGATCGAGCGCGTACAGCGAAGTCATCATATAGAGGAAGCCCGGCGTGGCGGGACCATGGACTTCCGTGCAGGCATTCGAGGCCAGCCCACAGCGCCAGAAGCCACCTGATTCAACACCAATCAACAAAGCGCCTCCATCCGGCTCCTGAAGATAGGTCACGGCTTCCATACCCTGATTGGCCGGAAAATTGGGCAAACCAGCCAGCGGCAAAACCTCACCCGACTGGGAGAAGGAGTTTTGTGCGAATTTCATCACCCGCTGATGGCCCTCGAAGGAGACATACAGCTCTCCGTTCATCGGATCAGCCGTCATCCCTTCGGCATCCGCCTCACCCTTATTGTTGAAACGCCTGCCTTGAGGATCACGCAACGGATCGATCTCCAGCGGGCTATCGAGATAACCGCTTTTCCCATCCGCTTTCAGCTCGAACCGGGCCATGACGCCAAAGTCGCTGACGGCTTCGATTTTCAGCAGGTCACCATCCGGAAAGACATGCAGGTCCGACAATCCCACCAGTTCGGACGTGCCTCTCGCCTCCAGTTCATAACCGCCGACATAGCGCACTTTTGGATTGACCGGCTTCGGATCACTGCCTTTCAGGGGGCGGAAACTGACGGTCGGCCTTTGCAGGTAGGGCTGTGGCTCGGCATGGGCCGAGGCAGCGAGAAGGGCCAGCGTGATGAGAATAATGCGCATGAAACTCCGTAGCATAGGAAAGTAAGAAACCCCACCACCGATGCGCCACGTGCGTCGATGGTGGGGTTTATTACTTCTCTTCAAACAGCTCGGTCAGCTTATCCATCAGACCGCCGGCCAGGTGTTCGACATCGATCAGCGTAAGCGCCCGCTTGTAATAGCGCGTCACATCATGGCCGATACCGATGGCGACCAGTTCAATCCGGCCCGCCATTTCAATTTCGGAAATCACCTTGCGCAAATGATTTTCGAGATAGTGCCCGCTATTGACCGAAAGCGTCGAGTCATCGACCGGCGCGCCATCCGAGATCACCATCAGAATCTTGCGCTGTTCCGGTCGTCCGATCAGACGACCATGCGCCCATTGCAAGGCTTCACCGTCGATATTTTCCTTGAGCAACCCCTCACGCATCATCAAGCCGAGGTTCTTGTGTGTCCGGCGCCAGGGATTATCCGCCGCCTTGTAGATGATATGGCGCAGATCGTTCAGGCGCCCCGGATTGGCCGGTTTGCCCGCCCGTACCCAGGCCTCACGCGACAGGCCACCCTTCCAGGCTTTGGTGGTAAAGCCCAGAATCTCGACCTTGACGCCACAGCGTTCCAGGGTCCGCGCCAACACATCGGCACAGACCGCCGCCACCATGATCGGCCGGCCACGCATCGAGCCGGAATTATCAAGCAACAGGGTCACCACCGTATCGCGGAACTCGGTGTCCTTTTCCTGTTTAAAGCTGAGCGGCGCCGAGGGATCGGTGATGACGCGCGTCAGCTTGGCGGCATCGAGCACACCTTCTTCGAGATCGAACGACCAGGAACGGCTCTGCTGGGCCAGCAGCTTCCTTTGCAGGCGGTTGGCGAGGCGTGACACGACCGACGCCATATTGGCCAATTGTGCGTTCAGGAAGCCGCGCAGGCGCTCAAGTTCCTCCGAATCGCACAACTCCTCAGCGGTGATGACCTCATCGAATTGCCGGGTATAGACCTCATAGTCCTTCCTGATATTGGCATCCGGCTGGTCGTTCTCACGGCGCTCGGCCTCGCCGGCTTCACCATCCGGCGTTTCGTCGGTCGAGGTGTCGGAAGCCATCTGCGGGTCGCCCTGCATCTGGGTGTAGTCGTCCTCGCCCTCCTGCGGCTGGTCCTGGCCGGTCTGCTCCTCCGGCTGGTCTTGTTGCGATTGACTGTTGTCCTGCTCATCCTGTTCGGGCGCGTCTTCCTTGGGGCTGTCGCCTTCGCTTTCACCCTCTTCGCCTTCGTCTTCCTTTTCGTCCTCGGCGTCCTGGCTATCATCCTTCAGATCGAGCGCCGTCAGGATCTGGCGCGCCTGCTTGTTGAAGGCCTTCTGGTCATGAATCAGAGCCGCCAGCTTTTCCAGACCATCACCGGTCTTTTCCTCGATCTCGGCGCGCAGCAGGTTGACCACGCGCTGCACCGAATTGGGGATCGGATCGCCGGTCACAGCCTCGCGCGCCATCAGGCCGAGGATTTCCGGCAAACCGATCTCAGCCTTTTCTTCCTTGCGGTAAAGGCCAGAGCGTTCGATATCGCCTTCCTGCGCTGCCAGCAGATTATACCGCACTCCCTGCATGGCGCGGGCACCAATCGCTTCCAGACGCGCCTCTTCCAGCGCATCAAAGGCATCCGCGCTCATATCGTCACGCGGACGGGCGCGGGCATGAAGGGCCTCATCGTGATGCGCCACTTTCAGCGCCAGACGGTCGGCCTGACCGCGCACACGCTGGGCCAGTTTCGGCGCCAGGTCGCGCGGCGGATGCGGCAGGATCAGCTTGTTGCCGTCGATGCGCGGGCCATCAGAGCCGAAGACCACCTCCAGTTCGGCATCCTCCGCCAGGGCGCGGGTGGAATGCACCAGCGCCTTCTTGAACGGTTCGGACAGGATGGTCGGCTTGTTGGCCATTAGGATTGGACTTCCTGATCCTCCCCTGCTTGCGGGGGAGGTGTCACGGCGTGTCCGTGACGGAGGGGGCGAACGGCGGCGGGGAAGCCCCCCTCCGGCTCGACAAGCTCGCCACCTCCCCCGATAAATCAGGGGAGGATGAGTTTAGATCACTTTCACCTTCAGCGCCGATTCCTTCACATCGGTGCCGAAGGCGCGCTGGTAGAACTCGGCCAAAGTATGGCGCTCCAGTTCATCGCTCTTGTTGAGGAAGGACAGGCGGAAGGCCAGTTCGGGATCGTTGTTGAAGATCAGGGTATTCTGCGCCCAGGTAATGACCGTCCGCGGCGACATCACCGTGGAGATATCGCCATTGGCGAAGGCCGAACGCGACATATCCGCCACGCGCACCATGGCGTCGATCACGCCCTTCTTCTCCGGCGTATTGAATTCCGGCACCTTGGCCAGCACGATCCCGACCTCAGCCTCATGACTGAGATAGTTGAGCGTGGTGACCAGGGACCAGCGGTCCATCTGGCCCTGGTTGATCTGCTGGGTGCCGTGGTAAAGACCGGTGGTATCGCCCAGGCCGATGGTGTTGGTCGTCGAGAACAGGCGAAAGAAGGGGTTCGGCTTGATGACCTTGTTCTGGTCGAGCAGGGTCAGGCGCCCTTGCGCTTCCAGCACGCGCTGGATAACGAACATGACATCCGGACGGCCGGCGTCGTATTCATCGAACACCAGAGCGACGGGGCGCTGCAAGGCCCACGGCAGGATGCCTTCCTTGAACTCGGTGACTTGCTGACCGTCTTTCAGCACAATGGCGTCCTTGCCGATCAGGTCGATCCGGCTGACATGACTATCAAGATTGACGCGCACCAGCGGCCAGTTCAGGCGCGCGGCAATCTGCTCGATGTGCGTCGATTTACCCGTGCCATGAAAGCCCTGCACCATGACGCGGCGATCATAGGCGAAACCGGCGCAGATCGCCTGTGTCGTCTGCGGATCGAAACGGTAGGCCTCGTCAATATCCGGCACATGCGGATCGCGGTGCGTGAAGGCCGGTACCTGCATATCGATATCGATACCGAACACCTCACGGACATTGACCTTTTTATCAGGCACATGGGACAGCAGCGGATCGGGATATTCAAGCTCGGCGGACATATAATCAGGCTTTCAACGGCGAAGATGTACGGGTTTCAGCTAAGACTTTAGCCCTCAGGAAACAACCCGTAATTTCGCGCCGCGCGAAGTTTTTTACTTATCACTCATCCGGATATTGCCTACTGACCAGCTTATCGAGAAACGGCGCGGCCTCGATATCCTCCATCGTCGTGCGCACGGGCCAGTCATTGACATGATCCAGCCAGGCAATGCGGCCCTCCACACCATACTGGATATGCGGCTCCAGCTTTTCGGGATGATCGAACGCACCGATGGCGACCGCCATGCCGTCCGGCGCCTCATAGGTCAGGGGCGTGCCGCACTCCGGGCAGAAGCCGCGGTTGACGAGATTCGACGAGGCGAAACGTTTCGGTTCGCCCCTGGTCCAGCGAAAATCCGTACCGCGCACCGACACCAGCGGCGCGAAGACATTACCGAACGCTTTCTGGCACATGCGGCAATGGCAAATCGAAGCATCCGGCAACGGACCGGTCACTTCAAAACGGATGGCGCCGCACTGGCAACCGCCTTTCAAAATCTTGTTCATGAACGCCTCCATAGCCATTTATAGCGCAAGATTCCGGCAGCAGCCGTACACCTTTTCTGTTAGACGCTCCTCATGAAAATCACTGAACTCGACAATCCCGCCTGGTCGGCCCTGACCAGCCGTCACGCGCATCTGGCTATCGGCGACGGACCGGTGCGGCGCTATCCAGCCGAAGTCTCGCCCTTCGCCGCTTTAGAAACGCCCGACGCTCTGCCGATTCTCGCCGAACGCATGGCCGAAGGCGAGACGGCGGTGCTGTGGTCGCCGGAAGAACTGGAAACGCCGGACGGGCTGGACCTGCTCGTGCACTTCCCGATCCTGCAAATGGCCGCCTTCGACTTCCGGCCGGCCAATGTGGCTGATGAGGCCGAACCGCTCACACTTGCCAATGTCGATGAAATGATCTCCCTGACCACCCTGATGAAACCGGGACCTTTCGGCCAGCGCACCATCGAGATGGGCAGCTATATCGGTATATTCGAGGAAGGCCGGCTGGCGGCTATGGCTGGAGAGCGCATGAAACCGGCGGATTTTACCGAGATCAGCGCCATCTGTGTCCACCCGGATTTCCAGGGACGCGGCCATGCCCGGCGGCTGACCTCGATTCTGGGAAAGCGCATTGTCTCTGATGGCCGCGTGCCTTTCCTCAATGTCCTGCCGGAAAATACGGCGGCGATCGAACTGTATGAAAGCCTGGGCTTTACCCTGCGCCGCCGCCTGCATGTCCATCTGTTCCGCCGCCCCGGCGGGGACATGGCGGACGATCCGTTTTTCAGCAGTCTTTAAAACGAAAAAACCCTCGCATACCCGGCGAGGGTTTTTTAATTGAAGACATCGGCGACAGCCTAAGCCAATGACATCTTTTTAAGAACCTTATACGCCTTGATCACGCGTTGCAGCTTGTCCTCGGCCGAGCGGTCACCGCCATTGTTATCCGGGTGGCAGCGCTTGAGCATTTCGGTATAGCGCACACGGATCTGTTCCGCCGTGGCGCCGACTTCGAGATCAAGATCGGCAAAGGCGGCACGTTCTATCTTGCCGTACTGACGTTCCGACTGCGCGCCCTTTTCACGCACAGGGGCCGCACCGGCGCCGAAGACGCTGTGCGGATCGTAGAAACCGCCGGCCTTGGTGCCCTTTGTGGCGAAGTTCGCCGCTTCACGGCTGACCCGCGAGGCGCGGAAGGCCCAGGTCGGACGGTCGCCGGTGGCGATGGATTCGCGGTGGCGGCGGGCTTCGCCTTCGCTCATGCCGGCGAAGAAGTTCCAGTTCTTGTTATACTCCGCCGCATGACCAACGCAGAAATTATAGTGCTCATTCATCATTTCGCGCGACTTCGGCGCCTTGGCCGTGGCGGCCTTGTGGCACTCCGGCCATTCACAAGGCTTCTCGCCCGGCTTGAGTTGCAGTACGTCGTCCTCGGGCCGGCGCGTTTTTTCCTCGCCTTCCTTTGGCGGACGGATACGCATATCCATGCCGAGACGCGGCTTGTACTTAAATCCTTCGCTCATACCTTGAAATATGATCCTTAACTCTTAAAAGAAACTGACATCCGTTCCATACCCAATAAGTGAGGCAGAATATGGGAATCATAGCCGACCGCCTGAAGGCGAAGCTCAACCAGGCTCTCGCCCCGCAGCAATTGGAGATTCATGACGACAGCGCCAAACATAGTGGACATGCGGGCGCACGTGAAGGGGGCGAGAGTCATTTTTCCGTCCTTGTGGTATCCGAAGGCTTCGCCGGCCTGAACCGGGTGGCCCGCCAGCGCCTGATCAACGCGGCCCTGGCCGAGGAACTGGCCGGTCCGGTCCATGCCCTGAGCCTGCAAGCTTTAACGCCGGCGGAATATGCGGCGCAAAAGCCGCACTGACGGCAATTGCGCCTTACGCATGTCCACCGGCGCTTGACGCGCCGCAACAAACGCCCTAGTCCCGCCGCGTGCCAATGGTGCCCGCGCGTCAAATCGCGGGATAATAGGGAACCGGGTTAAAATCCCGGACTGTCCCCGCAACTGTAAGCGCCGAGCGAGCGACACACGTCACTGGGTAATACCGGGAAGACGTCGCCCGCGTCCGAGGCGCAAGTCAGGAAACCTGCCTTGGCTGTCGTCCTTTGCGTGGCCGGGAAGTGCAGCGCGAGCGGAATTCAAAGCCTCATGCCGAAAAGTGGATTGCCACTTTTCGGATAAACATGATGGCGTCTGAAAAAACCGAGAGACGATACCTTGTGAGCCGTAACCGGCGCGGGCCTCGTCATGCGCGTTTTGCGGCTTTCGTTTCTGACCGGAAGATCCTTATGCGCAACCGCAAAACCGCCCTTATTCTTTCCACCGCCCTGCTGGCCCTGCCCGTCTTCGCGCACGCCCAGGAGGCAGCCCCGACAGAAATTATCGTCACCGTCACTCGTGAGGCCCTGCCGGTTTCCAAAGTCGGCCAGAGTGTCGATGTGCTGACCGATGCCGATATCAAGGCTTATCAATCCCTGTTCGTGGCCGATCTGCTGACGCACACCACCGACCTGAGCATCGCGCGCAATGGCGGCCCCGGTTCCGCGACAACCGCCTCGATCCGTGGCGCCGGCGCCGATCACACGCTTTACATGCTCGATGGCGTGCGCCTGAACGATCCGTCACAGGTCGGCGGCGGCACCAATCTCGGTCTGGTCAGCACGGACGACACCGCGCGCATCGAAGTGCTGCGCGGGCCGCTTTCTACCCTGTGGGGTTCCGGCGCCATGGGTGGCGTCGTCAGCCTCACCTCGCGCACCCCGACCGAAACACTGGAAGGCGATGTGCGCGCGGAAGGTTTTGACGAATACGGCTCCGCCCGCGCCGGCATCGGCGGCAAGCTGGGCGACCTGACCTGGCGGCTTTCCGGCAGCACCTATAATGATCGCGGCGTTTCGGCCTTTGTCGGCGGTACCGAAAAGGACGGCTTCACCCAGACCACGCTGAACGGCAAATTACGCTACGATTTCAACGAAGTTCTCAGCCTTCAGGCCTTCTCGACCACCAGCCACAGCCGCACCGATTTCGACGGCTACAATCCGGTATTCCCCTACAACTTCATGGATACCGGTGATTTCAGCAAAGCCGACACCACCTTGTCGGCTGTCGGCCTCACCCACCATTTCACACAAGGCGAGCAGGTTCTGTCGGTCAGCGTCACCGACAATGACAGCGACAATTACAATCCCGATCACACGCCGAATTTTGTCGCCAATGGGCATATCGAGGCAGTCGACTACCACATCAGCTATCGCCTGAGCGATACTACCCGCCTGCTCGGCGGCCTGAGCTATGAACGCGATACGATGCGCGTGGCCTATCCATGGGCGCTCGATCCCAATCCCGTACCGCTCAAGGCCGCTTCGACGCTCGCCAGCGTCTACGGCCAGGTGACGCACGATTTCGGTCCGCTGGATATTGCCCTGAGCGCCCGGCATGACGATGCCTCGTCTTTCGGCGCCAATGACATCGCGCAGATCACGGTCAATGCGCCATTTGGCGATCACCTGCGCGTTCATGCCAGCGCCGGCCAGGGCGTCAAGGTGCCGAGCCTCTACCAGCTTTACAGCGATTACGGCACGGCTTCCCTGACCGAAGAAAGATCGGTCACGCTTGATGGCGGCGTCGATTACGGCTTCGAGGGTGGTCTGCTGAGCGTCAGCCTGTTTACCCGTTCGGTACGCGACCAGATCGACTTCGTGTATAGCGGTTGCCGGGACGATCAGGTTTACGGCTGTTACGGCAATACCGTCCGTGCCGAGGCGCGCGGCATCGAACTGGAGTTGTCGAAAGACCTGACCGACAGCCTGCGCCTGCGCGGCAATTACACCTTTCTTCACGCCCGTGATGGCGATGGCAATCTCCTGCCGCGCCGCCCTGACCATATGGGCAGCCTCGACCTGACCTGGACCGCTACGGACAAGCTCAACCTGGGGCTTGGCCTGCGTCATGTCGGCGAAGCGCTCGATACCGCCTATACCGGCATGCTCAAGCCCTATGACCTGGCCGATCTGCGCGCCGATTATGTGCTTAACGATCGCCTCAGCCTCTATGGCCGCGTCGAAAATGCCGGCGATACCCGTTACCAAACTGCCGGTGATTATGGCCAGACACGCCGTCGGATGTGGCTTGGAATCCACGCCAAACTCTTTTAAGCCTACCACTCTTCTTGCAGTGCAGCATTTTTGTTAAATGCGGCACGTTCGAAAGATTGTCATTACTGACTATAGACTTAAGCGCGAAGGATTCCGTCCTTCGCGCTTTTTTACACGTCCGGCGTTTGAGGCCAGTCCGATTTACCACCCTTTTTGGCGACCACCTCGATCCCTTCGATCCGCATGGCCTTATCGACCGCTTTCAGCATATCATAAAGGGTCAGGGCGGCGACGCTGGCCGCTGTCAGGGCCTCCATCTCCACACCGGTCTGACCCGTGGTCCGCACCTCGGCTTCGATATCAAAGCCCGGCAGACCGTCACTGATCGCTATCCGCACCGCCACCTGGCTGAGCGCCAGCGGATGACACAGCGGGATCAGGCTGGATGTCTGCTTGGCGGCCATGATTCCCGCCAGTTCGGCGGTCGAGATCACCGCGCCTTTCGGCGTCTTGCCTTCGCGCACCAGGGCCACCGTTTCCGCCGCGCAGACCAGACGCCCGCGCGCTACGGCCGTCCGTGCGGTCACCGCCTTGCCGGATACATCAACCATACGGGCACGGCCGCTTTCATCCAGATGCGACAGGTCACTCATTTCTCACTCCAGCGTTTGAGATCCTCGGCATCGCTCGCGGTCGGCTCGACCCAGTGGTCAGTCTGTGGTCCCACTTCGCGTTTCCACAAGGCCGCTTCGGATTTCAGCCGGTCCATCATATAATCCACCGCTTCAAATGCCGCCCGGCGATGGGTGCTGGCCGCCGCCACGAAGACGACCGGTTCCCCCGCCCGTACTTCGCCGCAGCGATGATGAATGCCAAGCGCGCGAATGTCGAACCGCTTCGCCGCCGCCTCGGCGATCGTCTGCATCGAAGCCTCGGTCATGCCGGGATACCAGTCGAGGTAAAGATAATCGACCGCAGCCTCTTTCGCCGTTTCCCGCACCACGCCGGTGAAAGCCGCAACCGCGCCGAATGCGCCGAACCGCGTCAGGAAATCGCCGTGAACCGCCGCCGGGTCAAAGGCGGCCGGCAGAAGACGAACCTCCATATTGGCCCCAACAGACTCAGACATGATCAGCCTCCGGAAAATACCGAAAAGAAGGCCACCTCGTCGCCATCGCGCAGGGGCCGGTCATCTGTCACCACTACCTGATTGACGCTCATGCGCAACCGCTCATCGGCGTCGCCGTCAAAAAGCCGCAGGCGCAGCGTAAGCAGATTCAAGCCTTCTTCCGGTAAAACCATGGCCATCCGGCGCTTGCCCAACCTGTCCGCCACGCGGCCGAAAAAGAGAATATCTATCATAGCCTGTCTTTACACCCTTGTAGGCGTCCGGTTGCAAAAAATAACGTTACACAGACGCTTCTCCCTTGCTAAACGAGTCATAACACGCTCAATACGCTCTCGTACTATCGCCAGCCCGCCGGAATACCCATGAGTCTGTCCAATTATCGACTATTGCGTTTTCTGGCCAGGATTGCAGCTTTCGGGAAGAAAAACGGCGCCCTGCCCCTGCCTGATCCCAGCGATCCAGCGTCCTTCAAGGTGCTGCTGCACCGGCCACAGGTCCAGCTCGACACCGACGGCCTGAAAAGTTTCTATTCCGATAAACGTGTACTGGTAACAGGCGCCGGCGGCTCCATCGGTTCGGAAATCTGCAAACAGGTGCTGGCGCTCGGCGCGGCGCATGTCAGCCTGATCGATCACTCCGAACTGGCGCTCTATGAAATCGACCGCGCCATCAAGCTCGAATTCCCCGACAACGGCGCAGGCGCGCGCGCCCATCCCTTCCTGTGCAGCGTCCGCCGCAAGGAACGAATCGCCGCCGTTGTGGCGCAGCAAAAGCCGGATGTCATCTTCCACGCCGCCGCACTGAAGCATGTGCCGATGGTCGAGCTTAATCCGAGCGAAAGCGTGCTGACCAATGTGCTGGGCACGCAATATGTCATCGACGCCGCCAAGGCCGCCGGCGTCAAGCAACTGGTGCTAATCTCGTCGGACAAGGCCGTGGCGCCGTCCTCGCTTATGGGGGCCACCAAGCGCCTGGCCGAGCATCTGATCCGCACCCAGATTTCCGATACCCATCAGGCCTGCGTGGTGCGCTTCGGCAATGTACTGGGATCGACCGGCTCGGTGGTGCCGCTGTTCAAGTCGCAGATCGAACGCGGCGGGCCGATCACGCTGACCGACCGCGATGTCGAACGCTATTTCATGACCATCTTCGAGGCGGTGCAACTGGTCCTGACCGCCGCCATGACCAATGCCGGCACGCCGGAACATTCCGGCCTCTATATCCTGGAGATGGGCACGCCGGTGAAGATCCACGACTTGGCGACACGGATGATCAAGCTTTACGGCCTGCGTGTCGACAAGGACATCAAGATCACCTTTACCGGTTTGCGCGAAGGCGAGAAGATCACCGAGGTGCTGGTCGATGACAATGAAGTGCGCCGCCTGCTGTTGCCTGGCATTTTCGAGGTGGTCAATCAGGCCCATGTCTCCCCTATCGCCGACGAGGTGATGCAGACGCTTTACGCCCTGGCGCAGGAAGGCCATGACGCCTCGGCCAAGACCATGGTGTTCAATCTGGTCAATTCCTTGCGCGAATAAAAAATCGGCCTCCGGTGGGAGGCCGATTTTTTATTCTTTATAGGGATCCTCGGCGTCCGGATCGTCGGTTGTATGAAATTCATACCAGATGCCATTGAGGATGCCGACGGCGACAGCCAGTCCGACGCCCAGAATCCACGAAAAATACCACATGTTCAACTCCTTGTGAGAGGATCTGGGGAGGCGCTCCTCCCAGCCTTGTCTTAATATAAATCAGGGTTTGTCTTGAGCTGTTCCGTGCCGACCCGCCCGAACAGCACTTTATAGACCCATGCCGTGTAGAGCATGACGATCGGCAGCAAAACCACCACCACCAGCAGCATGATGAACAGGGTCAGGTGCGAACTGGAGGCCGTCCAGACCAGCAGGCTCGAATGGGCATCGATCGTGCTCGGCAGGATGATGGGGAACATGGAGCAACCGACCGTGGCGATAATACCCGTGACCGCCAGTGATGAGCCGCCGAACGCCAGCCAGTCCCTGCGCAGACGCTGGCCCGCAAGCGCGATCAGCGGCCCAACAATACCAAGCAGCGGCGCCGCCCACATCCACGGATGTTTACCGAAATTGGTCAGCCAGCCGCCGGCCTGACGGACGACCTCGGCGCGTGTCGGGTTTGACGCGCCGTCCGCCGACACCTGCCCGACAACACTGAAACCGAGGCCGGTGAAGCGTACGAACACATACCCGATGAGGAACAAAACGATCACGGCAATGGCGGCGAAAAGACCGAAGCGCAGGGCACGGTCACGCACCTCGCCCGCTTCCAGCTTGAGGCCCAGCCAAGTCGAACCCTGCAAAACAAGCATGGCCACCGAAGTCAGGCCACACAACAGGGTAAAGGGAGAGAACAGGCCAAGCAGCCCGCCCAGAAACTGGTCATGATAGGTGACGCGCAGCTCGGTATCATAACTGAACGGCGCGCCTTGCAGCACATTACCGACGGCGACACCGAAAACCAGTGCCGGCACCAGGCCGCCAATGAACAGCGCCCAGTCCCAGTTGCGCCGCCATGCCTTACCGGGGCGCTTGGAGCGATACTTGAAGCCCACGGGCCGCAGGATCAAGGCCATCAGGACAAGGAACATGGCGAGATAGAAGCCGGAGAAGCTGGCCCCGTAAACCAATGGCCAGGCGGCGAAAAGCCCCGCTCCGCCGACAATGAACCACACTTGGTTGCCTTCCCAGGTGGCGCCCACCGTATTGATGACGGCGCGGCGTTCCGGGTCGGTTTTGGCGACAAAGGGCAGCAGGGCCGCCACGCCCATGTCGAAACCGTCCATGATGGCGAAGGCGATCAGAATAACGCCGACCAGCCCCCACCAGATGACTCGCAAGGTTGGATAATCGAGAGGTAATTCCATATGTGTATCTCCTTACTCAGCCGGACCGATAACGGGCAGCGAGGGATCGTCGGTGGGACTGACTTCGGGATCGTCATGCATGCGGCCGAGTTTGGCCTCATACGGGCCTTTACGGATCGCCCGCACCATCAGCTTGATTTCGATGACCGCCAGGATGGCGTAGGCCAGGGTAAAGCCGGCGATTGTCAGCCAGATTTGCGATTTGGTCAGGCTGGAAGCGCCCATGAAGGTCGGCAGCACCCCATCGACCGCCCACGGCTGCCGGCCAAGTTCCGCCAGCACCCAGCCGGCCTCGATGGCGATCCACGGGAAGGGAATGGCGACGACGCAGGCCAGCAGGAACAACCGGTTCTTATGCTTCCCGAAGGTCACCATCAGAAAGGCGACAGCGAACAGGGCAATGAAGGCGAAACCCAGTCCGGCCATGAAACGGAAAGCCCAGAACATTATCGGCACGTTGGGAATGGTATCGAACGACGCTTTCACGATGGTTGCCTCATCGGCGGCGCGCGGATCAGCGACGTACTTTTTCAGCAGCAGGGCATAGCCGAGATCGGCCTTGTGCGTCTCAAAAAGCGCACGGGCGGCCAGATCGTCCGGATTGACCTTCAGCTTTTCAACGCCGTCATAGGCAAGGATGCCCGACCGGATACGCCCCTCCGCCTTGTCCACCAGGTCAAGGATACCGACCACCGGCTGATCGACGCTACGCGTGGCGATCAGGCCCAGCACATAAGGTATTTTCAGCTCGAAATCGGTGCGCTGTTCCTTCACATTGGGAATGCCGAAGACAGCAATCCCGGCCGGCGCCTTTTCGGTGTGCCACATCGATTCCAGCGCCGCGAGCTTCATTTTCTGGTTATCGGTCAGCGTATAGCCCGACTCATCGCCCAGCACGACGACCGAGAGCGAAGACGCCAGGCCGAAGGCGGCGGCCACCGCCATCGAGCGCTTGGCGACGCTCGTCCACTTGTCGTTCCACAACCAGATGGCCGAGATCCCCATAACAAAGACGGCCGCCAGTACATAGCCGGCGCTGACCGTATGAACGAACTTGGCCTGCGCCACCGGATTGAACATGACCTCAAGAAAATCGGTGATTTCCATGCGCATGGTGGCCGGATTGAATTCCGCGCCTGTCGGGTGCTGCATCCAGCCATTGGCGATCAAAATCCACAGAGCGGAGAGATTGGTGCCGAGCGCCACGAGAAAGGTCACCAGCAGGTGAACTGGCTTCGACAGCTTTTCCCAGCCGAAGAACATCAGCCCGACCATGGTGGCTTCGAGGAAAAAGGCCATCAGCCCTTCGATCGCCAGCGGCGCGCCGAAAATGTCGCCGACATAGTGTGAATAATAGGACCAGTTCATGCCGAACTCGAATTCCATGGTGAGGCCTGTCGCCACACCCAGAACGAAATTGATACCGAACAGAACGCCCCAGAAACGGGTGATCGTACGCCATATCTCCTTGCGGGTAAGGACATAGACGCTTTCCATGATGACCAGCATGAAGCTCAGGCCCAGGGTCAGCGGAACAAACAGAAAGTGGTACATGGCGGTCAAGGCGAATTGCAGCCTTGAAAGTTCTACGGTACTGAGGTCCATCAGAATTCCTCGGATAAGTTCGCGTCTCCGGTGAGGAAACACCTAAAATCAGCCTTTAGCAATGCCCCCTCTCAACCCTGAGGGGAAAGGCAAGGCTAAATCCATACAAACTTTAAGGCTTAATCTTGCGCCGCACAATAACCAAGATGTCGCACCCCCCCGCCGCAACAAACGCCGCATCGCCCGCGAAGATCCTGCGCGGTCAGTTGCGTAGCTGGGCAGGAACGGACACCAAAACGCTTGGCCTGACGCATGTACTCGGTCTGCTGGAAGGTGTCTGCATCGCCGGTTTCGCCTGGGGACTGAGCCACATGGTCAGTGACTTGTTCGGCCAGCCGCAAACCCTTGGCCGCCTCATCCCGTCCCTGGCGGCCACGGTTCTTTCCCTTATCGGGCGCGCCATATTAAGTCTTTCAAACCAAAAGCTTGCCATGCGATCGGCGCGACGTATCATCTCGAATATCCGGCTCGGCGTCATGACCGAAGCGCTCGATGGCCGCATCGATTCCGCCCATCACCAGGCCCGCCTGAATGGCCTTTTCGAAGACACGGAAGCCCTCGAGGGCTATTACGCCCGTTTCCGCCAGAGCGAATTCCAGGCGCGGGTTTTGCCCCTGGCCTTCATTGCCCTGATGGCCTGCGTCAGCCCGGTCAGCGCCGGAATCCTGCTGCTGACCCTGCTGCCGTTTGTCGCACTGATGGCGATCCTGGGCCTGACCAGCGCCGGGGAATCGAAGCGGCAACTCGACGCCCTGTCGCGCCTGTCGAACCTGTTCGTCGATCGCATCAAAGCATTGCCGCTGATCCTGAGCTTCGAGGCCGGGGCGCGGCAAGTCCGCACCGTGGGCCGGGCCGCTCAGGAGGTCGCCGAACGGACGCTCAGAGTCTTGAAGATCGCCTTCATTACCTCGGCCGTTCTGGAATTTTTCAGCGCCCTGAGCGTGGCCCTGATCGCTATCTATTGCGGCTTTTACCTGCTCGGCGAACTGCCGTTTGAGGTCCCGGAGCGGCTGACCTTCGCCACCGCCTTTTTTGTTCTGGCCCTGGCGCCGGAGGTCTATGCGCCGATGCGCCGCCTGGCCAGTGCCTATCACGACCAGCAAACCGCCCTGGCGGCGGCCCAAAGACTGATGGAGATCGGCAGCCTGCCTGAAAGCAGGCCCGCCGCGCGCCTGACCGCCACACCGGAGATCAGTTATCAGGCAGTCGTGTGTGGCTTCCCGGGCGATCCCGGCTTCCGTATCGGCCCCGTCACCTTCACCGCACAGCCCGGGCAGGTCATCGCGCTCAAGGGGCCGACCGGTTCGGGTAAGACGACCCTGTTGCGGCGCCTGCTCGGCCAGGGACACCGCGTTTCCGGCGAGATACGGATTGACGGCCAGTGCCTCGAAGATATTGGCGGCGATATCGGCGACAGCCTGGCCTGGGTATCGCAAAGCCCGCCGATCCTGACCGGCAGCCTGACCGACAACCTCCGGGCCGCCAATCGTTCGGCCAGTGACGATCAGGTCTGGCAAGCGATCAGGCTGTTCGGCCTCGACACCGTAGCCGAAACGCGCACGGATAAACTGAATGAACGCGGCTCCGGCCTGTCCGGCGGTGAACGGCGGCGGATCGGCCTGGCTCGCGCCTGGCTGAAGGACGCGCCGATCCTGCTGCTCGATGAACCGACCGCCGACCTCGACGCCAAGGCTGAAGCCGACCTGATCGCACAACTGCCGCTGCTATTCAAAGGCCGGACGGTGATCCTTTCCAGCCATTCGCCCAAATTGTGTGCTCTGGCCGATCAGGTGGTGGAACTATCATGAAATCCTTTGATCAAGCCTTCAGGAATCTGCTGGAAACCCACGGCACGCGCCTCTTCCTGACCGCCATTTTCGCCGCCGGCGTCAGCGTTTCCGCTGTCATGTTACTGGGAATTTCCGGATGGTTCCTGACTGGCGCGGCGGTGGCGGGCGCGGCAGGCATCGTGGCGGCGCAGGGCTTCAACTACCTGCTGCCCAGCGCCGCCATCCGCTTCTTCGCCATCGCGCGTACGGTGCTGCGCTATGGCGAACGCTATACCGGCCATTCGGCAGCCTTGCGGGCGATGGCGCAACTGCGGCCCGCCCTGCTGGAACGGATCATTAATGCCGAACCGCGGCAGAGCCTGCAACTCAGCCGTGGCGAAGCCTCCAGCCGTTTCATTCAGGATGTGACCACGCTCGAAAACGCCCTGATCATGCGCAGCGCGCCGTGGGCCGGCGGGGCCGGCATTTTCACCGCCCTGTTGCTGACCATGATCGCCTCGCCATGGGTGGCGTTCGTTCTGCTGGTTTTCATGATGGCCGCCGTGTCGGCCGGCTTTTATATCCACCGCCGCCCTGTCGATGATGTTTCCGAATCCGCCGCCATGGGCGAATTGAAGGCACGCTTCTACTCGCTGATGTTCCTGCTGCCCGATATCCGCGCCTATGATTTGCGCAGCTCCCTGATAGCGGAATTGCAGACACTGGAAGCCCGGCTTTTCACAGCCAAAACCCGTGTCGTCGGCAAGGAAGCGGTCAGTAACGCCATCACCATCGCCCTGACCGGCCTTGGCCTCGCCGGTATCGCCATGGCCAGTCTGGGGCAGCCGCTGGCGCACATGGCCCTGGCTCTGCTGGCCGGCAGCATGGGGTTTGAATCGGTGACGATCCTGACGCGAGCCATGAGCCAGAAGAAAAGTGCCGATCACGCCCGCGTCCGCGTGGTGGAAATTCACGACCAGCCGCAGGCCTCGCCAGACCGCGATATGGCCGCCCTCATCTTCAGGGGCCAGTTCATCCCGCTCGGCCCGGCCTTGCGCCTGCGCATCGATGGCCCCTCCGGCAGCGGCAAGACCCGGCTGATCGAGACATGGATGGGATTGAGAGACGAACCCGGCGGCCGGCGGCGCTTCTCCCTCTGTCCGCAGGACGCCGCCCTTCTGACCGGTACGATCCGCGAAAACCTGCTGATGGCCGTCAACGATACCACACTAAAAATGATGTCCCGCGCCGATCAGGAAAACCGGATGCTGGAAGCGCTCGATATCGCCTGCCTGAAGGATCGCGTCATGGCGTTGCCGAAAGGGCTGGATACCTGGATCGGCGACGGCGGCGTCACGCTTTCCGGTGGCGAGCGCAAGCGGCTGGCCCTGGCCCGCAGCCTGCTGCGCGACGCGCCGATCCTCATTCTCGACGAACCGACCGAGGGCCTGGACCTCGCCACGGAAGCACGGGTCATAAAAAAGCTGGCACAGCACCTGAGCGACAAACAGCAGGGCCTGATCCTGATCAGCCACCGCGAAGGGCCGCGCATCCTGACCGATCAGGTCCTTACACTTTAGGCCCTCGCACCATAAGCCGCGAAGAAGACGAACATGGCGGCCTCGACCTCGGCGGCGATCTCCTCATCGGTCGGCGCAGGCATATAGTTGAGCAGGCGCGCCTTGATCATGCGCCCGTGGATCAGCGAGGTAAAGTGATGGGCGGCGGTCATTATATCCGGCACGACCAGTTCGCCGCGCGCCACGGCCTTTTCGATATAGGCACCGAGAATACGTGCCCCAGTCAGCGGACCGCTTTCATAGAACAGCCGTCCGACCTCCGGCGACTTATGGCTTTCCGCCGAGATAACGCGCCAGTTCTGCAAGGCCGGTTCAGCCGTGAAGGCGCGCAAATAGCCCCTGGCGAAGGCTGGCAGCACGGTGCGGGCGTCGCCGTCATCGAGCAGCAAATCGGTGATTTCGCCGCGATGGAAGACACAACTGCGCTGCACATAGGCCGCGAACAGTTCTTCCTTGCTCTTGAAGTAATTATAGAGCGTGCCCTTGGAGCCGCCGAGCTTCGCCGCGATCGTTGACATCGACGCGCTGGCATAACCCTCGGACAGAAAAACCTCCGTAGCGACGTCAAGAATCGCTTCGCGGCGGTCCTCACCGCTCATGCGCCCCTTCGCTTCGCAGGTTTTCAACTCATTTTCGTTTTGCATCGCAAAATAATTCCTGAACCGTACGGTATGGTCAATTGACAGATACCAGCGACAGGTCTATATGTCCAGCACAAATGACCATACCGTACGGTTGTTTCAAGAGTCCGCCCTTATGAGACTTAAATAATGACACATAATACGCCCTCCTCCCAAATGCCGCGCCGCGGCCTCGTCATTGCCGCGCTGATGGCCGCCACCGCGCTTGCCGGTTCTTTGACCGCCTGCACGACGATTCCGCAAAGCGCTCCCTTCGCATCAGAGCCTAGTCAGGCCAAGAAGGTCAACCCCATCAATACGATAAGCGAGCAGATGTGGTGGAAAGACCTGGGCGATCCGCAATTGCAGCGCCTGATGGCCCAGGCCCTCAACAATTCACCGTCACTCGCCATGGCCGAGGCCCGCCTTAATCAGGCGCAGGCCGCCGTTTCGCAATATCGCGCCGCCAATCGTCCGCAGGTCGGGCTGGATGCTACGGCTTATGAGGGCAAGCAGAGCTACAACTACCTCTTCCCCAAGGAGGCTGTGCCGGAAGGTTATACCGATTACGGCCAGACCACCCTGAGCTTCAACTGGGAACTGGATTTCTGGGGCCGGAACCGCGCCGCCATCACCGCCGCCAGCACCAACGCCCAGGCCGCCGCCGCCGATGCCGCCCAGGCCCGGCTGGTGCTTTCGACCGCCATCGCCACCGCCTATATCGATCTCGACCGCCTGTATCAGGCACGCGACCTGGCCGAGCGCGCGGTCGGCATCCGCACCGACAGCGCCAAACTGGTGCAGGACAAGCTCAATAACGGCGTCAGCAACAAGGCGCAGGACGCCCAGGCGCAGGCCGGCATCTTCGCCGCCCGTGCCGACCTGGCCGCGCTCGATGAGCAGATCGGCCTCAACAAACACCTGATCGCCATGCTGGCCGGGGCCTCACCCGATTTCGCCAATACGCTGCAACGCCCGGCACTGGCGCTGAACAGCACGGCTTTCGGATCGGTCCCCGCCCAGGTCAATCTCGACCTGATCGGCCGCCGCCCGGATATCATCGCCGCCCGCTGGCGCGCCGAATCGGCCTCGGCGCACATCAAGCAGGCTCACGCCGCCTTTTATCCCAACATCAATATCGCCGCCTTCGTGGGCTTCCAGTCGCTGGGCCTCGACAAGCTGTTTTCTTCCGGCTCGGATATCGGCCAGGTCGGCCCGGCGCTCAGCCTGCCGCTATTCGATGGCGGCGCGCTGAAGGCCAACCTGAAATCGGCCGAATCCGAACATGCCCTGGCCATCGCCGCCTACAATCAGGATGTGCTCGAAGCCATGCAGCAGGTGGCCGACACCCTGACCAGCCAGAAGGCGCTGCAAAGCCGGCTCGATAATTCCGAGCAGGCCCTGACGGCTTACGAAGAGGCCTATCGCCTGAGCAAACTGCGCTATGATGGCGGCCTGTCCGACTATACCTCGCTGCTGCTGGCCGAGCAGAGCCTGATCAGCCAGCGCCGCATGGTGGCCGATCTGAAGAGCCGCGCCATGATCCTGGATATCGCCCTGATCAAGTCGCTCGGCGGCGCCTATACCACTCAGAATATCGCCCAGAATTAGCATCAAGAATTAAGCTCTAAACACAGAGATCCGCACATGCCCGATACCGTCCAACCTTCTGAAAAAATTCTGGCTGCCGACAAGAATTCGGCCGCTCCTGTCGCCCCTTCCCAAGCCGCCGGCAATGCCAAACGCAAACGTCTTCTCACCTATCTCGGCATTGCCGTCGTCATCGGCGCGGTCGCCTATGGCGCTTATTACGGCCTTGTCGCCTCGCACTATGTCTCGACTGATAACGCCTATGTCGGCACCGATACGGCGCAGGTCAACGCGCTGGCGGCCGGTCCGGTGGCCAGCATCGCCGTTTCGGAAACTCAGATGGTCAAGGCCGGCGACATCCTCCTGACCATTGATGACGCCGATGCGAAAATTGCCGTCGCCCAGGCCCAGGCCGCCCTCGCCCTCGCCCAGCGCCGCGTGCAGGGTTTCTACGCCAGCGACGAAGCCCTGGCCGGCCAGTTGGGCGCCCGTCAGGCCGATGTGGCCAGTGCCGACGCTCAGATCGCCGCCGCCCAGGCCAATCTCGGCAACGCCAGAACCGAACTGACCCGCCGCCAGAATCTCAGCGCGTCCGGCGCGGTGTCGCAGGAAGAACTGACTACGGCGCAGAACGCCTTCACCCAGGCCCAGGCCGCGCTCAACGCTGCTCAGGCTGCCCGTGCCCAGGCTCTGGCCGGGGTTCAGGCCGCCGGCGGCCAGCGCGCCACCAACGCCGCCCAGTTCGCCGGCGTCGATGCCGCGCAGAATCCGGAAGTCCTGGCTGCGCAGGCCAAGCTCGACGCCGCCAATCTGGCGCTGGAGCGTACCATTGTCCGCGCACCCACCGACGGCATCGTCTCGAAAAAAGCGGTCCAGGTCGGCCAGCAGGTGGCCGTCGGCACGCCGCTGATGACTGTCGTGCCGATCGGCCGCGCCTATGTCGATGCCAATTTCAAGGAAGGCCAGTTGCGCAAAGTCATCCCCGGCCAGAAGGTGGAACTGCATTCCGATCTCTACGGCAAGAGCGTGACCTATCATGGCACGGTGCGCGGCATTTCCGGCGGCACCGGTTCGGCCTTCTCGCTGATTCCGGCGCAGAACGCCTCCGGCAACTGGATCAAGGTGGTCCAGCGCCTGCCCGTCCGCATCGATCTCGATCCGAAGGAAGTCGCCGCGCACCCCTTGCGTGTCGGGCTTTCGATGGACGCGAAGATCGACACCAGGAACTAGGCTTTCCCTGGCCCCGCATTGTTTCTTCCCCCTCAATGCGGGGTCTTTTTTCTATTCTGATACAAGAGGCGCTTCATGTCCTCCCCTGTTAATGCCGGTCCAGTCAATGCCGGTCCCGCGCCTCTGACCGGCGGCCTTCTGGCCATCACCGCTATCGCGCTGGCGCTCGGCACCTTCATGCAGGTGCTTGATTCGACCATCGCCAATGTCTCGATTCCGACCATCGCCGGCGATCTCGGCGTCTCGACCTCGCAAGGCACCTGGGTCATCACCTCGTTCGCGGTGGCCAACGGCATCTCCGTGCCGCTGACCGGCTGGCTGATGGGCCGTTACGGCGTGGTCAAAACCTTCACCGCCGCTGTCGTCTTGTTCACCATCGCCTCCTTCCTGTGCGGCGTGGCTTGGGATATCAATTCGCTGATCTTCTTCCGCGTGCTGCAAGGCGCCGTTTCCGGCCCGATGATCCCCGGTTCGCAGGCCCTGCTGATGATGATCTTCCCGCCCAACAAACGTGGCACGGCCCTGGCCATCTGGTCGATGACCACGCTGGTGGCGCCGATCTGCGGACCGATCTTCGGCGGCTGGATATCCGATAACATGACCTGGCCGTGGATCTTCTTCATCAATGTGCCGGTGGGCGCCTTCTGCGCCTTCTTCTGCTGGCGCGGCATGTCGGACCGCGAAACCCCAACCTTCCGGCGGCCGATCGACCGCACCGGCTTCGCGCTCCTGGTCGTGTGGGTTGGTGCCCTGCAAGTCATGCTCGACACCGGCAAGGACGTAGACTGGTTCAATTCACCGGCCATCGTGGTCGAGACGATCATCGCCATTATCGGCTTCATCGCCTGGGTGATCTGGGAGCTGAACGACAAGAACCCGATGGTGGACCTGAGCTTCTTCAAGACGCGCAACTTCGCCTTCGGTACCCTCATCCTGTGCGTGGCCTACGCCATCTTCTTCGGCGCCAACCTGCTGATGCCTCTGTGGCTGCAAACCAATATGGGCTATATCGCCACCTGGGCCGGACTGGTGGCGGCGCCTTCCGGCGTAATCGCCGTCATCCTGACGCCGTTTGCCGCGCGCCTGCTCAATAGGTATGACGCCCGCCTCCTTGGCAGCGTTTCGCTGCTGCTGTTCGCGCTGTCTTTCTATATGCGTTCGCTTTTCACCACCGACGCCAGCTTCTTCGTCCTGATGCTGCCAATGCTGGTCATGGGCGCGGCCATGAGCATGTTCTTCATCGCCTTTATCAGCATCGGCCTGAACGGTATCCCGCATCAGGGCGTTCCGGCCGCTTCGGGCCTGTCGAATTTCGCCCGGATCATCAGCGGTTCATTCGCCGCTTCTCTGGTCACCACCTTGTGGGAACGCAGCGAAAGCCAGCACCAGACCCGCCTGGCGGAAATCATGGGTGGCCCCGCGGGTCTGAGCGGTCCGATGTCCGATGCGCTTCATCAGGCGGCCCAATTCGGCCTGACCACGGCGCAGGGCATGGGCGTAATCGCGCGCCAGATCGCCGGTCAGGCCTTCCTGCTGGCCACGGTCGATCTGTTCCGCATCTCGTCGATCGTCATTATCCTGCTGGTGCCATTCGTCTGGCTGTGCCGCAGGACTTTGGTTACCGGCCCCGTGACGCACGCGGCGGATTAAGGTGACGAACCACGAATGCACACGAATAAACACGAATATATCAAAGCGACATGAGCAATCTTGTCCGTGAATTTTCCTATCTCTTATTCGTGTCTATTCGTGTGCATTCGTGGTTTCCCTAACTCGATCTTGCACCTAACCTCACTTCACGTCATATCCGGCTACAAACGTAACGGAGACTGAAGATGATCGCTTTTGCCTTGCATGGCGGCGCCGGGGCTAAAAAGGGCCGCGACTATTCCGCTGAAATCGCCAATATGCGCGAAATTGCCGGAGCGGCCCGCGACAGCCTGAAAGCGGGCGCGAAAGCCTTCGATGTTGTTACTGAGGCGGTGTGCAAACTGGAAGATTCCGGGCTTTATGTCGCCGGCCGGGGCGCTTCGCCCAATGCCGCCGGTCATTACGAACTGGACGCCAGCCTGATGAACGGCGCGGACCAGAGCTGTGGCGCGGTGACCGCCTTGCAAGGCTTCGCCAATCCGGTTCTGGTCGCTCGCGCCGTGATGGAAAAGACACCGCACGTCATGCTGGCCGGGGCTGGCGCGGCGCTTTTCGCCCAGGAGCAGGGCTTTCCCTCCATCGCCGACGAGGCCGAATACTTCACCCGTGCCGGCCGCTTTGAATCCAACCATCCGCCCGGCACACTCGCTCACGGCACGGTCGGCTGCGTCTGCCTCGACAGCCACGGCAATCTCGCCTCGGCCACCTCGACCGCCGGCGTCTTCGGCAAACTGGCGGGCCGTGTCGGCGATACACCCGTCATCGGCGCCGGGACCTGGGCTGACAACCAGACTGCCGTATCCTGCACCGGCCAGGGAGAATATTTCATCCGCGTCAACGCCTCGGCACAACTGGCCTTTCGCCATGCCGGTGGCCAACCGTTACCAGAAGCCGCCGATGCCATCTTACAGCAGATCGTTGGCATGGGCGGCGAAGGCGGGCTGATCGCGCTCAACCGCCAAGGCGAAGTGATCGTCCCCTTCCGTTCGCAGGGCATGAAACGCGCCTGGTTTTCCGGCGATAGCGAGATCGTCTCGGAAGCGTTCTAACGGCAAAGCCCATCGAGATTGCTGATATCGACGTCGGGTGGGGCATCGTTCCACAGGTCGATACCCTTTTCCTTGGCCGTACGTTCAATCAGCAGGCCTTCGCCCTGATGGGCGCTCGGCGCGCTGTAAGCCGGATCGCTCTGGGCCTGGTCGAGCGTGACGAAACGGGCGCCCTCCTCCTCAAAGGCCGTCAAAACCTCCGGCAGCATCAGCGCCGTAAACGCGCCTTCGTGGATCAGCAGGACATGTGAAATCTGGCGGCCATAGACTTTCTGCGACGCCATCAGCGACCGGACGATCGAGGCCTTCACGCCCTGCATATACTGGATTTTCATCCCTTCGATGGCTTCCGAGTCGCCCTTGGTCATGCAACGCGTATAGGTTTCGGTATAGGCCCAGTCGTTGAAGCTGATCGAGACATCGGCGATCCTGTACTTGTGCGCCTTCAGGTATTCCATGATGCCCGCATGATGCGCTTCGTCACCCGCGCTCAGATAAGGGAAACGCAGCACGCGCCAGTCTTCCTTGCTCATGCGGTCGCGGATTGCCGGTTCGCCTTTTTCCAGATCGGCCTCGAAGGCCTCCAGCGTGCCGGAATTGATGTTCATATGCGTATAGGTGTGGTTGCCGAGCGGATAACCGGCGGCGCGCCACATATCGAGCACCGCCTCCGTGCCCGGTTCGCGTTCCAACGCCACCGCATTGACGAAGCCATAGACGCCGGGAACCTTGTGCGCCTTCAACGCCGCCAGGTAGTCGCGCGCCACATCGGTGCGGCTGACACCCGGCGGCACCGATCCATGCGCCGGCAGGTCATCGACCGTAATGGCGACATCGAAACCGGCCTGTGCATGGCTGGAAAACGCGCTCAGGGCCAGAACGGCGGAAAACAGGGCGGCAACAGGCTTCATGGGGGTCATTCTCCTATCCGCCTCTGATGGGCGTTAACGCTACCCTGCGCCGGAATGCGCCGCCTGACAATCACCGCGCGCACACAACTTGCAGAAATATCGCCGTTACGTTAACTATGCCTCTTCAAAAACAGGGTTAGGGGGCTGCCATGACCGGCAATCTGTTCTTGCGTACCAGTGTTGTTTTCCTCTGTATCGGCATCATGCTCGGCATGTATATGGGTGGCACGCACGACTTCACCCAGATGCCGACTCACGCGCACCTCAATCTCGTCGGTGGCGTCCTGATGTTTCTGGCGGGCCTGTTTTATAACGGCCATCCCGGACTTTCGCGCAAGGCGATCCTGACGCACTACGCTATCGCCGTTATCGGCCTGGCGATCTTCATTCCCGGCATATGGGGCGCGCAGATCCGGACCTCCTGGGCCGAACCGGTGGTCGGCATCGGCTCCCTGCTGACCGCCGTCCAGATCGTCTTTTTCGCGGTCATGGTCTTTATCGGCACCGGCCGGAAAGCCGCTCTCACGGGGTCGTGACGACGACGCGCGGGCAAGGTCCCAAAAAGAGGTTGCCACGATAAGGCAACAGGCATAGTTTCACAAGATACTATTCTTGCGAGACTTGCCATGACCGCCGACGCACCCGCCGCCCTTACCCGCCCGCATCTGTTCGATTCGCTGGACGACCAGGCGCTGGACGCCATGCTGACCCTGCTCAAGCAACTGCGCGAAGACCCGCGCGGCGGCAAGATCGACCTCGGCATCGGCGTCTATGGCGATGAACAGGGCCGCACACCGGTCATGCGGGCCGTCAGACAGGCCGAACTGATCGTCGCGGACACCCAGACTACCAAGGCCTATGTGGCGGCCGAGGGTGACGCGCGTTTTATCGGTCTGCTGGCCCCGGTCGTGCTGGGCGCGGCCCGCGCCGCCGATGACCGTTACTGCGGCATGCAGACACCGGGAGGCACCGGCGCCCTGCGTCTGGCGGCGGAACTGATCGCCCGCGCCAATCCGGAGGCCCGCATATGGGTCGGCGCGCCGACCTGGATCAACCACTACGCCCTGATGCGCGCGGCTGGCTTGCAGGTGGTGGAACATCCTTTCTTCGACCAGACGGCTCAGACCGTTTTGTTCGACGAAATGATGAGCGCGCTGGAAGCCGGCCGCCCCGGCGACGTCCTGCTGCTGCACGCCTGCTGCCATAATCCGACCGGCGCCGGTTTCATCCCTGAACAATGGCGGGCCATCGCCGCTCTCTGCGTCCGCAAGAGCCTGCTGCCGCTGATCGATATCGCCTACCAGGGCCTGGGCCACGGCCTGGAAGAAGATGCCGCCCCCATGCGCGCCCTGCTCGATGCCGTGCCGGAGGCCATCGTCACCGCCTCGTGTTCCAAAAACTTCGGCATCTACCGCGAACGCCTCGGCGCCCTGTGGATCAAGGGCAGCCAAGCTCAGACCGCCCGGCGCGCCCGCGCCACCTGCGTGAAAGCCGGACGCTCGATGTGGTCCATGCCGCCCGATCACGGCGCCTCGGTCGTCCGCACCCTTCTGGAATCCGCCGAACTGACCGCAAGCTGGCAGGCCGAACTGGCCACCATGCGCGCCCGTCTGAATGGCATGCGCGCCGAACTGGCGAAAGCCGTACCGCAACTGGTTTCGGTAGCGCAACAGACCGGCATGTTCGCCCTGCTGCCTCTGAGCCGGGAATCCGTTACCGAACTGCGCGTCAGGCATGGCGTCTACATGATGGACAACGGCCGGATCAATGTCGCCGGCCTGACGTCTGAAAATCTGCCGCGTTTCGCCACGGCGCTGGAACCTTATCTGAGCAAAGGAAATTGACATGCAAGACAATCCTTTAGGCCTGAACGGTTTCGCGTTTGTGGAGTTTACCGGACCGGATACCACCGCCATGGCCGGTCAGTTGGAAATGCTGGGCTTTGTCGCGGCCGCGCGCCATCCTGACCGCGATATTGTGCATTACAGGCAGGGGCGTATCAATTTCCTGCTCAATAATGCCGCCAGCCCTCAGGCAGCGGATTTCACCGCGCATCACGGCCCCTCGGCCAATGGCATGGCGTTTCATGTCACCGACGCCAGGGCGGCCTACGCTCTGGCTTTGCAAAATGGCGCGCAGGCCGCCGATGCCGCCAGCGGCGCGCTAGGCGAAGGCAGCTATGTATTGAAGGGCATCGGTGGTTCGCTGCTCTATCTGGTCGATCACGATATCTATGCCCGCTGGGAGGCCATTCCCGGCGCGGACGATGACGAACATCTCAACAGCGTCGGCTTCCAGATGCTCGACCACCTGACGCATAATGTGGCGCGCGGCCAGATGCGCACCTGGTCGAGTTTCTACGCGCAAATCTTCGGCTTCGAGGAACAGAAGTATTTCGACATCAAGGGTCAGGCGACGGGACTGTTCTCACAGGCGATGATCGCGCCGGACGGTCATATCCGCATCCCGCTTAACGAGAGTCAGGACGACACCAGCCAGATCGAGGAATTCCTGCGCCAATACAATGGCGAGGGCATCCAGCATATCGCGCTCACCACCGACAACATCTATGAGACGGTCGAGAAGCTGCGCGCCCGTGGCGTGAAATTGCAGGACACCATCGAAACCTATTACGATCTGGTCGACAAGCGCGTGCCTGGCCATGGCGAGGACCTGGAACGCCTGAAAGCCAACCGTATCCTGATCGATGGCGCGGTCGGCGACGAAGGTATATTGTTGCAGATATTTACCGAGAACACCTTCGGTCCGATCTTCTTCGAAGTCATCCAGCGCAAGGGCAATCGGGGCTTCGGCAATGGCAATTTCCAGGCGCTGTTTGAATCGATCGAGCTGGACCAGATACGGCGCGGCGTGATCAAGGTTTCTTAAGCCAGATACCCCACGCCATCCTTTTCGCCTAAAGACTGGACGTTGCGGGATACTGACTTCCACAGGGAGACAATAATGACAGAAAACCCTGCATACATGACCGGCTTCGGCAACCATTTCTCGACCGAAGCGGTGCCGGGCGCACTACCGATGGGGCAGAACTCACCGCAAACCACGCCTTTCGGCCTCTATGCCGAACAACTGTCCGGCTCGGCCTTCACAGCCCCGCGCGCCGAAAACCGCCGCGTGTGGCTCTATCGCCTGCGTCCTTCCGCCAGCCATGCGCCTTTCACACCTTACCGCGACGCGCCCGTCTTTGCGCAACCGACGCCCAATCGCCTGCGCTGGTCGCCGCTCGCCGCGCCGGATGCGGCCACCGACTTCATCGATGGCCTGACCGCCTATGCCGGCAATGGCGACGCGATGACGCAAACCGGCGTGACGGTCTGGCTCTACGCCGCCAACCACTCCACGGACCGCATCTTTTTCAATGCTGATGGCGAATTGTTGATCGTGCCGCAATCCGGCCGGCTGGTCCTTTTCACCGAAATGGGCAAGCTGGATATAGAACCGCTCCAGATCGCGGTCATTCCGCGCGGGGTGAAGTTTCGTGTCGTCCTGCCGGAAGGCCACGCCAAAGGTTATGTGCTGGAAAACCACGGCCACCCGTTCCGTTTGCCTGAGCTTGGCCCCATCGGCGCCAATGGCCTGGCCAATCCGCGTGACTTTGAAACGCCGGCCGCCGCCTTCGAGGATATCGACGGCGACTATGAACTGATCCAGAAATTCGGTGGCCGGTTGTGGATGACCCGCACCGATCATTCACCGCTCGATGTCGTGGCCTGGCATGGGAATTACACGCCTTATCGTTACGATCTGCGCCGCTTCAATACGATCAATACGGTCAGCTTCGACCATCCCGATCCATCGATCTTCACTGTCCTGACCTCCCCCTCGGAAACACCCGGCACGGCCAATGCCGATTTCGTCATCTTCCCGCCGCGCTGGATGGTGGCCGAGCACACCTTCCGCCCGCCATGGTTCCACCGCAATATCATGAGCGAATTCATGGGCCTGATCACCGGCGCCTATGACGCCAAGGCGGGCGGCTTCGCTCCCGGAGGCGCCAGCCTGCACAACTGCATGAACGGCCATGGCCCGGACAAGGCCAGCTATGAAGCCGCTATCGCCGCCGCCCTGACGCCGCATAAGATCGATGGCACCATGGCCTTCATGTTCGAGAGCCGCCTGCCGCTTATCCCCACCACCTTCGCATTGGAAACCCCGCTGTTACAGCGGGATTACGACCAATGCTGGGATGATTTCAAAAAAGCGCAGTTGCCGAAGTAAGCCTGAACACGAATGGACTGATGTCATAAAAATGATAGACGCGACACACGATCCGAAACTGACCTCATGGGTGGCCAATGCCAATGGCCATGCGGATTTTCCCATCCAGAACCTGCCGCTCGGCCTGTTCTCCCCGGCGAGTGAAGCGCCACGTCCAGGCACGGCCATCGGCGACCATATCGTCGATTGGCAGGCCTTGGTCGCCGCCGGCCTGATGCAGGACAATCCGACGATGGAAACCGTCCTCGCCATGCCGGCTCTGCGCAAGTCCCTGCGCCTTCAGTTATCGAAGTTGCTCAGCGATCCGCAGTACTGCGAGGCCGCCGAACCTTGGCTTCACGCCGCCGCGGATTGCATCCTGCACCTGCCGACGCGGATCGGCGACTATACCGACTTCTACGCCGGCATCCACCATGCGGTCACGGTGGGCAAGCTGTTCCGGCCCGATAATCCCCTGTTGCCGAACTACAAGCATGTGCCGATCGGTTATCACGGCCGCGCTTCATCCATCCGCCCCTCCGCTGCGCCAGTCGTCCGTCCGAAAGGCCAGACCAAGGCGCCCGATGCCGAAACTCCGTCCTTCGGTCCCAGCCAGCGGCTTGATTTCGAACTGGAACTCGGCATCTGGGTCGGCCCCGGCAATGATCTCGGCCAGCCCATCGCCATTGCGGATGCGCCCGACCATATCGCCGGCTATTGCCTGCTCAATGACTGGTCGGCGCGCGATTTCCAGGCTTGGGAATATCAGCCGCTCGGCCCCTTCCTGGCCAAGAACTTCATGACGACGATCTCGCCATGGATCATCACGCCCGAAGCCCTGGCCCCCTTCCGCATGGCGCAGGCGCCACGTCCCGAAGGCGATCCGAACCCCCTGCCCTATCTGTTGGACGAAGCCGATCAATCGAATGGGGCATTAAAGCTCTCGCTGGATGTACTGATCCAGACCAATGAAATGCGGGCGCAAAACCTGCCTCCCCACATCCTCAGCCACAGCGAGGCCCGGCATCTGTACTGGACCCCGGCGCAACTCGTCGCCCATCACGCCAGCAATGGCTGCAGCCTGCAAACCGGCGACCTGCTCGGCACAGGCACCATCTCAGGCCCGATACCGGACAGCAGCGGCAGCCTGCTCGAACTCTCCGAAGGCGGTAAAAAACCCGTGAGCTTGCCATCAAATGAAACACGCACCTTCCTTGAAGACGGCGATGCGCTTATCTTAAGGGCACGGGCCGAAGCGGACGGTTGCGTCAGCATCGGTTTCGGAGAGTGCCGCGGGCGCATTTTACCCGCAAACTAAGAAAGCAGGCGAGGATGCTCAAGCTGCATGATTACTGGCGCTCCAGCGCCGCCTATCGCGTTCGGATCGCGCTTAATCTCAAGGGGCTGGACTACAAGCAGGACGGCCACGACCTGCGCACCAACGCCCAGCACCTCGACAGCTACAAGGCGCTCAATCCGCAAGGCCTGGTGCCGGCGCTAGATATCGGTGGGCAGATCCTTACCCAAAGCCCGGCCATCATCGAATGGCTGGAGGAAACCTGTCCCGAGCCGCCTTTATTGCCGAAAGCGGCGGCCGATCGCGCCACGGTCAGGAGCATGGCGGCGCTGGTGGCCTGCGATATCCATCCGCTCAATAATCTGCGCGTCCTGCGTGAACTGAAGAACGACTGGGGCGCAGACGACACGCAGGTGAAGATGTGGGCGAAAGGCTGGATCGCCGAGGGTTTCACCGCCCTGGAAACCCTGATCGCGCGCCATGGCGGCGGCTACTGTTTCGGCAATACCCCAACCATGGCCGACTGCTTCCTGGTGCCGCAGGTCTTTTCCGCCCAGCGTTTCGGTGTCAGTCTCGATCCTTATCCGAATATCCGTGCCGTCAATGAACGCTGCGACGAGCATCCGGCCTTTTCGCGCGCCCATCCGGCACACCAGCCCGACGCCGATACGGTCGATTTCAATACCAGATGACACCACGCGTCTACGCCACACCCGCCGGCGTACAACTGGGACCGAAAGAGCTTATCACGCCTGGGAGTGCGCGCAATTTCGTGCTGGAAATCGGTGAAGCGCATTTTCACGGCTTCGTGGTGCGTAAAGATAATGACTATTATGGTTATGTCGATCGCTGCCCCCACGCCGGCCTGCCGCTAGCGCAGGAACTGAACGACTATCTGACGCCCCAGGCCGATCTGATTTCCTGTAGCTGGCATGGCGCGCTGTTCCGCATTTCCTCCGGCCGGTGCGTTGGTGGCCCTTGCGCGGGGCAATCACTGACACCTTGGCCGATCAGGGTGGAAGACGGTTTTATCGTTACCGCCTGAGTCGCCGTAAAAATAAAATTGGTCTTATTGCTTATGACCAATAGGTGAGCCAATCTGTCTAAAACAGAGGGGAACCACCATGAAGCTGCTGACCGCCCTGGCCTTGTCCACCACCCTGATCGCCGCGCCCGTTATGGCCAAACCCGCGCCAAAGCCGGTGATTATCGGCTACCTGCCTGCCTTCAAAGGCCCCATGCTGCCCTATATGGATATGATCGACCTGAAAAAGGTCACCCATATCAACCTGTCTTTCGTCAACCCCGATCCGCAGGGGCGGGTTATAAACGGCGATCTGATGGCCTGCATGGATACCGAAGGCAAGGGCAGTCTGCCGGTGGCCGATGTGCAGGCGGTAATCGACCGCGCCCATAAAGCCGGCGTCAAGGTGCTGATCTCGCTGGGCGGCGGCCTCATTCCGCAATGTTCCGGCGATTGGCCGACTTTGCTGAAACCGGAAAACCGCGCCAATACAGTCAAAAACCTCATTCGCTTCCTCGATGACACCGGCCTAGACGGCCTGGATATCGATCTGGAATGGGAGGTGCTGACCGCTATCGATACCGCCGGCGAATATACGCCCTTCATTCAGGCTCTGAGCGCCGAACTCAAAAAACGCGGCAAGCTTCTGACCTGCGCCACGGCCTCGAACGAAGGCGGCATGGTGCCGATCTCGTCCGTACCTTATTTCGACTATGTAAATATCATGTCCTATGATGGCATCGGACCTTCCTGGGGCACGCCCGGCGACGAGCATGCCAGCCTCGACATGGCGAAGCACGATATCGCCGTCTGGCAGGCACGCGGCGCGAAACCGTCCCAGATCGTCCTGGGCGTTCCCTTCTACGGTCACGCCTTCGGCAGTTACAAACTCGGCTTTCACGATTACAAGGGCCTGCTGGCGCAATATGGCGATACGGTCGCCGAAAACGACATTATCGGCACGCGCTGCGCCGGTTGCGACTATGTGACCTATAATGGCCGTCCGACCATCCGCCTCAAGGCCGAACTGGCCCGGCAACTGGGCGCCGGCGTCATGATCTGGGAGCTGACGGCCGATCAGCCAGGACCGAACAGCCTGCTCGATGCCCTGCATGACTCGCTAAATCATGCTGCGGATTAACAGGCGCAGCATAAATTCCCGCAACAGCGTCTCCAGGCGGTAAATCTTCCCGAAGTTCGGGTAAATTTCCAAATTTGACATTAATGTCAGTTTTTGAAATTGACCCGAAGGCAGCTCTTTTATATAGTGTTTTCAATAACAAGAGAAAACGCTCCATACCATATCATGTTTACCAGGTTGCCCTTCATCGCCGGGAAGATCGCCACATTCCCCCGCCGCCAAATTCAGCCAACGAACGTGAACCGCGCGCGCCAGCGCCACCGCATGTCCGAAAATTGCTGCACCCGCCACGCGCGCAGCAATTTTGCGGCGTTATCCAGAAATCCATAACCATAATTGAAAAAGGCACCAAGGGAACGATACGCCATGCCATCCCCTATCTTTGAATACAGCCTCCGCCTGGGTGACGACGCCCTGATCCTCGGTCAGCGCCTGAGCGCCTGGTGCGGCCATGCGCCCAGCCTTGAGGTCGATCTTGGCCTGTCGAGCCTGGCGCTCGATCTGGTCGGCCAGGCCACCTTCTGGCTGGAACTGGCGGCGAAGCATGACGATCAGGCCCGCGACGCTGATACACTCGCCTTCCGCCGCGATCCGCACGATTTCCATAATTGCCTGCTGGTCGAACAACCCAATGGCGATTTCGCCCAGACCCTGGCGCGGCAGTTTTTGTTCTCCAACTATCAGCAGCTCTTTCTGGAGGCCCTCAGCGGCTCATCGCACAAGGGCATGGCCGAGATCGCGACCAAATGCGCCAGCGATGTCGCCTATCATGTCGATTTCGCCCGCGACTGGATGATCCGCCTGGGCGATGCGTCCTGCCTGAGCCATCAGCGCCTGGTCAAGAGCATGGACTACATGTCGCATTTCATTGACGAACTGTTCGTGATGGATGAGGTCGATAACGCCCTGCTGGCGGACGGCATATCCATCTGTAAAGCCTCCCTGCGCGGCGAATTCGATCATCGCGTGTCGTCAGTTCTTCAGGAAGCCGGCCTGACGCCACCAAAGGCCGGGCGTCCGGTCATCCTCGGCCGCAAGGGCCATGATTGCGCGCATGTCGCTCACCTGCTGCATGACATGCAGATCCCGCCGCATGAGGCCGATCCGCGCTGGTAATCAGCCGACAGCCAGCGATGCCGCCGCCAGATCCTGCGCGGCGTCGCCGACGCTTTTGAACAGGGTGATCCGGCTGTCGCGCCCCGGCACCGCTTCCTCGGCGCATAGAGTCTGCAAGGTGCCCCTGATCATTTCATGATGCAGCAGACCGGCGTCGATCGGCTGGGTCAGGTCGCCTGACTCACTCAAAGCGACGAAGCTGTCAACCCAGATATCGGCGCATGTCATGGCCGCGTCATCGGCCTCGCGCATGTCCTTGAGATAGCCGCCGATCAGCGCCACATGCTGGCCCGCGTGCAGCCATTCGCCTCTGATCAGCGGTGCTTTTGATAAAGTGGCGCAGGCGATGATCTCCGCTTTGGCCGCACCGGTCGCCAGATCGGTACAGACTTCCGCGTGGAAGCCACCTGCTTTCAGCGCCCGGACCAGCTTTTCGGCATTGGCCGCCGTCGGACTGAAAACCTGCACCGTCTCGATCTCCCGCACCGCCCTATAGGCAAAGGCCAGTTCCGAAGCGATCCGGCCTGAACCGACCAGTAACAGGTGTTTGGCCCCATCCATGGCCAGCCTGTCCGCCGCGATGGCCGCTACCGCCGCCGTGCGCCGCGCCGTCAGTTCACCGCCATCGAGCAGGGCCAGGTGCTCGCCGGTCACCGCATCGAACAACAGATAGCTGGCCGTCACTGCCGGCAGATTGCGCCGCGCATTGCCGGGCGTGACATTGACCACCTTGACGCCCCCCCATTTTTTGCCTTCTTGGCCTTCACTCCACGCGGGCATCAGCAGCAGGGTCGCGTCCGGCTCGCCGGCATTGCTCACCGTATGAACATGGCGCTGCGGCGAGATCGTCTCTCCTCGCAGCAACTTCGGCAACTGCTTTGTCAGCACGGCATAGGGCAAGCGTTCGATCAGATCATGCGCGGTCAGGTTCTGCATTGTCTATCCGTTATCTACAGCGGTTTCGGTCAGGAGCCAGTCACGGAAGGCGACCAGCGGCGGATGGTCGGCGCGGTCTTCCGGCCAGACCAGGTAATAGGCTTCGGCGTTCCTCATGGGGAGATCGAGCGCGCGCACAAGCTGGCCGGTACGCAGTTCTTCCTCGATCAGGAAGTCCGGCAGCAGGGCTACCCCTAAGCCGGCGCGCGCCATCTGGGCCATGGTGGCGAACTGGTCGAACAGCATCCCCTGCACATGCTCGGCCGGCGCATCGTTCTGGCACAGCCAACGCTCCCAGGCGTCCGGCCGCGTGGTGATGTGCAGCAGCGGCGCCTTGCGCAGATCGGCTGGTGTCTCGAAGCGATAGCGCTCCAGCAGCGCCGGGCTGCACGCCGGAATGACATATTCCTCGCGCAGCAAAAGCGTTTCCGCGCCCGGCCAGTCGCCGGTGCCGTGGTGGATGGCGGCGTCCATCGCTTCCTGGCGGAAATCGAAGGCGGTCAGGCGCGTGATCAGGTTAAGCGTGGTGCCGGGATTTTGACTCAGAAACCCCGGCAGGCGCGGCGCCAGCCAGCGCGCGCCGAAGGTCGGCAAAACGGCGAGGTTGAGCGTGCCGCCGAAGGGATTGGCGCGCAGGTTAAGCGAAGCGGTGCTGATCTTTTTCAGCGCATCGCGCACCTCACGGGCATAGGCCTCGCCACCAGGCGTCAGGCGGATGGTCTGGCGCTCGCGGTGGAACAGTTCGACCTCCAACTGGTCCTCCAGCGCCTTGATCTGGCGACTGACCGCGCTTTGGGTCAAGGCCAGCTCTCGTGCCGCCGCCGTGATACTGCCGGTGCGCGCCGCGGCCTCGAAGGCCTGAAGGTGGGTGGTGGGTGGCAGGAAACGGCGAGGTGTTAACAAGATAAGTCATTCCCGTTCAGAATGATGTAATGCCGAAATGGCAATGGATAAGGCGCATATTAGCGCGTATAAGCCAATTGTCCATACAGATACGGAATGACATGCCGCAAGACGCCCGCACACATGGCCTCTGGGAAACCACCGCCCCCGCCGCACCGGTAACGGCCGCGCTGACCGGCGATGTGTGCGCGCAGGTCTGCATTATCGGCGGCGGCTATACCGGCAATTCGGCGGCCCTGCACCTGGCGAAGAAGGGCGTGGCTTCGGTCGTCCTGGAAGCGGAACGGATCGGTTTCGGCGGCGCGGGCCGCAATGTCGGGCTGGTCAATGCCGGTATGTGGGTCATGCCCGATGACCTGCCGTCCACGCTGGGCGAGATTTATGGCGACCGCCTGCTGAAACTGCTGGGTGACGCGCCTGCTGCCGTATTCGATATCGTCGATTCCTACGGCATCGCCTGCCAGTTGCAAAAGCATGGCACCCTGCATTGCGGCGTCGGCCAGACGGGTCTGGAAGAGCTGCAACAGCGCGAAAAACAATGGCAGGCACGTGGCGCGCCGGTGCGCCTGCTTTCGGCCGAAGAAACCGCTGAAAAGGTCGGCTCCACCGCCTATACCGGCGCCCTGCTCGACCTGCGCGCCGGCACCATCCAGCCGCTGGCCTATGTGCGCGGGCTGGCCACGGCCGCGCTGAAGGAAGGCGCGGCCATATATACCGGCTCGCCCGCGCTGGAAGTGATCGCAGAGAGTGCGCAATGGCGCGTGAAGACGCCACAAGGTTCGGTCACCGCCGATTGGGTGATCATGGCCACCGACGCCTACACGCAGGGGCCTTGGGAGATTATTCGGCGCGAACAGGTCCACCTGCCCTATTTCAACTTCGCCACCGTGCCGCTGCCGGAAGATATCCGCGCCACCATCCTGCCCGGCAGGGAAGGCGTATGGGATACCAAGGAAGTCCTGTCCTCCTTCCGCATGGATATACACGGCCGCCTGATCTTCGGCAGCGTCGGCGCGTTGAAGGGCGTGGGCGAGGTGATCCATCGCCAGTGGGCCTTGCGCGCCCTGCACAAGATTTTCCCGCAGATCGGTAACGTCAGGTTCGAGGCCGAATGGTATGGCCAGATCGGCATGACCGACGACAACCTGCCGCGTTTCCACAAATTCGCGCCGAACGTCATCGGCATCAGCGGCTATAATGGCCGCGGCATCGCGCCGGGTACGGTCATGGGCCGTACCCTGGCTGAACTGATCGCTGGCGAAAAGGGCGAAGCCGACCTGCCTCTGCCCGTCACCACGCCCGCCGAGGCGAAAATGCGGGCGCTCAAGGAAGTTTTTTACGAGGTCGGCGCTCAGGCCGTCCATTTGACCGATTCACGTTTCTAAGGAACCGCACCATGATCACCGACATCACCAAGACCGTCACTGAGGTGGCAGACCTGCTAAAAGCCCTCGGCGTTGACGCCAAGAGCTATACCGGCGGAACCCTTAACGTCACCTCACCGGTGACTGGCGATAGCATTGCCAATGTTGTCGAGACCTCAGCCGCCGAAGCGAAGAAAGCCATCGACGCGGCACATAAAGCGTTCCTCGATTGGCGCGTCGTCCCCGCCCCCAAGCGCGGCGAACTGGTTCGCCTCTTCGGTGAGGAACTGCGCGCCCACAAGGCCGAACTCGGCAAACTGGTATCCATCGAAGTCGGCAAGGTGACCTCGGAAGGCCTCGGCGAAGTGCAGGAAATGATCGACATCTGCGATTTCGCCGTCGGCCTCTCGCGCCAGCTCTATGGCCTGACCATCGCCACCGAGCGCGCCTCGCACCGCATGATGGAAACCTGGCAGCCGCTCGGCGTCGTTGGTATCATCTCGGCCTTCAACTTCCCGGTCGCCGTCTGGGCGTGGAACGCCGCCCTGGCCCTGGTCTGCGGCGATTCGATCGTCTGGAAGCCGTCTGAGAAATCCCCGCTCACCGGCCTCGCCACCCACGCCCTTTTCGAGCGCGCGCTCAAGCGCTATGTCGATGAAGGCCATGACGCCCCGGCCGGCCTCTCGGCCCTGATCATCGGCGCCCACGAGATCGGCGAAGTGCTGGTCGATCATGAAAAGGTCGCCCTGATCTCCGCCACCGGCTCCACCGCCATGGGCCGCGCTGTCGGCCCCAAACTGGCCGCGCGTTTCGCCCGCTCGATCCTCGAACTCGGCGGCAACAACGCCGCCATCGTCGCCCCCACCGCCGATCTCGACCTGACCCTGCGCGGCGTCGCCTTCGCGGCCATGGGCACCGCCGGCCAGCGCTGCACCACCCTGCGCCGCCTGTTCGTTCATGACAGCGTTTATGACACACTCGTGCCGCGCCTGAAGAAAGCCTATGCCTCGGTCAAGATCGGTAATCCGATGGAAGACGGCACCCTCGTCGGTCCATTGATCGACAAACTGGCTTTTGACGGTTTCGAAAAGGCGCTCGGCGAAGCGAAAGTAGCGGGCGGCCAGGTCACCGGCGGCGAACGCGTCACGGTCTATGGCGACAACAGCTATTATGTCCGCCCGGCCATTGTCGAAATGGGCAAGCACGAGGGGCCTGTATTACGCGAAACCTTCGCGCCCATCCTCTATATCCTGCGCTATTCCGACATCAAGGACGCCATCGCCATGCAGAACGCGGTCGGCGCCGGCCTGTCGTCGTCGATCTTCACCAACGATATCCGCGAGGCCGAACTGTTCATGTCGGCCGCCGGTTCGGATTGCGGCATCGCCAATGTCAATATCGGCACCTCCGGCGCGGAAATCGGCGGCGCCTTCGGTGGCGAAAAGGAAACCGGCGGCGGCCGGGAATCCGGCTCGGACGCCTGGCGCGCCTATATGCGCCGCACCACCAATACCATCAATTTCGGCAGCTCCCTGCTGCTGGCCCAGGGCGTTGTGTTCGATGTCTGATTTCAAGTGGGAAGACCCGTTTTTGCTCGTCGAGCAACTGACGGACGACGAGCGGATGATCATGGAAGCGGCGCACGACTATGCGCAAGGTTCCCTGATGCCGCGTGTGCTGAAGGCCTATGGCGAGGAACATACCGACCGCGCCATCTTCAATGAAATGGGCGAACTGGGCCTGCTGGGCGCCACCCTGCCGGAGCAATATGGTGGCGCGGGCGCCTCCTATGTCGCCTACGGCCTGATCGCCCGCGAGGTCGAACGTG